>OHTD01001512.1_pt1 | contig 10065 bp, 10 predicted proteins | sample 1578871 | NCBI WGS metagenome assembly OHTD01 (sample SAMEA3879574, study PRJEB24766) | human gut metagenome | biome: human-associated habitat; feature: feces | place: USA | collected 1985/1987 | reverse complement strand
TAGTTACCTCCATCCATTTACTAAGTGCATTAACAACAGAAGCACCTACTCCATGAAGTCCACCAGAAACCTTATATCCACCTTCAGTAAACTTACCACCGGCATGCAAAATAGTATATATAACTTGAGGAGTAGATACACCACTCTCATGCATTCCAACAGGAACACCTCTACCCTCATCACTAACACTAACAGAACCATCACTATGAATAATTATTTTAATATAATTGCCATAACCATTTATAACCTCATCCATGCTATTATCAACTATTTCCCACACAAGATGATGCAAACCCCTCTTATCTGTTGATCCAATATACATTCCAGGCCTCTTCCTAACGGCTTCCAAGCCCTCCAAAATTTTTATTGAACTCTCATCATACTTAACTGCCATAACTATTCTCCTATTCATAATACACTTATATTTTAACCTAAAAACCACTTTTATTCAATATCAGAAAAAAAATTCATTATTAAAGTGATTAATTTTCGCAAACGTCAGTTACATTAGATGGATATATTAATTCTTCAAGATTACTATCAAATGCGTTACAATCAATAGTTAGTGGTGTAGTTGGAAATGTTATTGTTGAGTTTGTTAATTTATTACGACAAAATACAAGTTTTCCTATACTTGTAACTGTATCAGGTATTTCTACACTTGTTATCCCTAAACCGTAGTTAATTGTAAAAACTTTAACAACATCATATTTATTTTCACAAATATATAATTGTTTTACTTTATATTCTACGTTATTAGAACTTACTCCTGTTGTAAATGCATATTCAGATATTCCTACAACTGTTTTTCCGTTTATTTTCTCTGGTATTATTACATCGGTTCCTCCTTCTATACTATATCCTAATCCTATCTATGGTTCTATTATATCATTTATATCTACCTTTATCACTTGAAAGAACTTACAAAAGAAAAAAGGGTTTAACCCTTTTAACTACATTATAAGTGATGCAACTGTTAATATTACTATATTTGCAAGTGCAATTACAGCAACAACTTTAAATGCCCATTTAAACCATGTAGAATAGTCTACTTTAGCAAGAGCAAGTCCACCCATAATAGCACCACAAGTTGGAGATATTAAATTAACAAGTCCATTTGCAGAAACAATTGTCATAACAGCAACTTCTGTACTATAACCTAAGTTTGCAGCAAGTGGTGTGATTATTGGTGTTGATAATGTTGCAATTCCAGATGATGATGGTACCAATATAGATAATACTATATGTAATAAATAATTAAGTGGTACGAATGCAATTTCTGGTAATTTTGCTAACATATCAGTTGCATTATAAATTATATAATTATCTAGATGTGTTTGTGCCATAAGTACACTAGCACCTCTTGCAACAGCTATTACAAGAATAACACCTATCATATCATCAGCACCATCTACATATGTATCAACGAATTCTTTTTCACTATATCCGTTTACAATAGTAATAACTATTGACATAAGTAAGAACCAAAGTGCTGCTTCATAGAACCACCAATTTCCTAATGATGAACCAGTAAGCCATCCTGTAAATCCATCAAAGAATGTAATTCCAAATTCATTCCATGGTACAAATCCAATAACCATTACTAAGAATGTTAATGCAAATAACCATAAAGTAACTTTTTGTTTTGTTGATAAAACTGCTTTTTCTGAAGATGCTTCAACAAATTTACCAAACCTTTTTTCTGCTTGTTGTTGCTCTCTTAATGATAAGATTGTTGAACCCTTATCCTTCTTTACCTTTTTAGCATATGCAAGTACGAACAATGTTGATATAGCATATGTTGTAAGCCATAATACAACTGCTATTAGTAAAACTATTCCTTGACTAGCTGCTACACCATCTGGCAATGCTGATAATGCAACACCTGTTGCAAATGGGTTAATGGTTGATCCAAGAACACCAGAACCAGCACCTAATAATATAACTGCTGATCCAACTAATGGATCCATACCTGCTGCAAACATTGTTGCTGCAAGAAGTACATAGAATCCAACAGTTTCTTCTAACATACCATATGTTGTTCCACATATTGAGAATATAAACATCAATATCGGAATTAACCATAATTCCTTTCCTTTTAGTTTTTGAACTAATACTTTAATTCCTGTTTCAAGTGCTTTAGTTTTATCGATTATTTTTAATAAACCACCAAGCATCATGATAAATATTGCAACATCGACAGCATCCTCAAAACCAAGTATTGGTGCCATTAATACTTGCGATAAAGTAGCACCTACTGTACCACTACCATTTACTATATCTTCACCCACGAATTTAGCAGCAGGTAGTACATGTGATAGTATAGCCAGTAAAACTATTAAAATCATTATTATTGAGTAAGCCGATAACATTGCTTTACTCTTCTTTTTTGTCATGTTTTTTTACCTCACTTCCTTATTTTTTGCTATGTCTAAAATTATGGCTTATATTTTAAACATAAATCTATGTTATAGATTATTAAATAATCTTATAACCAATATTATTTCATTGTTGCATAAACAACCGCTTTTATTGTATGCAATCTATTTTCTGCCTCATCAAATACCTTTGATTTTTCTGATAAAAATACTTCATCTGTTACTTCCATTTCTTTTAATCCAAATTTCTCATATATTTCTTTTCCTATTGTTGTATTTAAATCATGAAAAGATGGCAAACAATGTAAGAATATTGCATTTTCCTTTGCATTATTCATAACAGTTGAATTTACTTGATATGGTTTTAACAAGTTAATTCTTTCATTCCATATTTCAGCTGGTTCACCCATTGATACCCAAACATCAGTATATATTGCATCTGCATCCTTTGATGCATAAGTAACATCTTCTGTTAACTCAATTACTGCACCAGATTCTTTTGCAATTTCCTTACACTTTTCAACTAATTCATTATTTGGCCATAAATTTTTTGGTGCACATGCAACAAAATGCATACCCATTTTTGCAGAAACAACCATAAGTGAATTTGCAACATTATTTCTGGCATCCCCCATAAACACTAACTTAATACCCTCTAAATGTCCAAAATTCTCTTCTATCGTAAGTACATCTGCAAGCATTTGTGTAGGATGAAATTCAGTTGTTAAACCATTCCATACAGGTACTCCTGCATTATCTGCAAGTTCTTCAACTATTTTTTGATCAAATCCTCTATATTCAATTCCATCATACATTCTTCCTAATACTTTTGCTGTATCAGCAATACTTTCCTTTTTACCCATTTGAGATGCTGCTGGATCTAAATACGTTACACCCATACCAAGATCAAGACCAGCCACTTCAAATGCACAACGAGTTCTTGTTGATGTTTTTTCAAATAATAAAACTATATTTTTTCCTTCTAAATATTTATGATTTATGCCTTTTTTCTTTTTTTCCTTTAAATCTTTTGATAAATCCAAAAGATATCTAATTTCCTCTTTTGAAAAATCTAACAATGTTAAAAAATTTCTATTTTTTAGATTCATAAATCCTCCCTTACAAGTGGCATACTCATACATCTTGGTCCTCCACGACCTCTTGATAATTCTGCTCCATGCATTTCAAGTACTTTTAATCCATGACTTCTTAAAGTAGCATTAGTAATATCATTTCTATCATAAACTATTACAACTCCAGGTGCGATACATAATGTATTACTTCCATCATTCCATTGTTCTCTTTCTGCAGCAACTTTATCTCCTCCAGCACATGGGATTAAAGTTATATCACGACCTACATACTTTCTCAAAATATTCTCAAGTGAATCATTTATCTCTGTTACAGTCAAATCCTCAAAACTATCTGGATCATCACCTTCTGTTATTTCAAATACTTGAAGTGTATCCATTATTCCTGGATGATAAGTAAATTTATCATAATCTATTTGAGTAAATACTGTATCCAAATGCATAAATGCTCTACTATTTGGAATATTAAATGCAAGAACAGTATCTATTTCACATTCTGGATTCTTAAATAAATTTTTTGCTAATTCATCAATCGCTTCTGGTTCAGTTCTCTGTGAAATACCAACAGCAAGCACATGATTATTTATATTAAGTATATCTCCACCTTCTATATGATATGGATTATATCTATCATAATATTTTGTAACTTGCTCTTTATATTCTGGATGATAATTAAATATATATTCAGCATATATAGTTTCCCTATTTCTTGTTACAGAATACATTTTATTTAATGATATTCCATTGCCTATACTTGCAAATGGATCTCTTGTAAAATATAAATTTGGCATTGGATCTGCTATAAACTTATCTTCCTCATCTATTAAATCAGTTAATGACCTATCTATCTCTCTTTCTTCTTTTGAAATATCAGATATTTGAATTCCTTCCATAGTTTTTAAAACTAATTCTTTATTATCTTTAATATTTTTCAAATACTTAATAGCTAATTTCTTATACTTAGGTGCTCTTATACCTGCTTCATATACAAATTGTTTAATAAACTTATCACGTATTTCATCACTTAAATCTAATACCTCAGCCATTAAATCTTCTAAATAAACAACTTCTACTCCATTGTCTTTTAATATCTGTGCAAACTCCTCATGTTCTTTTATCGCAACTGGTAAAAATGGTATATCATCGAATAACAATCTACCTAATGTATCAGGTGTTAAATTAAGCAATTCTTTACCTGGTCGATGCAATAATACCTTTTTTAATGGTGCAATTTCACTTGTTACATTAATTTTTCTCATAATTACCTCTTTCTATAGGTTTTTGTAAGAGATACCTATAAACTCAAGCTATCTTAGATAAGAAATCTTTTAATCTCTTTGATTTAGAATGATTAAAAATATCATCTACAGTTCCCTCTTCAACAATCATTCCATCATCCATAAATATTACTCTATTAGCAATTTCTTTAGCAAATTCCAATTCATGAGTTACTATTACCATTGTCATATTACTAGATAAAGTTTTCATCAAACTCAACACCTCGCCTATCATCTCAGGATCAAGTGCTGAAGTTGGCTCATCAAAAAGCATTATTTCTGGTGACATTATTAAACTTCTAACAATAGCAACCCTTTGCTTTTCTCCACCAGATAAACTTCTCGGATATTCATTTATTTTACTTTCTAAATTTATCATCTTTAGTAACTCTTTAGCACGTTTTACCGCATCAATTTCACTCAAAGTTTTAGTTTTAATAGGTGCTAAAGTAATATTATCTAGTACAGTCAAATTTTCAAACAAATTAAAACTCTGAAACACCATACCTATTTTTTTATGAAATTCTAAACTATCATCTATATTCTTACCATCTAACAATATATTTCCTTTAGTTAATGTTTCTAACTTATTTATACATCTCAAAAGTGTACTTTTACCACTTCCACTAGGTCCAATAATAACAACTACATCACCCTCATTTACATCTAAATTTATATCTTTTAATATATCAAGTTTATCAAATGACTTATATAAATGTTTAATTTCTAATAACTTTTTCATTCTTAAACTTCCTTTCAAAAACACCCAATAATTTAGAAAGACCTAACGTTAAAATCAAATATATAATTGCTACTATAATAAGTGGAAAGAAATAATCAAAAGTATTAGATGCGATAATATCACTTGCTTTAATTAATTCTGTTATTCCTATATAACCAGCCACTGATGTTTCTTTTAATAAGGTAATAAATTCATTTCCAAGTGCAGGAAGTACATTTTTTATTGCCTGTGGAAGAACTATATTAAACATCTCTTGCTTATAACTTAACCCAAGCGATCTAGCCGCTTCTTTTTGACCAATATCAACTGAATCAATACCTGCTCTTATAATTTCTGATACATATGCTGCTGAATTAAGCCCAAAAGAAATAATACCAACTATAACTATATTTATATCTACCTTCTTAAATATAACATAATAAAGTATCATTAACTGTAATACTGCAGGAGTACCTCTAATTATTGTTACATATATGTTTGCTATACCATTTAATATTTTACCTTTTCCATTCTCCTTATATCTGTTTTTTACAAGTGATATCAAAATCCCAAGTATAATACCAATTAAAATAGCAAAAAAAGCAATTACAAGAGTATTCTTTAATCCCTCTAAAATATACTTATATCTATCATCATAAATTAATGTTTTATAAAAACTATCTATCATATTACCTACTCACTAAACTTAATAATATACTCATCTATTTTTCCATCTTTTATTAATTCTTCTAACACTAAATTTATACTATTAAGTAACTCCTTATTTCCCTTCTTAACAGCCATACCATATTTATCTTGAAATAATATTCCATCTAATACCTTAAGTTCAGGATTACTTTTAACTAACTCATTTGCAGGAATAGCATCCATCACAATACAATCACTCTTATTATTCTTTACATCCTCTGCTGCAACCAAAAACTTCTTTAAACGATTTATCTTTGCATCCTTATAATTCTTAGTTACATAAGTATCCGCAACAGTACCTAATTGAACAGATATTCTTTTATCTTTAATATCATCAATACTTTTTATATCACTGTCTTTTTTTACAACCACTACTTGATTAGAAGTAATATATTCAATGGAAAAATCCACTTTCTCACTTCTTTCAGGATCTATACTCATACCTGCCGCCGCAAAATCCGCTTTACCTGAATTAAGCTCATTTATTATCGAATCAAAAGCAACATCCTTAATAACCAATTTCTTCCCTAGTTTATCAGCAATCTTTTTCGATATCTCTATATCTACACCAATAACTTCTCCATTTTCATAAAACTCATACGGAGCGAAACCCGCTTCCGTTACCATAACAATCTCATCACTCTTTTTTCCACATCCAACTAATAGAAATATAAAAGATAAAAACACTATAACTTTTTTCATATCATCACCTACTATAACAATAATAACACGAATAAATACAATTGTAAATTTTCTTAATAAAAAAAATACTAAATATTTTTAGTATTTTATACCATGTTATCTAAATTCTTAGGTACCTTATCATTTACTATTGCTTTTATTATTTTATCTTCCTGTTCTTTAGGAACATCTTTTCCAGTAATTGAACCAATTTCATGAATTAAATCCCTAAGTTTACTCTCATCTTTTAAATTATCTCCTTGTAATTTCTTAGCCAAAGACAAAATTGTTTCCTTATTAACATTAGTTTTCCTTTCAACTTTCTTATAAAAACTATCACTAAAACCCATAAATTCCTCCTAGCATATTATATGAATTTAGGCATTTTTTGTTAATAAAACTATCTCATCATAATAAGATAGTTATTTTTATTACTCTCCTCTATTCTTAAACTGCAATACTATAGGTGTTCCCTCTAAATCAAAAGATTCTCTTATTTTATTCTCAATATATCTTTCATATGAAAAATGTATTAATGTTTTATCATTTACATGAAATAATATTTTAGGTGGAGCAGTATCTACTTGATTCACATAATATATTTTTAACCTTTTTCCCTTATAAGAAGGTGCTGGATTAAGTGTAGTTGCCTCTCCTATAACTTCATTTAAAACACTTGTTTTAATTTGCTTATGAGCATTATCATAAACTTTTATAACTTCTGGCATAACCGTATGTATTCTCTTTTTAGTTAAAGCAGAAGTAAATACTATTGGAGCATATGGAATAAACTGAAAATGGCTTCTAATTTCCTTTGTAACCAAACTCATATCTTTCTCACTTTTATCCCACTTATTAACAACTATTACAACTGCTTTACCCGCTTCAATCGCATAACCAGCTATATGCTTATCCATTTCAATAATACCCTCTTCTATATTTAACACAATCAAACACACATCAGATCTATCTATTGCCTTAAGCGCTCTTAACACACTATATCTTTCAACATTTTCATATATCTTTCCTTGTTTCCTTATTCCAGCAGTATCTATTACAACAAAATCTCTTTTATTATACGTAAAAGGTGTATCAACCGCATCACGAGTAGTACCACTCACATTAGATACAATTGCCCTCTCTTCATTTAAAAGAGCATTAACTAAACTACTCTTACCAACATTTGGTCTTCCTATAACAGAAAACTTAATAACACTCTCATCATATTCTATATCAGAAACATCCTTAAAATCCTCTACAATCTTATCAAGTAAATTATATATACCACTATTTTGTTCAGCACTAATAGGTATATATTCATCAAACCCAAGTTCATAAAAACTATAAATATTTAAAGAAGCCGACTTAGAATCAACTTTATTTATTGCAACAATTACCTTTTTATTACTCTTTTTAAGCATATCCTTTATAAGATAATCATTAGGTCCCAAAGAATCTTTTCCATCAACTATAAAAACTATCACATCCGCCTCATCCATAGCCAAAGATGCTTGAATTCTTATTTCCTTATTAAAATCCTCATTACCTAAATCTATTCCACCAGTATCTATTAAATGAAATTTATGATCATTATAACTTACTAAACTATAAATTCTATCCCTTGTTACACCTGGAGTATCTTCTATTATAGATATTCTTTTACCAGCTATCCTATTAAATAATGTTGACTTACCAACATTTGGTTTACCAACTAATGCAACTGTAGGTATTTTCATACTGCCTCACCTCTCAAAAATTATATCATAAAATAAAAACTATGAAAATATCATAGTTTACTTCTTATTATTATCTTCACCCTTATTAGGTGTAGTATTAACTTTTTCTTCTTTAGAATGATATCCTTCTATTTCACCTAAATAATCATTATATGCTTGATAATCATAGTTAAAATCTGATATACCTTTTTTAAGCATTTTCCCTCCTTACTTAATTTTATGCTTTTAAATATTAATCGTTCTTATTACTTATATAATATCATATTATAAGATTTAAAACAATAAAACAGCAACTTAATTGCTGTTATTTATTAAAGATATTATCTCATTTTTAAGGCGTTTATTAGCAGATTCTAAATCATTATCTTCTACTTTAAATGGTGTGCCAAAAACTATTTCTAAATTATTATTAAATAATTTGTATTTCCCTTTAATTCCATATGGAACTATAGTTGCATTTGTTTTACTTGCTAGTGAAACTGTTCCAAATTTTATATCTAAAAGTAAACTATTTGAATATTCTATATTACTAATAATATTATTATTTACTAATTCTTTTAAACTATTATCTACATCAAATATATATTTTTTAAAAATGCGCTCAAGAATGATATTGCATTTATCAACTATCATATTCTCACTATTTACTACACATTCTACACAAGAATTCTCACCATAGAAAAAAACACTTTTTATATATTCTGCAATATCTCTAACTTTATAATCTATTACCAAGTTAAACGGATTATACAAATCAAATAAAGTAGATGTCACGCCTATTCTTCTATGACAAATTGAAATTAAGGAAGCAGGTGTTTTTATATCCTTAACATAAGAAATCGCATTTTCTGCAAGTCCTAAATAATAATCAATTGTCTTATACATATAAGGATATTTTTTTATTAAATGCCCTATATGATATTCAAAATAATCAACCTTACTACTCCAAAGATTGGCCCAATTCATTCGTCCTATAATATTATTAGGTTTAATTGTATCATTATAATCAAGCATATAAAATATGTCCTCTATTTTTATTGGAATATTTTCATTTATATATACACGAAGCAATGCGTAAGAGTTATTATCACACAAAAAAACTGCTTTTCCATCTTTTGTTAATACAATCTCATGAACTAAAGAACCTCTTTCTATCATTTCTTTATTTAATTTAACCAAAGTATCCATTTCTTCTAAATTTCTTTCATACATAATTATGTAATACTTCTCATTATTTAGAAAGAATCTATAATTTCTACCAACCTTTTCAATCGTATTAGGATATAAATTATAATAATAATCAATATAATTATTCATAATTCCCACCATTACATAATATGTTTCAAATTTATTTTTATGTTATAGAGTTATATGATACATAATATATATTTTTGGATTTTTCTATAAAAATAACACCAACACCTATTACAAATTCAATCGTTGTCATACACTGACACAATACATATTCGTTCA
>OHTD01001507.1_pt1 | contig 10099 bp, 7 predicted proteins | sample 1578871 | NCBI WGS metagenome assembly OHTD01 (sample SAMEA3879574, study PRJEB24766) | human gut metagenome | biome: human-associated habitat; feature: feces | place: USA | collected 1985/1987 | reverse complement strand
GAAGTTGTACAGGGCCAGCGCCGGCATACCCAGAAAATACACCCGCAGATACAAAATCGCGCCGGGCAGCAGATCCTCCTTGGTGTTCAGCAGCCGCAGCATAGCGGGGGAGCCCAGCAGGCCGATGAGCAGCAGCGCCACACCGGCAACGGCGCTGATGATGGCCGCCGAGTGGACGGTCTTTTCCACGTCCTTGGGGTGGCGCGCGCCGTAAAAACGCGCCACCAGCACGTTGATGCCGTTGCTCAGACCAATGAGAAAGCCGGTGAACAGGGTCACCAGGGTGCTGGTGGAGCCCACAGCACCCAGCGCCGTAGACCCGGCAAAGCGCCCCACCACCGCCACGTCCGACATATTGAACAGCACCTGCAGCAGGTTGGAAAGCGCCAACGGCAGACTGACCAGAAAGATCTGCTTGGCCAGAGGGCCTTCCGTCAGCGTATTCGTTTGAGAACTCATACTTTTTTCCTTTATCCTATACATCCTAACCGTACCCGCGCACACCGGGGCACAGCCTCTATTATAAGGCACTGCGCCGCTTTTGCAAGATGGATTCGATAAAATAAATAAAAAGGACTGCTGCACATAACCTGTGCAGCAGTCCTTGGTGCAGTAAAGCAATCCAAATCCGAACCATTTCCCTCGGATGCAACTTCTGTCGCTTCTCCAAAGGTGACGGTCTGTGTTCCTTCTTTATAGTTGAAGGTTATCAAAACCTTATCATCATACAGGTAAATCGCATTGATGAAGGTATCCACCAGCGCCTGCCGCTGGTCTTTCAGGCGCATATCCAGCTTGCGGAACCGCAGCAGCCATCGCAATCCAACTTTTGATCGTTTGCAACATCGTTGGATTGCATATCGCAAATATGCTGTTTTCGTGTTGCACTATTTTCTTAACTTGCGAAAAAAATCACAGCAGTGCGTTTTCCAGATCGCTCAACATTTCGTTCAGTGCCTGAATGCCGCCCTCTGCGGTGTACCAGACATTCGAGTGTGCCAGATAAACGACGTGGCTGTTCTTGTAAGCATCTGTGCTCTTGACCAGCTCGTTTTCCAAGATCTCCTGTGCCATCTGTGCGCCATCGGTGCCAATGGCTGCATCACGGTCCATGGCGAAGATGTAGTCGGGGTTCTTGTCCACAATGAACTCGAAGGAAGCCTCGTTGCCGTGGGTCGAGGTGTCGATATTGGCATCCACGCCGATGTTCTCAAAGCCGATTTCCTTGCCGATGATGGAGCAGCGGCCATCATTGCCCAGAACATTGAAGCTGCCACTGGTGGTCATGCCGACGATGGCAGTCTTGCCCTCTGCAAAGGCTTTCAGGGCGTCAATGCGGCTGTCAAAATCCGCCATCAAAGCTTCCACATGGTCTTCCAGACCAAAGATAGAAGCGATGGTCATGGCGTTTTCACGGGTGCTTTCCACAACGCCCTTTTCGGCGTCGGTCGCAAGGAAAACAACGGGTGCAATCTCGCACAGAGCATCATAGGATTTGGACAGGCGTCCACCGATAAAGATGATGTCCGGCTCGCAAGCCATGACTGCTTCCATATCGGCTTCCTTGATGTTGCCAAGGTTCACAATGCTGTCATTGGTGACATAGCTCTGAAGATAGTCCAGAGAGGTGGATGCCGTGCCGACCACACGGTCGCCAACGCCCAGTTCATCCAGAATGTCCAGAGAAGCAAGGTCGAGGATTGCAATGCGCTGCGGGTCAAAGGGCACTTTCACGTCCACTAACTCCTTTGCACCGTTGAACGCCTTGATAGTCACCGACTCCGGCACCGCTTCCGAGGAAGTGGTAGCTTCGCTGGACGCAGCCACAGAGGATGCCACGGAGCTTGCCGTGGAGGAGGAAGCGCCGCAGGCGGCGAGAACACCCGCTGCACTCACAGCGGCCATAGCGGTCAAAAACGAACGACGAGAAATTTTCTTCATAAGAATGCTCCTTTTAAAAAGTACTGAAATCAATAATATATCGACAAAGGCTTGCCTTCGATCTGCATGATCTCAAAGTCTACCTTGTAGATATCGGACAGGTTTTCTTTGGTGATCACTTCCTGCACGGTGCCAAACTTTGCGATTTTTCCATCCACAAAGGCGCAGATGTAGTCGGAATAAAACGCAGCATAGTTGATCTCGTGCAGAACAAGGATCACCGTTTTGCCCAGCTCATCGCACAGGCGGCGGACGATACGCATGAGGTTGGTTGCGTGGTAAATATCCAGATTGTTGGTCGGTTCATCCAGCAGGATATACTCGGTGTCCTGCGCAATGACCATGGCAATATAGGCACGCTGCCGCTGACCACCGGACAGTTCATCGATGAACTGCTCCTCAAAATCGTCCAGTTCCATGTAGGCGATAGCGCGGTCAATGATCTCGTTGTCCTCTTGGGTCAGCCGCCCGCCGGAATACGGAAAGCGGCCAAATGCAACCAGCTCCCGGACGGTCAGCTTCATCTGGACATTGTTGGCTTGGGTCAGGATGGCAAGCCGCTTGCTCAGCTCCCGGCTTTTCCAGCGCGTGATCTCCGTCCCCTCAAAATCCACAAGACCGCTGTCCCGTGCGATCAGGCGGGACAACATTCCCATCACGGTGGATTTTCCTGCACCGTTCGGACCGATGAGGGAAAGGACTTTGCCTTTCGGAATTTCAAAACTCACGCCATCGACAACGGCTTTGCCATCGTAGCGTTTGGTGATCTCTTTTACAAACATGGTGTTATGCCTTTCTCTGGGTGAGCAGCAGATACAGGAAATACACGCCGCCGCCCACGGTGATGAACACGCTGACCGGAACCGAGTAAACGAACACCCGCTCCACCAGAAGCTGTCCGCCGATCAGAACGACCATACCGAACAAAACAGAGCCGGTGATGAGCTGGCTGTGCCGGTAGGTACGCAGGAACTGCCGGGAAAGGTTGGCAATGATAAGCCCCAGAAATGCCAGCGGCCCGACCATAGCGGTGGCTGTTGCAATGTACAGTGTGACCCCCAGCAGCAGGCAGCGGATACAGCGGTCATAGTCCACGCCCAGATTGATTGCCTGATCTTTGCCCAGTGTCAGAACGTCCAGCAGCGCAAGCTCCTTCCGGAAGGCAAAGGCGACCAGCGCCAGAACCGCAACGGACAGTACCAGAATCGCCGAATTGACATTGGAAAAGCTGGCGACCAGATCCGTCAGCAGCGTGTCGTACTCGTTGGGGTCCATCACACGGGTCAAGGTCGTCTGGATGCTGGAAAAGAACGAGGTCAGCACCGTGCCGATGAGCAGGACGTACAGAACATTGTGGTTCGTTTTCCGGAACAGATAGCTGTAGATCACGGTGGCAACAGCACCCATGATGGCAAGGTCTACCGCAAAGGCTGCGTTGGCATTGACCGCCAGAAAGCTGCCCGAACCCGCCACAAAGAACACCGCCGTGTGGATCAGCGAATAAAGCTGGTCCATACCCAGCAGGCAGGGCGTAACGATGGTGTTGTTGATGATGGACTGAAACACGATGGAGGCACTTCCGATGGCAAATGCTGTGATGAGCATGGCGATCAGCTTGGGTGTTCGAATGCGCATGGCGTAGGCAAATAATTTTTGGTTTTCAAAGTGGACACCCACTGTCATATAGCCCGCGCAGGCCAGCAGAACAAGAAGCAGAAGGATCAGCAGGCGCAGATGATTTTTGCGTGTTTTCATGCTGCACCTCCGGTTTTCTTGGCAGCTTTGTCCAGCCGGACTGCCTTGCGCCCATGCCGAAGCCGATACAGCAGCAGACCAACAAACAGGATACTGCCGATGACGCCAACGATCAGCTCGATGGGCAGCTCGTAGGGATAGATCACAACCCGCCCGATCATATCGCAGACCAGCACGAACGCTGCACCAAACAGAGCGGTATCCACCAGCGTTCCGCGGATCTGGTCACCCTTGAACATTGCTACGATATTGGGCACGATGAGACCGATGTAGGAGATCGAGCCGACCACGACAACAACGGATGCCGTGATCATGGCAGCGATGGTCAGCCCCATAAACAGCACCAGATCATACGGAACGCCGAGGTTCTGGGAAAAATCCTTTCCCATGCCCACGATATTGAAGTGGTTGGCAAATACAAATGCCAGAATCACCAGCGGTACCGTCAGCCAGACAAGCTCATACCGCCCACGAATGACGGTGGAAAAATGACCGACCAGCCAGCTGGAAAGAGCCTGTGTCATTTCATATTTGTAGGCAAGATAATTGGTAACACCCATTACGATGTTGGAGAACATGATGCCGACCAGCGGGACCATGACAACATCCTTGAACTGGATACGCTGGATGAACCAGACAAAGATCCATGTACCCAGAACGGCACAAACGAAGGAAAAGGCAGCACGTCCCCACAGGGTAGAACCCGGTGCAAACAGCAAAGCCAGCAGAATGCCAAACTGTGCAGAAGAGATCGTTGCGCCTGTGGTGGGCGAAACAAACTTGTTCATGCAGAGCTGCTGCATGATAAGCCCCGCCACGCTCATGCCGATGCCTGTGCAGAGGATGGCAAGCAGACGCGGCAGGCGGGAGATCAGAAAGATCTCCCATGTTTCCACGCTGCCTGTAAACAGGTCAGAAGGCCGGATGTCCAGTACCCCGACAAACAAAGAACAAACTGAAAGAATCATCAGCAGAACGCCGAGAAAAGCAGTGGAACGATGATTACGAATGAAAAGCCCCCCTCAAGATTAGTGTAAACTAACCTTTTTAAAAATAAAAAGAGAACGCCTGCGTGTGAAGAAACTGGTCTTACGTGTTCACACACAGCGCGTTCTGCTGAAGGGATTATATCATAAGGCATCGATGGGTTTCAAGTGGCAAACTCTCACGAAGGTTTTTCATGGCAAACCGCCATGCTTTGTTAATTCCTACAAAGTTGCTCCGATTTATATACGCACCAAAAAGGATAGGATTGGATTTTAAAATATACGATAAAAAATGCAAAAAACAAATGCAAAGGCGATTCTTCACAAAAAGAGCCCTTGCATTTGTTGGTAAAAATCACCATGCGGCTTTAGCGCAAAATCTCCAGCAGCCGTCTGCCGGCTTCCTGCTGCGATTCCCCAAACGCCACCGCCAGCTCCTCCCGCAGGACACGCTCTACCATCTGGTAAAAGTAGGTATCCATAGCGTTGATCTTTCGGCCGCGGCTTTGCTGCTGGGTCTGCTTTTGCCCCAGCTCCTTGAACAGGGTCAGGTACTGGTAAAAATCATTGGTGTGCAGCAGCGCCTGATAGTGTTCTGCCAGCGCTGTCTGTACCCCCGCCGGGATAGGCAGCTTCTCCGCTTTGATGCGTGCAAGGTCGGCTTCCGCCTGCTGTACCGGGGTCACCGGGCGCAGCGCCGCTTCCTTTTCCGTGGGGATATAGCTGCGGTCGTGGGAATCCGAAAAATAGGGCCGGAGGGTGTAATACTCTCTGGCGGGCTCATCGCAAAAGCGCCGCAGCCCGACAGCCTCCACCTCGTGCACTCCCAGATTTCCGTAAACCACCAGCGCCCCCGCTTGAAACCGTGACATGGTATTGCCTCTTTCCCTTGTATGAAAAGGCTGCAAAAACAGACTTTCCAGCGTAATTTTACTCTTTACTTTATTGTACCACGGTAGGTTGGTGGGCTTCAAAGGGCATCTTCCACAAAGTTTTCCTCGTGCAATCTGCGCAGAATGGCCAGTACAATTCTTGTGCAAAACTGCCTTTGCAAATTCCAGACAGGCAGGCTATAATGATTTCGTACAACGAGTAGCACTCATGCGTAAAACCGGTTGCATGAGGGCTGCCCGTTGTTTTTATTTGCCCCAAAATGGAAAGGTAAGGTGAATCCCATGGAAAGTTCTAATCAGTTTCTCGGCACGGAACGCATCGGCAAGCTGATGCAGAAGTATGCGATCCCGTGCATTATTTCGCTGCTGGTCGGCGCACTGTATAACATCGTGGACCAGATCTTTATTGCAAACGCCAGCTATCTGGGCTCCTACGGCAACGCCGCCAATACGGTCGTTTTCCCCTTGACGGTGGTGGCGCTGGCAATCGCAGTCATGATCGGTGATGGCTGCTGCGCCTTCGTCAGCATCAGCCTTGGGCAGAACGAAGTCCCCAAGGCAAAGCGGAGCGTCGGCAATGCGGTGGTGATGTGTCTGGTCAGCAGCATTGTGCTGGCCGCGCTCTATCTGGTTTTTGCGGACACCATTCTTGCCATGTTCGGCGGAACGGTCAATGCCGAGACCTACCACCACTCCCAGGAGTATTTCTTTTATATCACGCTGGGCGTGCCCTTTTATATGTTCGGGCAGGCCATGAATCCCATCATCCGCGCGGATGGCAACCCCCGTTTTGCCATGATCTCCACCCTTGCAGGTGCGGTGCTGAACATCATTCTGGACCCTGTTTTTATTTTCGGCTTCCGCTGGGGCATGATGGGCGCAGCGGTGGCTACCGTCATCGGTCAGCTGGTCACGGCAGCGCTGGCAGTGTGGTATCTGCTGCACATGAAGATCATTCGCCCTGAAAAGGGCGACTACCGGCTGAAAGGCTCCATCTGCGGCCGTACCCTGACCCTTGGCATGACCAGCTTTCTGTCCCAGATCAGCCTTGTGGCGGCAATGGCAGCCATCAACAACATGATCCGCAAATACGGCGCACTGGATGCCGTGTTCGGGCAGGAGCAGTACGCCCAGATTCCCATGGCCGTGGTGGGCATCGTGATGAAGTTCTTCCAGATCGTCATCTCCATCGTGGTAGGCATAGCGGCTGGCTGCATCCCCGTGGTGGGCTTCAACATGGGTGCCAAAAAGCCCGCCCGTGTGAAGGAGCTGTTCACGAAACTGTTGCTGGCAGAAGCCACCGTGGGTGCCGTTGCACTGGTGCTGGTGGAGCTGCTTCCCCGGCAGCTCATCGCCCTGTTTGGTGCCGCCAACGAGAGCGTTTACTACACCGATTTTGCCGTGAAGTCCTTCCGCATCTACCTGTGCATGATCATTCTGGCCTGTGTCAACAAGGCGTGCTTCATCTTTTTGCAGGCCATGGGCAAGGCGGCGGAATCCACCGCCCTGTCCATGGTGCGTGAGGTAGTGTTCGGCGTGGGCTTTGCCCTGCTGCTGCCCCGGTTCTTCGGGCTGGACGGCGTGCTGTACTCCATGCCCATGTCGGATATCCTCACCTTCCTGATTGCAGGCTATCTGATCTGCAAAACCTACCGTGAACTGAGCCAGAAAGGAGAAGTCTAATGGAAAAACGCATCATCATGCCGCCAACTATCATATTGCGCTGGACAGCGGGGTCATCGGCATCGAAAAATGTGCCAAGGTCATTGAAAGTCTTGCATGAGCCGTAAATTCCGGCACGATCCATGAGCCAATAAAACAAAAATCCGAACCCTTCTCCTATCGAGAAAAGGTTCGGATTTTCATTGTTTGGTGCGGATAAGAGGACTTGAACCTCCACCGAGTTGCCCCGATTAGAACCTGAATCTAACGCGTCTGCCAATTCCGCCATATCCGCATATTCTGTTGTGTTCCTGCGCCGTGGCGCCGGGAACGATAGTTATTATACCAGATGCAGCAGAATTGTCAAGCACTTTTTTGAAAAACTTTTCATCTTTTTGGAAAGGATCATACTTTCGCATTTTTTGCAGACAGCGCGACTGCGCTGTGCAGGCGTTTTTGCGGTGCCTTGCGTGTGCCGTGCACGGTTTTGGATTTGACAGGGTTTACACGGCGATGTAGAATAGAGGTACTGTTTTCTTACAATTATATAGAGGAGCGTTTTGCCATGCTGTATTTTGAAAACGACTACTGCGAGGGTGCACATCCCGCCATTCTGCAAAAGCTGACCGAGACTAACTTTGAAAAGGTCTCCGGCTACGGCACCGACCCCTACTGCGCCAGCGCCCGCGAGAAGATCCGCGCCGCCTGCGCCTGCCCGGAGGCCGATGTGCAGTTCATCTCCGGCGGCACCCAGAGCAACGCCATCGTCATCGCGTCCATGCTGCAGCGGTGGCAGGGCGTAGTGGCTGCTGCCACCGGTCATGTAGCCGGGCACGAGGCAGGTGCCATCGAGTACACCGGCCACAAGGTCATCACCCTGCCCCAGCACAACGGCAAGCTGGACGCTGCCGAGCTGCGGGCACTGGTGTCTACCTTCTACGCCGATGACAACCACGACCACATGGTGTTCCCCGGCATGGTGTACATCTCTCACCCCACCGAGTATGGCACCCTGTACACCAAGGCGGAGCTGGAAGCTCTGCACGCTGTGTGTCAGGAGTACAAGATGCCGCTGTTCCTCGATGGTGCACGGCTGGGCTATGGTCTGGCTGCCGAGGGCACGGACGTGACGCTGGCCGACCTTGCCCGGCTGACCGATGTGTTCTACATCGGCGGCACCAAGGTGGGTGCGCTGTGCGGCGAGGCTGTGGTGTTCCCCCACGGCGCACCGGCGCATTTTATGACCATGGTCAAGCAGCAGGGCGCACTGCTGGCAAAGGGGCGGCTGCTGGGCATCCAGTTTGACGTGCTGTTCACCGATGGCCTGTATTTCTCCATCAGCAAAAACGCTATTGACACCGCCAACCGCCTGAAGGCCGGGTTTGCGGCAAAGGGCTACCGCTTCTTTATGGACTCCCCCACCAACCAGATCTTCCTTGTGCTGGAAAACGCCCAGCTGGCTGCGCTGGAAGGCAAGGCAAAGTTCGGCTTCTGGGAAAAGTTCGACGACACCCACACCGTGGTGCGCATCGCCACCAGCTGGGCCACCCGCATGGACGAGGTGGAAGCACTGATCGACCTGATGTGATCCAATCATTATAAATCAAGAGGCTCAGAAGCGCCGACAGGTGCTCCTGAGCCTTTTTTATCGTTCTTCTGTATTCCACGGCTGCGGAGTGCTTTCCAGCGGCTGACCGGCGGCAAGGGCGCGCTCCATCAGCAGGGCAAGGTAGGCGTCCTGCAAGGCGTCTGCCAGCGGGTACACCTCTGCCCCGCCGGCAAGATAGCCCTGCATCCTGTCCAGAAAACAGGCGATGGCGGTCTCGTCCTCGTTCAGCCCTGCCTGCGCGGCGGTTGCTGCCAGCGGGTCGGGCAGCGGGGTCAGTTGACGGCACACCGGCTCCCCGGCGGCATCCAGACAGCGCAGGGTGTCGTCGAACACTTCGCCACGCTCTCCCTGCACACTGGTGTGGGTGCTGCGCAGATAGGAGTGGTACTGCACGCCGTTAAAATCCAGAAACGCCGTGCCGCCGCCCGCAAATTCCAGCGTGTGCTGCTGCAAGGTCTTTTCCACCAATGCGCCGTTATGCACCGCGCCCCAGCGGGAATCCGTTTCGATGATCCTTTCCGTCCAGCTGCGTCCGGTCACCCGCACCGGCTGCTGCCCAGCGTTCAGGAACTGCCGCGCCAGACTGACCGCGTGGTAGCCGTGCGCCACCGACAGCCGGGCAAACTGCGGCGTGCCCAGCGCGCCGCTGCGCACTGCTGCCAGCCGTTTTGCCAGCGTGGGGTACAGCCAGTACTGTTCTGCAACCTGCAGCTTTGCGCCCTGCCGGTGCAGCTGCCAGAGGGCGCGCAATGCGTCCTCCTCCAGCGCCGCCGGGGTCTCGCTCAGCACGGCAAAGCCCCGGGCAAGCCATTCGGTGCTGACGGCGGCGATGGACGCTTTATTCACTGCCACCACCACGAAATCCGGGTGCAGGGCAATGCACTGCTCCGCCGAGGTGCTTACCGGCACGCCGTACTCCCGGTGCATTTTTTCGGCCTTTTCCTCGGTGCGGCAAAGCATGGCGCACAGCTCGAACCGCTCCGGCAGCGCCTGCGCGATACGCCAGTAAAACAGCGACCGCCAGCCGGAGCCTACTACAATAAACCGCAGCTTAGTCATTTGTCTGTTCCTCCTGAATATGCTTTTGCAGTTCCTGTTCAAACCGGTCTGCGTCCAGCGGCAGGGTGAGCTTCTCCCCCAGCCATGCGGACAGGTAAGCCGCGTCGGTCAGTTCCAGCGCCCGCACGCCCTCCACGCCGGGGGCGGTCAGGGGCGTGCCGTGCAGGATGGCATCCGCAAAGTTTGCCAGCATC
>OHTD01001501.1_pt1 | contig 10136 bp, 11 predicted proteins | sample 1578871 | NCBI WGS metagenome assembly OHTD01 (sample SAMEA3879574, study PRJEB24766) | human gut metagenome | biome: human-associated habitat; feature: feces | place: USA | collected 1985/1987 | reverse complement strand
GCTATTGAATGCATCCAGAAAATTAATATATCCCGGTTTTCCGTTCAATACAGTGATCGGCAGCTCCCCTTCATTCATATAAATACGGGATGGTTTCTGATTCGGATTACAGCCATACTTTAGCGCAAATTCTTTCATAACTGCTCTCTCCTTTTTATACCATCTCGCGGGAACCCCGGGAGATTAAATACGACCTGCTCTGCGAAAAAAGTATATCATTCTTTGGAAATATTGTCCATTCCCTATTTCCGGACTGCGGAAATTTCTGGTTTGCTTCCTTGGATGATTTCAGTATAGCAGGTTTTCCGGATTTGTGGTTGCACGGCGTGCAACAATTTGAAGAAATTCAAAAAGGCAGTGCTGGACGATGATCGCAGCCCATCAGCGGTCGCGGAATACCTCAAGAATCTTGCTGTCAGAGCCAATAAGCGTTTTCAGCATGTCACAATTTTTGAACATGCTCGTTGTATTTGTTGCGCTGGAAGCGTGGAAGTAGGACAAATCCAACTTGGTCAGACTGCGGCAGTTGTAAAACATATAGGACATGTTCGTCACATTGGAGGTATCAAAGTTACGCCCAAAATTGATTTCTTTCAGGTTGACAAACCGCCCAAACATATTGGAGGCATTCGGATTCGGAGCAATCTTCCCATTGGAGGCTACATACAGATTGTTGCCGCTCATCCAAGCAAGAATGCTTCCGTCTCCCGCGTCTGACATGTCCCATGCGTCACTGGGTGCGCTCTTGAGACTGCTCAGGAAAGAAACGTAGTACACATCTTCACGGGGATATCGTTCCTGTCCCCAGAAGTACGAAGTACCGTTATATGGTGTCGGCGCCATTACGTAGACAGTGTCAGTTGCGGATGCTTTTTTCGCGCTGCCGATGAAAATGCACAGGAGCAAAACGACCACCACTGCGACGGGTATCAGCCATTTGGGAAGCGGCCGCTTTTGCTGGGACGGCTGGGAGGTTGTGGGAGCCTTGGCTGCCGGTTTCACTGCCGCCGGCGCAGGTTTCGCCGCTGCCGGTTGGGGAGGTGCCGACGGCGTGGGTGTCGGATACGTCGGTTTCGGCGCTGCCGGGGCGGCCTGTACCGCTGCCGGTCTGGGAAGGGTCTTCACCGTTTCGACCGGCTGGGGCGGCGTCGGCACTGTCCGGAATGGCTCCGCCTGTCCGCTCTGCGGGCGGACGGCCATTTGCAGCAGCGCGGTCATGCTCCTGGGGCGGTTTTCCGCCCGGATGCTCATGCAGTACGCCAGAACGTCAAACTGCGCCTGCGTCAGCAGCGGCTGGCAGGTCAGGGTGTCATCCACGATCCTGTCCACAGCCGTGGGCGGCAGAATGCCGGTGCAGCAGTAATAGATCGTGGCGGCCATGGCGTAAACGTCCGTCCACGGGCCGATGCTGGCGTTGCGCTGATACTGCTCGATGGGGCTGAAGCCCTGTTTGGCTACCATCTGGGAGGACTGGACGTTGCCGTCCCGTCCCTGAATGTCCAAGTCCTTGGCCGCGCCAAGGTCAAGCAAAATCAGCCTGCCGTCCGGCCGCACCATGATGTTGTCCGGGCTGATGTCCCGATGGATAATGCCATGCTCGTGAACTTCTGCCAGCGCCTGAATGATGGGCGTCAGCAGGGACAGGCAGGTGTCGAAGGGCATCGGCCCCTCCCGCTGCAGCTTTTTCAGCAGCGTCTCGCCCTCGATGAAGTCCATGACAATGTAAGCCGTTTCATTCTGGATGAAAACGGATTTTACCCCCACAACGCCGGGAATGCCGCCCAGCTTCGCCATTTTCCGGGCTTCTTTCAGGAAGCTGTCAAAGCCCTTCTGGGTGCCGGTCTTTCCCATCATGGCGGTGCTCCACACCACCATGGAGCGGTTTTCCCGGCTGACCATGCCGGTGCTCATGGGGAAATATTCTTTGATCGCGACCTTCTGTTCCAGCAAAAGGTCAAAGCCTATGTAGGTGATGCCGAAGCCGCCCTGCCCCAGCATCTCGCCCACCAGATACTTTCCGTCCAGAATCGTGCCGGGCTTCAATGCGAAGGACTCCGTGTTCACGCTGCCGTAAGGGCGGCCGCACTCCGGGCAGAACTTCTGCTCTGCCGCCAGCTCATGCATACATCTCATGCATCTGCGTACTTCCATAATTCAATCCTCTCTTTTGGGGAACGTTCGGGTTCCCGCCGATTTCGCGTACTGTTCTGCATATCAATCCGCAAGCCAAGCATCCGTCACGGACAGACCCATCGACCACGAATACCCGCCGATCACCGTCGGCGTTACGATGACCGCGTCAAATGTCAGCGGCGTATCGAATGTAATCGTCTCGGAGCCAGCGCCGTCACCGGCGGGCAGGGAGATCTTGGCGATTTTCTGGAACTGCCCGTTCACTCTTCCCCACACCTGCCATTCTTTGCACTTTGTTCCCGCGTTCATGGATACTTCCATGTTGACGGTCATTTCCCTGCATCGGACCAGCGGGGTGTAAAAAACCAGCGCGTGGACATTCAGACTGAAGTTCCCGTCTTTCAGATTTGTGCTTTCCCAGTAACCATCCACATATTCGATATAGTTCCTGGGCTGTGTAGGCTTCGTAGTGGGTTCGGGCTTGGGTTCCGTGGCCTTGGGCACGGTTGCTTTGGGCGTGGTTGCCTTGGGCGTGGTTTCCGCAGGCGCGGGCTGCAAGACCGGTTCTGTGGCGGCCGCTTTCATGGAGACGTTCTGCGTGGGCGCTTTTCCCGTAGCGGTCACGATGCAGACGACGATTCCCAGCACCGCGACGACACAGGCCACGGCGGGTATCAGCCATGCGGGGAGCGGCTTTTTCTGCGGCGTCTTCGGCGGCGCGTTCTTGACCGGCGGCTTCACATCTGCCGGTCTGGGAGGGACTGGCGTCGTCTGCTGCGCTTTGGCCGGTTCTGCCTGCGGGGCTGGCTTGACTGGCTCGGCCTTCCCACCTTTTTGCAGGCGGGTGACCATTTGCAGCAAGGCGGCCATGTCCTGCGGGCGCTTCTGCGGCAGAATGCTCATACCGGCGGCCAGAACATCAAACTGCTCCTTCGTCAGCCGCGGTTTGCAGGTCAGGGTGTCTTCCACGATCCGGTCAACAGAGGTGGGCGGCAGTGTGCCGGTGCAGCAGTAGTAGATCGTGGCGGCCATAGAGTAAACGTCCGTCCACGGGCCGACGCTGGCGTTCTTCCGGTACTGCTCGATGGGGCTGAAGCCCTGCTTGGCCACCATCTGGGAGGACTGCATATTGCCGTCCTTTCCCTGAATGTCCAAGTCTTTCGCCGCACCCAGATCCAAAAGGATAAGCCTGCCGTCGTTCTGCACCATGATGTTGTCCGGGCTGATGTCCCGGTGAATGATGCCGTGCTTATGGACTTCGGACAGTGCCTGCATGATGGGGGTCATCAGGCTGACGCAGGTGCCATAATCCATGGGGCCTTCCCGCTGCAATTTTTTCAGCAAAGTTTCGCCCTCGATAAAGTCCATGACGATATAGGCTGTCTCATTCTGGATAAAGACCGAATTCACGCCCACCACACTGGGAATGCTCCGCAGTTTCGCCATTTTCCGTGCTTCTTTTAAGAAGCTGTCGAAGCCCTTTTCCACGCCGGATTTCTGCATGACGGCATCGCTCCACACAACGGTAGAGCGGCCTTCCCGGCTGACCATGCCGGTGCTCATGGGGAAGTACTCTTTAATGGCGATCTTCTGCTCCAGCAGCAGATCAAAGCCGATGTAGGTAATGCCGAAGCCGCCCTGCCCCAGCATTTCGCCCACGAGATACTTCCCGTCCAGGATCGTTCCGGGTTTCAGAGCGAAAGACTCCGCCTTCACGCTGCCGTAAGGGCGGCCGCATTCCGGGCAGACGGTCTCCCCTGCCGCCAGCGCGTGCATACATTTCATACATCTGCGATTTTCCATATCCCGATCCTCTTTCTTGTCTGACGTTCGTTATTTCTTGCTGAATAAGTCAGAAAAGCCGTTTTTTTCCAGATGGTTGTTGATGTCTATAATGTCCAGCTCCCGCAGAATGCCGTCGATGATAACAATGTCCCGCGGGCTGGAACCGCTCAGGGAAGCGAGGTCTCCGATTTTCAGCAGCTTCTGGGTCTCGGACAGGTTCATGCCCAGAACGCGGGAAAGCCGCAGGAGCACATTCCGCTGAGGGCTGACCTCGGCGTTCAGGATCCGGTAAAGGGAGGACTTGTTCAGTCCCGCAAGCCCCGCGATGGTCTCGACGGAACGGGGCGTTTTACGCAGAAACTGGAAAAGGTAGTCGCCAAGGGCGGGGCCGTTGGCTTCGTGAAGGAGCTGCGTGACGGATGCTCCGCCTTTCAGACGGGAAACGGCAATTTCGGTGGGACCTGACTGCTGCATAAAATGACTCCTCCCTGTGCCATAAAGGGATATGTTCTGCCCATATTCGGCCAAAGATGGCTTTTTATTACGATTCTATTAAGAAGTATATCACAGCCTATTCCGGAATGCAATCGGCGGCAGCAAAAAACCGTGCCGGAGATTTACTCCGGCACGGTTGCGAACCATATGGGATTAGCCGAACACGGACAGCAGGAAGCCGGCCGCGATGGCGGAGCCGATAACGCCGGCCACGTTGGGACCCATGGCGTGCATCAGCAGGAAGTTGGAGGGGTTGTTCTTCTGGCCGACGGTGTTGGACACACGGGCAGCCATGGGAACGGCGGACACACCGGCGGAGCCGATCAGGGGATTGACCTTCCGGCCGGTGAGCTTGCACATCACGTTGCCGCCCCACAGACCGCCGGCGGTGGAAATGCCGAAGGCTACGACGCCCAGAACCACGATCTTCAGGGTGCTGGCAGTCAGGAAGGTGGAGCCGACCATGGTGGCGCCCACGGCGGTGGACAGCAGAATGGTGACGATGTTCATCAGCGCGTTCTGCGCGGTGTCGCTGAGACGGTCAGTAGCGCCGGTTTCCTTGAACAGGTTGCCCAGCATCAGGCAGCCGATCAGAGGCGCGGTGTCAGGCAGCAGCAGGGCAACGAAGATAACGACCACGATGGGGAAGATGATCTTCTCGGCCTTGGACACGGTACGGGTCTGCACCATCTTGATCTTGCGATCCTCGGCGGAGGTCAGCAGGTTCATGATGGGGGGCTGAATCAGCGGGATCAGCGCCATGTAGGAGTAAGCGGCCACGGCGATGGCGCCCAGCAGCTCGGGAGCCAGGCGGGTGGTCAGGAAAATGGCGGTGGGGCCGTCCGCGCCGCCGATGATGCCGATGGAAGCGGACTGGGGGCCGGTAAAGCCCAGCAGCACGCCGCCCAGGAAGGCAACGAACACGCCCAGCTGTGCGGCAGCGCCCAGCAGCAGGCTCTTGGGATTACTAAGCAGGGGGCCAAAGTCGGTCATCGCGCCCACGCCCATGAAGATCAGGCAGGGGTACAGGGAGGTCTTGACGCCGATATAGAAGATATCCAGCAGACCGCCTTCCCGCATGATGGCGCCGTAGCTGTGATACAGGTCACTTGCGGGATTCATGAAGTTGTCCCACAGCTCCTGGTGGTAAAGACCGCCCAGGGGCAGGTTGGACAGCAAGCAGCCGAAGGCAATGCCCACCAGCAGCAGCGGCTCGAATTTCTTGACGATGCCCAGGTACAGCAGCACACAGGCGATGATCAGCATCACCAGATTCTGCCAGCCGCCGTCGGCAAAGCCGACGAAAATGGCGTTGAAGCCGGACTTCTGCCATAGATTTAACAGGACTTCACCAATATTGATGCTCATGGTGTATCCTCCTTAGCCGAGGACGACCAGAGTAGCACCGGTGTCAACGGTGGAGCCCTTGGAAACCAGAACCTGCTTCACGGTGCAGGCCTTGGGCGCCAGAATCTCGTTCTCCATCTTCATGGCTTCCAGAACCACCAGAACGTCGCCTTCCTTCACGGCCTGACCTGCGGTGACGTTTACCTTCAGGATGTTGCCGGGCATGGGAGCGGTGACGGCGTCACCGGCCACGGGAGCGGCAGCGGCGGGGGCGGGAGCAGCCGCAGGGGCGGCCACGGAGGCAGCGGGAGCTGCGCCGGTGATCTCCTCCAACTCGACTTCATACACGGTACCGTTGACATTGACTCTGTACTTTTTCATGGTGAAATCCTCCTCACACATTACACTTTCTTCATGGATACGATACGGATGGCGGAGACATCGGTCCCCATGTCCTCGGCGATGGCAGCGGCTACGGCGGGGGTGACGGCGCCAGATGCGGGCATGGCGGCGGGAGCCGCCGGCATCTGGGGCACGGTCTTGGGCGCGGAGGTGCGGGCACATACCCAACTCATCAGTGTGACCAGCAGTATGATGCACAGCAGCCCGGCAAACACCGTTCCCAGGCCCATCAGCACGACGAACAGGTTGGAATATTCAGGCATGGTTTGGATCTCCTCCCATACTAATATAGATTACCCACATTGTACCAAACATTTGGTAGTAATGCAATCCGAAAACGGCTAAAACTGCAAAATTGTGAGAAGTCCTAAAAAATTTTTTGGTTCATTGACGGAATACACAAACCACAGGGAAACGACCTTTCCTTGGAAGAAAATACTTTCCATCCGCTATTGTCTGTGCTATACTGTGTTTCTATTCCGAAAGCAGGGGAGGCGCGGCTATGCGGTACGAAAATGTGGTGCAGGGCCGCTTTCTCTCGCGCCCCAATCGCTTCATTGCGCTGGTGGAGCTGGACGGCGCCGAGACGGTCTGCCATGTGAAGAACACCGGGCGCTGTCGTGAACTGCTGGTACCGGGGGCTGAGGTGTATCTGGTGCCGGGTGTCACGCCGGGGCGTAGGACACCCTACGATCTTGTCGCGGTGAATAAGGGCGGCAGGCTGATCAATATGGACGCCCAGGCACCGAACCGAGCGTTTGCGGAGTTTGCACGGACCTTCGACCCGCAGGCCGAGAGCATCCGGCCGGAGTTTCGCTTTGGCGAGTCGCGGCTTGATTTCTGCTTGACGCGGCCCGACGGACTGCACCTGGTGGAGGTCAAGGGGGTCACGCTGGAGCAGGGCGGCCACGCCCGCTTCCCGGATGCACCTACGGAGCGGGGCGTGAAGCACGTGCATGAATTGATACGCGCTGTGGAGCAGGGCTGCCGGGCTACGGCCTTCTTTGTCATCCAGATGGCGGAGGTCGTTGATTTTGCGCCCAACGATGATACACATCCCGCATTCGGCGCGGCCCTGCGGCAGGCGCGCGAGGCGGGGGTCAGCATTGCCGCTTACAGCTGCCGTGTTGCGCCGGACGCCATGTATATCGATCACCCTGTGCCGGTGGTTTTGTGAGGAGAGTGTCCGTATGACATTGCTGGAGATATTCCTGATCGGCATCGGTTTGAGTATGGATGCCTTTGCCGTGGCGATATGCAAGGGACTGGCTATGCCGGACAAGGTGCATAAGAGGAGCGCGTTTCTCATTGCCCTGTATTTCGGCGTATTTCAGGCGGTCATGCCCGCGCTGGGCTGGCTGCTGGGTTCACAGTTTGCCCATTATGTGACGCGGTTCGCGCCCTGGATCGCCTTCGTGCTGCTGGCATGGATCGGCGGGAATATGATTCGGGAGAGCCGCGCTGAGGAAGAGGAGGACGAGCAGCCCTCCGACGGGCAGGTGAAGCACAAAGAACTGTTTGTGCTGGCCGTGGCCACCAGTATCGATGCGCTGGCCGTGGGCGTCACGTTCTCCATGGTGGAGCTGTCCGTGTCCATCTGGCTGGCCGTCTGTCTTATCGGCTGCACCACGTTCCTGATATCCCTGGGCGGTGTGTATGTGGGCAATGTGTTCGGCGCAAAGTACAAGAATAAGGCTGAATTTGTGGGAGGCACTATCCTGATTCTGATAGGTGTGAAGATCATTCTGGAGCATTTTGGCGTGCTGTAAAAAGATCCCCCGGCGATGTATATCGCCGGGGGATCTTTTTACAGATGTGCGAGCAGATCCATAGTAATGCGGGCGGTGATTCCCCACAGGTGGTAAGGCAGGCCGTGATACACCGGGACCTCCAGCCGCCAGGGACGCCAGGGGTAGTCCGCAGGGACGCCGGCGTCCGCATAGGGGAAATCCGGGGCCTCCACTGGCTGCCGGTACAGGTAGACCTCCGGTGGATGCGCCTTCAACTCCCGAAGGGGCAGCAGGAAGGTGCCGGCTACCTCCTCCGGCGCGGGGCGCATGGCTGCCAGTGCCGCAGGGTCCACCTCACCCAGCACGGGCCGGAGCAGACTGCCCGCACGGATGTGGATGAAGTCCATTTCGCCGATAACGGTCACGGCGCTTTCCGGGATGCCAAGCTCCTCCCAAGTCTCCCGCAGGGCGCACTGGATGGCCGTTTCCCCCGCCTCGCGTTTGCCGCCGGGGAAGCACACCTCGCCCGGCTGCCGGACGCTGGCGGAGCGTATCTCGTACAGCAGGCAGTATTCGCCGTCCTGACGGACCAGGGGGACCAGCACGGCGGAGCCGCCTCTCTCGCCCATCAGCGTGGGCGTATGCGCCGCGTAGTAGCCGCGCAGGGGGGAAATATCCATGATCGGGCCTCCTCTCGGTCAAAAGCGGTGCTTGTCCGCATTGTTTTTATCGATGTTTGGTTGTATCGCAGAGCGGCCTGCGAAAAAAGACGTCCCCGCCTTGCGGCGGGGACGCGTAATGCGCGGTAGATCCTCAGCAGCTGCACCCGCAGCCGCCGTTATTGCCGCCGCAGCCGCAGCCATTGCCGCAGCCGTTGCCGCAGAACAGGAACAGCAGGATGATGGCGATGATGATCCAGCAGCAGCTGCTGCCGCCAAAGCAGGAATTCTGATTACACATACCGTAACCTCCTATGAAAATTTGACCGCCACATCGGTCTCATTCTCATAGTATGCCGGCTGCGGTAAAGTGTGCGCCTCAGAGCTGCGAGATGCGATAGCTGAGCGTCAGCAGGGTGTCCACAAAGTGGATGTCCTCGAAGAAAACGTCGTCCTCCTTGGTGGAGAGCTCCACATTGGTAAAATTCCAGAAGCCGCGCACACCCAGACCGATCAAACGGTCCGCCAGCGGCTGGGCTACATTCTGCGGGACGGTCAGGACCGCCACGTTGGGGTGATAGTTGGCGACATATTCCTCCAGCTCATCCATCGAGTGGACCGAGACACCGCGGATCTCCGTGCCGATCAGCGCGGGGGAGACATCAAAAGCGGAGTCGATCCGGAAACCGACCTTATCAAAATCAAAATTCTGCAGCAGGGCGTGACCCAGATGGCCCACACCGATCACAATGATGCGGTGGCCGCTGTCTATACCCAGGATGTGGCCGATCTCCGCACGCAGCTCGGCCACATTGTAGCCGTAGCCCTGCTGGCCGAACTCACCAAAGCAGCTCAGGTCCTGCCGGATCTGGGAGGCGGTGATGTCCATTTTGGCGCCCAGAGAGTTGGAGCTGATACGCACCACGCCTTTGTTGTACAGATCGTCCAGATACCGATAGTACCGGGGAAGACGATGAATGACAGCATCGGAGATTTTTTGCTTCTTCATAGAAAAACCTTCTTTTGTGTGGAATGCGGCGCACAGCGCTCAATGTATTGTGGTTATTCTACAACAAGTCTGTCAAGTTGTCAACTTTTTTAACAAAGTCGGAAGAAAAAATTTTCTTTACTTTGTGCCGGGAAGGTGGTATAGTAGTGAAGCTGTAAGTTGATAAAACAGAATATGATATGCGCCCGTAGCTCAGATGGATAGAGCGTTAGACTCCGACATTTCAGGCGTCTCCAGTTGAGATATGGCGCAAACCGTTGCCACACCTGCGTTTGCGGGAACGGCAGAGAAAAAATGGGTGGTCGTTGACTACTATTTGACGACTATCGCAGAAACCCACAATCAAATATGCGCCCGTAGCTCAGATGGATAGAGCGTTAGACTCCGACGTTTCAGGCGTCTCCAGTTGAGATATGGCGCAAAGCCTTGCCGCACCTGCGTTTGCGGGAACGGCAGAGAAAAAATGCGTGGTCGTTGACTACTATTTGGCGACTATCGCCGAAACCCACAACCAAATATGCGCCCGTAGCTCAGTTGGATAGAGTGACAGACTCCGACTCTGTAGGCCGCTGGTTC
>OHTD01001491.1_pt1 | contig 10177 bp, 9 predicted proteins | sample 1578871 | NCBI WGS metagenome assembly OHTD01 (sample SAMEA3879574, study PRJEB24766) | human gut metagenome | biome: human-associated habitat; feature: feces | place: USA | collected 1985/1987 | reverse complement strand
ATTTCCGCCGAATATGCTACTTTTGCAGTAACATATTGAATACACGGAAAGTGTAGCTTGTTCTCGTTAAGCGAATCTGACAGTTCAAAAGACAAGAGAATAGGCGAACATCTACCGCGTCATATCCTTACGGATAGGCGTGGGGCTGTTGCTTATTATATTGTCAAGGTTTTGTCAGAACCCGCTTAACTATAATAGGCTTTCAGTCCTGCGCTTTCTTTTGCACATAAGCCACTATCGAGGGACGGATAGTAAGATTTGAAACACTTGTTCAACTTAAATAAATCTTACTATGAAAAAACTATTGGCCTTTGCCGCATTATTTGCGGTGGTTGCGCTCACATCGTGTAAATACGATGATGATGACCTTTGGAACAGCGTTCACGGATTGGAAAACCGTGTCGCAAAATTAGAGGAACTCTGCAAGCAGATGAACACAAATATTTCATCGTTGCAGACTATCGTAACAGCATTACAAAACAACGTCTATGTTACGGGGACTACACCTCTTATGAAAGACGGCAAAGAAATCGGCTATACAATTACTTTCAGCAAAGGTAACCCTATTACCATCTACCACGGTAAAGACGGACAAGACGGTGAAGATGGGATAACACCCACTATCAGCGTAAAGAAAGATACTGATGGTGTCTATTATTGGACGTTGAACGGTGAATTTATCATGGTCGATGGTGGAAAAATCCAAGCCGAGGGTAAAGACGGCACAAATGGAACCAACGGCACGACCCCGCAATTCAAAATCGAAAACGATTATTGGTTTGTTTCCTATGATAACGGAGCAAATTGGACGCAGTTAGGTAAAGCAACAGGTGAAGATGGCATTGGTGGCGATTCCATGTTTTCGGGCGTGGATTATAAAACCAGCACCGACTATGTAATCTTTACATTGGCTGACGGTACGCAAATCAAACTGCCTACATGGTCTGCTTTTGAAGCCTTACAGCGTCTTTGCAACGAAACGAATACCAACCTTTCAGCCTTACAGACGATTGTAACAGCACTCCAAAACAACGATTATATCACAAGTGTAGACCCGCTGACCGAGAACGGCAAGGTGGTAGGCTATACAATTAAGTTCGCCAAGAGCAACCCGATTGTGATTTACAACGGCAAGGACGGTGCGGATGGTGTTGATGGAAACACTCCCGTTATCGGAGTGAAGAAAGACACGGACGGCATCTATTATTGGACGTTGGACGGAGAGTTTATCGTTGTGGACGGACAGAAGATAAAAGCACAAGGGACAGACGGTAATAATGGCACGGATGGTTCAGACGGTGTTACGCCAAAACTCGAAATTCGAGAGGGCTATTGGTGGATTTCCTATGACTACGGAACGAATTGGACGCAATTAGGCAAAGCTACGGGAGAGGATGGCAAGGATGCAGATAGCATTAAAATCACGCAGGACGAGAACAATGTTTATTTTGAACTGGCAGATGGAACGGTTATAACAATTTCAAAAACGGGACAAACAATAGACCCGAATGTCATTCAATTTGAAGATGAAAATGTCAAGAAATTGTGTGTAGCTATTTGGGACACGGATGGCGACCACGAATTATCCTATAAAGAAGCCGCCGCGGTTACAACACTTAGCACTACATTTAAGGGGAATGCAGAAATTCAATTTTTTAATGAATTGCAACATTTTACTGGATTGACAGTCCTTGATGATACATTTAGCGGCTGTTCCAATCTTTGGAGAGTTACGATTCCTGCAAATGTAGAAACTATTAGTTCTACAACTTTTTGCTTTTGTTCTCAATTAAAGCGAATTGCATTTGAGAAAGGGGCAAAATTAAAAATCATCCCCCAAAGCGTATTTGCGAACCTTAACTCATTGACTGCAATTGAGATTCCTGCAAGTATTGAACTTATTGAAGATGGTGCATTTGCGGATTGTCACTCTCTTACGGTTATAACTTTTGAGAAAAATTCAAACCTAAAAGCTATAGGGAATTCAGTGGCTGACAGCGATTGAAATCCCCTCAAGTGTAGAAACGATTGGAGAAAGAATTTTTCGTAGATGTACTGGATTGGTGAATGTAACTTTTGAGAAAGGTTCTCGATTAACTTCGATTACTGGCGATTGCGTAAAAGATAGTGGTAATCGTGTTACTTCGTATGGTGCGTTTTTAGAATGTACGTCATTAACTAAAATCGAAATTCCTGCAAGTGTAACAACTATTGGAAGTGGGGCTTTTCATGATTGTTCTTCATTGGAAATAGTGTCATTTGAAGAGGGCTCCAAACTTATAACTATTAAGGATGGGTATAAAGATGGTGGCAATACAGTATATGGGGCTTTTACTAATTGTGATAACCTAACATTGTTTGATGCTTCTAATTGTACCCAAATAAAAACTATTGGAAATTATGCTTTCAATTACCGAAATAGGTGGAATTCTCAAATATCATTTACAATAAAACTTGGTACAGAGATTCCGCCAATACTTACTTACACTAAGGACGAATATTATACTCAACTTTTAATTTTGATAGCGGAAATAGTAAATACTTGAAATTAGTCGTTCCTGCAGGTTGTGCTGTTACATATCAAAGTGCAGATAGGTGGTCCAAATTTACGACCATAACGGAAATGTAATATAGGTTATGTTTTAGGCAGACTTGGGAAGATCATTCTTTCCAAGTCTGTCCTTTTATATTACTTGCATATTTCATAAATTTTTCGTATATTTACATCATAATCAAAGATTTAATCACAATATAAATTTTAGCTAAAATGAAAAGAAAAACACCAAGTATTAATTGAAAAACGGGGACAGAGACTATCGACGATGTTCAAATATCGTATATCTCCAAAGGGGTATCTTATGATAATATTTACGGCGTCTGTCTATTCGTAGGACGTAGAACTGATGACCCCACACCACGAGAGTTTCACTATATCTTTGAACTCGACATCGACCCTACGAAAGATATGACCATCTGTTTTCAGAAACGAGGTCGTTATATGGTAGGATTCTCCTATCTGCTAAATCCAAAAGCCGTAGAGGAGGGTTGTCTCGCCATTGTATTGCCCAACATGGTAGATATTCCCAAGTCCAATTGTATGCTTAATCTCTTTGAAGCCCATATAAAGAGTGATACGGTCATATTCGACTATACGACAAAGGAGGGCAAACAGAACGTATTCAAATTTCCACTCACGGGTTTTAACGAGAAATATTTAGAGCAGTTTATATAGATATAATTAAGAAATATGGGATTAGTATATAAAGACCTCATGGGTAAAATGGGGATAGATGATGAGGGTTTATTTGAACTTGCCTATTGCGAATTAGATTATATCTCTAATGAATTGCAAAAGATATATAAGTCTCCGTATATAAGTGATCTGAATAGCTACATATTATTCGCTATTAGGAAAATGTTGGATTCTTGGCAGTCAATTCATCTACTATGTGAAGATAGGATAGATGTTTCATCTTTGGTTACACTTAGTCGAATGATTGTCGATAACTATACTATATTACATTTCATCCATATTAACTCTAAAACGATAGAAGAAAGAGAATTAAGACATTACTTGTATGTTTTAGATGGGGTTGAAAATAGAATAAAGGAACTACGCAAATTTCCATCCTTGACTTTTGATCTCAATTATATTGAACAAACTGAAATAGATCAACTGGCCCAACAAATTGAAACAACTATGCAGAGTGATCTAAAGGCAAAAGATCAATTATTGAAAAAGATTAGAAATAATCCATTATGTAATGTTGATATGGAAAATATCATCCAAAGGCGTAATTGGAAATACAAAAAGTTAAATAATACGATAAAGGGAAATAGATTTTCATGGCTGGAATTATATCAACAAGCAGGAATTAAAAATAGTGTATCTCAATTCATATCTGGCTATATGTCTGAATTTGTCCACGGACTTTGTATGTCTAATATTGCATATAATACTCCTCCTTTTGAAAAAGGCCAAATCTTGAATATTAACACTGTATTTATCAATAAAACAACAGATATTATCAAAAAGTTATTCCAAAACGACCTTGCTAAAAACGATATTGATATTCGAAAATCAGATATAGCGACCTCATTGCTTTTAATGGTTACTCCTGAATATATTTCAGAAAAACTATTACAAATTGCAGATAAAACAAAAGCAACACAACATTCTTAAAAGGAGAGAGGAAAGAAATTTCCTCTTTTTTTCTGAACCGAGGTTGGGGTCGGTTGCAGAGAAATCCAATAAATGAATACGCTTAATTCTCTATCAACTAATAACATAATTGCTTATGAATGACACGTGTTAAATGCTTTATGTAGCACAAGGAATGAAATTTTACCTAACAAATTAAGAATCTGCAAATTACAAACAATTTGCAAGCAAGAAAATGTGATACAGAGTGTGTTACAGACCGATTTTTAAGGTATAAAACAGCTATTTTAACGCTTGTAAATAACTGATTATTTGCAATTTGCGGAAATAGCTCAGTTGGTAGAGCACAACCTTGCCAAGGTTGGGGTCGCGAGTTCGAGTCTCGTTTTCCGCTCTGAAACGCAGAGGACAATCGAAAGGTTGTCCTCTGCGTTTTTCAGTGTATTGAGGTCCGGATGAATGATCCTGTATCTCGTCTTTCGAGGGGCGGGAGTATCAATAAAAGTTTGCGAAATTACCTGTCGAAGCGCTGGTTCGAATTCTGTTTCCTTCTTCATGAAAAGATGGTTTATTATTCGGGAGAAGAGTTGATGCTCCTGCGTGATTCCAAATATATTATCAGACGGGATACGGATAAGTTCAGAGAATTTTTGAGGAAATGGAGAGTCCGTTGTTCCTGTTTGACAAGGCAATGGAAAGATTTTTGGCAATAAAAGAAAAACTCCTGCTTGTCACCGACAGGCAGGATATAATTGGATCCGGGGAAATATTTTGAGGGACCGAAGCCAAAAGCCTTTTATTTTCCGGCAGATAACGGCGTCTGTTTCATTCTCTTTCGGGAATTATCGCTCTAAAACCGACTGTTGGCCTTGGCCGACCAATTTCCCGTTTCGGTATTCGGTCGGAGAAATCCCGACATACTGCTTGAAATATTTGCCGAAGAAGGATTGGGTCGAGAAATTCAGTTCGGAAGCTATCTCCTTGATACTTAAGTCTGAGGAACGGAGCATCTGTTTGGCGTCGGCAATGACCATGCGAATGATCCACTGCAGGGCCGAGATGCCCGATTTCTCTTTGATGATCGCCGAAAAATAGCGGGGTGTCAGGTATTGTTCCTGGGCGTAGTAGGTTACTTCCCGTTCCATGCGGTGATTCTGGTAGAGTGAAACCATGAAATTCTGAAGTACATGGTTTTTCCGATCTTTGTGCTGCGGTTGCTGGGGATAGCGTGCGAAATAAATACTTAGTATCTCGTAGCAGAGTACCTCGCCCATCGCGGTCACCAATTCGCGGTTGATGATCTTTTGTTGTGTATTGGTGGCTGCAGTGCTCATTGTAGCGATTCGCCTTCGCAGTGCGTCGATCAGTTGGTCTATGTACATATATTGTTCTTTCGACAACGACAGACATGGATTTTCGTAGATGCAAAAACTCCAAGTGGGATCGAATGTTTTTTTTCTATTGGTCAGGATATAGTCTATATCGACTGTAAGCATAATTCCTTTCAAGTCCTTGCTTCGATGTTTTATCTGAATAGACATAAGAAGCGGAGAGATGTATATGTCGCCTTGATGGATATGGTATGTTTTATCTTCCAGAACGATGTCGAGTTCACCGCCTTGGCAGAGGAAAAGGCTACACTTATCCGTTTGCGAGAAAGTATAATCTTCGTCTTTGTCGGAAGCGAGTGGCGGAACAGTAGAAAATTTTACTGGAGATGTCATGGGTATGATTTTGTAAATTATAAATTGATTGCAAAATAGAAAAAAAAGGATATAAAGTACAAATATTCAGGAGGAATCTGTTTAATAATTCTACAAATAGGATAGTGGACAAATGGAATGAATAGTTCGATTCATCGTCCTCGAACGGAGTTGTAGCCGTGTTTCGAGCCGGAAAGAGTGCTTTTTCGATAATCATCCGTGTCAAAGGATTTTCGGTTTTCACTTCGTTCGACGGATAGAGCGCAAGCGGAACGACCGGAAGCAGCCCATATAAAGGCTGCCTCCGGTCGTCGGAAGGAGATGCTACGGGAGGAGGTTTTTCAAAAAGCGACGGATGGCCGCCCATACTCCTGTTTTGCGGAACACTACGGTCAGGAGTATTCCGAGTGCGATGCCGGTAAAGAGCGTGCGAAACAGATTGCCGGAAGATTTTTTCCGGGTCGTCGAGGCGTGTGTTTCATGCAGGAGGGTCGTATCGCGGACGAAGGAGGAAATGTTTCGCAGACCGGTATGGCTTGCGAGGCTGTCCGATTGCCGCTGCCGCCGGAAAGTCTGGTTTGTCAGCAGCCATGTACGCCGTTCCGCTCGGTCGCTTATACCGGTGACGACGAGCGAATCGTCCTGTTTTTCGGCTCGGATCGCGGCCCGTCCGCTGCGGGCGGTGTAGGCCGCACCCGGGGGAAGACGTTCGAGGTCTTTAAGCGGGATCGCCAGCCGGGTCCGGTCCGTCGGCAGGGATTCGGTCGCGATCAGCAGGGTCCGTGATGTCGAGTCGGACTCCTGTTGCTGTTGCCGTAGTTGTCGTACGAGGCTGTCGCGTTGCGATTTTTCGACGCTTCGTTCCGAATGTATTCGGGTCTGTATGTCCGAGGTCTGCGTCGTGGTGCGGGTCGTCGCACATCCGGCTGCCGTCAGGAGTAGCAGCGGCAGCAGCACGGGCCGTTTTTTTCGTCGGGGAGGTTTCATCGGTTTTTTTCTGGGTTTTGCGGTTGAAGTTTTTGCGGAGCCCTTCGACTTCGCGGGTGAGTTTGTCGATTTTGCGGAGCAGTTCCTGTTGGGCGACCAGCCAGTCGGCTTTTTCCCGGCGCAGGGTGACGTTCTCCTGCAGTACGTCGTTGTATTTTTCGCACAACAGGTCGATCGAGCGCTGCATGTCGGCCAGCATGTCGTTGCGGCGCTTGCGGCGGCTGACCAGCCAGGTGACGGCTCCGGCCAGGAAGCCGCTCGGCAGGGCATAGGTCAGTAGGTCGGTGATAAGTGTCGGGTTCATTTCGGTAGTTCGTGTCGAATGGGGTTAGAGAATGCCGGTTTCCCGAAGCCATGCCTGCACGTCGAACGACGGGCAGGCTTTGGCTGCCAGTTCGTTATGCCCTACGACGGCTGCGCCGGGAAATCGGGCGACGAAATCCCGGACGTAGTGTTCGAGGGCGCTCTTTTGCTGCGGAGTGCGGGTATCGCAGGGGGTCGTGCCGTCGGCGGCGACTCCTCCGGCGTATGCGATGTGGCGGCTGGTGGCGTTGTAGCCGCAGGCGCCGTTGGTGATCTCCCAGGGATCGACCGTGCGGTCTTCGTTGTTGGGAACGAGCCGTTCGACGCTGCCGTCCAGGTGGATGAGGTCGGTATAACCCACCTGACGCCAGCCTCGGCCGCCCTGGGAAACGGGGGCTGTGTGCCACCTGCGGATATCGGCGGCACTCACTTCGCGGCCGGGCGGCGTGGCCGTGCAGTGGATGACGAGTCTTTCGAGTTTTGCCATAATAAAAAAGTGTGAAAGGGGTTGGAATCGGGGCGATGACCGGATTCGGACGGGAGTGGATAAGGTTCCGCCCGAGGAGACGGGAGAAGGTAGCCCGTTTCGGATTGGGTCGGCGAAGCGCAGGACTTCGGGGCGGGGTGACGGTTTCCGCTTTTTTCGGAAAAGCGGGGAGAGGCCGATGGGTGTTTGCAAAGATAACGGGAGACGCCCCGGAATACAAATCGGAGGGACATCCTGCGGCTTTTCGGCGGCATGATGTCGGTTTATTCCGTTGCGATGCGGCGGATTTCCGGTTTTTCGGATTATCTTTGAAACGGTTCGACGGCTCGGGATATGAAATTTCCGAAATGCACGTTTGTTGTTCGATATGAAACGTAAAATAATTCGCACTATGATCGTTTTCCTTGCAGTCGCGGCTCTGTTGGTCGCGGCGATCGCTCTTTTTATGAATCGACCCGAATTCGGACGTGCTCCGCGCGGGGAGCGGCTGGAACGGATCTGGCGTTCGCCCAATTACCGCGACGGCGCTTTCCGCAACCGGCATGCGACGCCGCAGCTCACATCGGGAAAGGGCTGGTGGGCTACGATGTACGACTTCCTTTTCGAGCGTAAGGAGCGCAATCGTCCCGATCATGCGCTGCCTGCAGTGAAGACCGACCTGAAAGCGCTCGATCCGAAAGAGAACCTGCTGGTCTGGTTCGGCCACTCCTCCTACCTGATTCAGGCAGACGGGCTGCGTATTCTGGTCGATCCCGTTTTCGAAACGGCTTCGCCCTTGCCGTTTTTCAACAGACCTTTCGAGGGGACCGATCTCTATAAACCCGAGGATATGCCTGGGATCGACCTGCTGGTCATCACACACGACCATTGGGACCATCTCGACTACGGCACGGTAACGAAGCTGCGCGACCGCACGGGCCGTGTCGTCTGCCCGCTGGGTGTGGGCGAGTATTTCGAATATTGGGGTTTCGATCCGCAGCGGATCACGGAGCTCGATTGGGGCGAACAAGCTGCGCTCGGCGGCGGCTTTACGGTATATTGCCGTCCCGCGAGGCACTTTTCCGGACGTACGTTTCGGGCGAACCGGACGCTGTGGGCTTCGTTCGTCGTCGAAACTCCGTCGCAGCGGATTTTCCTCGGCGGCGACGGCGGGTACGATACCCATTTCGCCGACGTCGCACGCGAGTTTCCGAATCTGGATGTCGCCGTGCTCGAAGACGGCCAGTACAGCGAGGATTGGCGCTATATCCACATGCTTCCGGCCGATCTGAAGCGGGCCGTAGAGGACCTCGGCGCCCGGCGGGTTTTTCCGGTGCACAATTCCAAATACGCTCTGGCGCGGCATCCCTGGGACGAGCCGCTGAACAATGCGGCTGCACTCGCGGCGGAGAATCCCGAGGCGGGGATCGTGCTGCCGCGAATCGGCGAGCCGGTACGTTTGGACCGGTCCGACACGCTGCCGGGCAGGTGGTGGACAGCTCCCGAAAATTGAAAGAGAGCGAAGATCAGCCTTCGCTCTCTTTTTTTATCTTTCTCCGGTATTCCCGGCGCTATTTTTTGCCCTGATTGGCTACGGCTTCCATCAGCTTGCGGATCTGTTCGGGATCGCCCAGAAAGTAATCTTTCACCAGACGTAACTTGTCGTCGAATTCGAAGACGTATGGCACGGCCGTCGGGAGGTTGAGTTCCGAGATCGCCGCGTCGGAGATGCCTTTCAGGTGTTTGATGATACCCCGCAGGCTGTTGCCGTGCGCTACCACCAAGATTTCGTCGTGAACGGACAGTTCGGGGAAAATCACGCATTGCCAGTAGGGCAGCGCCCGTTCGATGGTTTGCTTGAGCGATTCGGTGCGGGGCAGCTCCTCGTCCGGGATCCCGGCGTAGCGGGGATCGAAGCGCGGATTGCGGGGATCGTCTTCGGCCAGCGGATCGGGTGCGACGTCGTAGCTGCGCCGCCAGATGTGCACCTGCTCTTCGCCGAAGCGGGCCGCCGTTTCGCTCTTGTTGAGCCCTTGCAGTACGCCGTAATGTTTCTCGTTGAGGCGCCAGTTTTTCTCGACGGGGATCCATTCCTGATCGAGCCGGTCGAGAACACAGTTCAGGGTCCGGACGGCCCTTTTCAGGTAGGAGGTGTAGGCTTTGCCGAAACGGAATCCTTCGGCTTTGAGCAATTCTCCGGCTTTGAGGGCCTCTTCGACGCCTTTGTCCGTGAGATCGACGTCCGTCCATCCCGTGAAGCGGTTTTCGCGGTTCCACGCGCTTTCGCCGTGCCGCAACAGTACGATTTTTTTCATGGTATGATCTGTTTTTATTTGTATTTCACTTCGTTGAGGCACTCTCCGTGGGAGAATGCCTGAATGTTTTCGAGGGTCGTGCGGGCGATGTTGTCCAGCGCCTCGCGGGTGAAGAATCCCTGGTGGGAGGTGAGGATCACGTTGTTGAAGGAGAGCAGGCGTGCCAGCATGTCGTCGTCCATGATCCGGTCGGAGGTGTCCTGATAGAAGTAATCCGCCTCTTCCTCATAGACATCCAGCC
>OHTD01001479.1_pt1 | contig 10209 bp, 2 predicted proteins | sample 1578871 | NCBI WGS metagenome assembly OHTD01 (sample SAMEA3879574, study PRJEB24766) | human gut metagenome | biome: human-associated habitat; feature: feces | place: USA | collected 1985/1987 | reverse complement strand
GGGCGCTACAGCGTTCTTACCGCCGTGGGCCTGCTGCCCATCGCCGTGGCGGGCATCGACATCCGGGCCCTGATGCAGGGGGCCGCCCGGATGCAGGAGGTCTGCACCGCCGGAGATATGGAGCAGAATCCCGCCTGGCAGTATGCCGGGGCCCGGTACCAGCTCTACCGCGCCGGGAAGAAGATCGAGATCCTGGCCTCCTATGAGCCGTCCTTCCGGTTCATGTCCGAGTGGTGGAAGCAGCTGTACGGCGAGTCCGAGGGCAAGGAGAACAAGGGCCTGTTCCCGGCCAGCGTGGAGTTCACGGCGGACCTGCACTCCATGGGCCAGTATATCCAGCAGGGGGAGCGCCATCTGCTGGAGACGGTGGTGCGCTTCGACCCGGAGGAGCAGGAGAGCACGGTGCCCTTTGACGCCGCCGATGGCGACGGGCTGAACTTCCTGGCGGGCAGGACCATGGACTTTATCCGCACCCAGGCCATGGACGGCACCCTGCTGGCCCACGAGGAGGGCGGCGTGCCCAACATCATCCTGCGCTGCGGGGCCCTGAACGCGGACACCCTGGGCCAGCTGATCTACTTCTTTGAATACGCCTGCGGCCTGTCCGGCTATCTGCTGGACGTGAACCCCTTCGACCAGCCGGGGGTGGAGGCGTATAAGAAGAATATGTTCGCCCTGCTGGGCAAGCCCGGCTATGAGGACATGGGCCAGGCCCTGCGGGAAAAGCTGGGCCGGTAAAAAACCGTATATTTTCCCATTGCCATTTCCGCCGAGTTATGGTATGGTATACATATATGCAAAAGGAGTGATCTCTTATGGTTAGATTGATTATGGGCGACAACGGCGCAGGCAAGACCAAGCAGCTCATCGAGCTGGTTCATGCCTCCGTGGCCGAGGAGGGCGGCTGCGTTGTCTGCATCGAGCCCGGCGCGGACATGACCTACGACATCAAGTCCTCTGTGCGCCTGGTCAACGCCGGTGAATACCACTTGGATTCTTTTGAGTGCCTGCGGGGCTTCATCAGCGGTCTGTATGCGGGCAATTACGATATTTCCCACGTCTATGTGGACAACCTGTGCAAGATCGTACATAGTGAGGACTTCGCCGCCGTGGAAAAGTTCCTGCACTGGCTGGACAGGTTCAGCGACGCCAACACCGTGAAGTTCACCGTGACCCTCACCGCCGACGCTTCCGTGGCCACCGAGGGCATGCGCAAGTATCTGTAACCGAATCAAGTAAAAAAATCCGCAGGGCACAGCCTTGCGGATTTTTTTATGGAGCGCAGAGAATCAAAGGTTCTATGCAATAGCCCCGGGACGCAATAGCATCCCGGGGCTTGCTGTTACCTTACGGAACCCTTGCGGAAAGGGGTCAGCTCAGGTGCTTTTTCTTGCCCAGCAGCAGGGCGGCGGCAGCCAGCAGGGAAACGGAGGCCGCAGCCAGCCACAGAGCGGTGTGAGCCTCGTCGCCGGTCTTGACGCCGGGATTCTCGGGCTCAGCGGGCTTGTAGTTGGGGTCGGTCTCGCCGCAGTTGGTGCACTTGCCGTCCTTGTAGTCGTGGCCGGTGGCCTTGACAACTTCACCCTTGGTGACGGTTTCGCCGCAGGTCTTGCAGACCTCATCGCCGGTATAGCCGTCCTGGGTGCAGGTAGCATCCTTGGCACCCACCAGCTGGGTATCGTGGCCGGTGGCGGGGATAACCTCGCCCTTCTTCACGGTCTCGCCGCACACGGTGCAGACCTCGTCGCCGGTGTAGCCATCTTCCGTGCAGGTGGCGGCCTTGGCGCCTACCAGCTGGGTCTTGTGGCCCAGAGCGGGGATAACCTCACCCTTCTTCACGACCTCCTGGCACACGGTGCACACCTCGTCGCCGGTGTAGCCGTCTTCCGTGCAGGTGGCGGCCTTAGCGTTCACCAGCTGGGTCTTGTGACCGGTGGCGGGGATGACCTGGCCCTTGGTGATGACTTCGCCGCAGACCTTGCAGACCTCATCGCCGGTGTAGCCGTCCTGGGTGCAGGTGGCGGGCTTGGCGTTCTTCAGCTCGGGGTTGTGGCCGGCCTTCTCCAGAGCGGCCAGCAGGGTGGCGTAGTTATACACCAGCTCCTTCTGGGCGTCGGTAAGGGCGTTGTACTCGGCCAGCAGCTGGCGCAGGTAAGCCTCGTCCTCCTTGGTCAGATTCTCGATGGGCTTGAGGGCCTCGATCTTCTTGATCAGCTCCAGCACCGCCATTTCATCGGCGTTGTTGGGGTCGGCATCAATATACAGATAACCGATGGCGGCGGGGCCGGTCTCGCCGGTGAGGCTGTAAGCCGTGACCCGGTAAGCATAGCTGCGGCCGAAGGGCAGCGTGGTGGTATCGGTATAGGTGCAGGCAGTGAGGCCCTCAGCCAGGGTCTCGAAGCCCTCGAAGGTCCAGGTATCCTGGGTATCATCCTGGAAGTGGGCAGCCACGCTGCGCTCCACCTTATAGACGATATCCTCGGCGTTGGACTGCTTGGCAGCGGTCCAGGTCAGCAGGGCGTTGCGGACGCCGGTCTCCGTGACGGTCAGGTCCGTGGGCGTGAAGTAGCTCTCGTCCATGATGTTGACGCTGCCCTTTTCGGTGTTGAAGTACTTGTCCCAGACATAGGCGGTGTAGCCCACAGCGCCCTGGGGATAGTACAGGTTCAGGCCCCAGTCGTTGTACACGAAGCCGCCGGTGCCGGTGGTGCCCCACAGGCCCACGAAGTTGGCGTACAGGGCCACGTTGGCATAGGCTCCGGTCAGGGAGACGGTGGTCTCCAGCAGAGGAGCGGTCATGCCGTTGAAGTAGTAATCCTTCAGGTTCTCGCAGCCGAAGAAGGCCTTGGTGCCGATGCGCTCCAGGGTGGTGGGATAGCTGACGCTCTTGAGGAACAGGTTGCCGGCAAAGGCGTTGCCGCCCACGCGGATGGTGCCCTCGGGGATGCGGTAGCTCTCGGCGGTGCGGCCCTCGGGATAGTAGCGCAGGTTCGCGCCGTTCTTATCGAACAGGACGCCGTCCACGCTCTTGAAGTACAGGGAGCCGTCGGCCACATAAATGTTCTGCAGGCTGGTGCAGTCGTTGAAGGCCACAGAGGTGTCAGTGACGCCGCAATCCTGGATGGAGGCGGGCAGAGTCAGCTCCGTCAGGGACTCGCAGCCCACGAAGCCCCGGCTGGGGACGGCGGTCATGCTCTTGGACAGGGTGACATTCTTCAGATTGTCGTTGTAAGCCAGTGCGCTGCCGCCCATCTCGGTGACGGTGTCGGGAATGACAATGGTCTCCAGGCCGGTCTTGGAAATGGCGTTGGCGCCGATGCTGGTCAGGCCGTAGGGCAGACGCAGGCTGGTCAGATTGGGACAATTGTAGAAGGCGAAGGTGCCGACGGTCAGCCCGTTGGCGGAATCCTCGAAGTAGATCTCCTCGATCTTGGAGCTGGAGAAGGCGTAGCTGCCCACCTTGGTGACGCTGGCGGGAACGATGACCTTCTTCAGGCTGGTGTTGTTCTGGAACATCTTATCGGGGATCTCCGTCATGGTGGCGGGCAGGGTGAACTCGGTGGTCTCGTTGCCCTGGGGCCAGATGTAGATATCGCCGGTATCCTTCAGCATGACAACGCCGTTGGAGGACGCATACACGGGGTTGTTGACGTCCACCACGATGTTCTTCAGGCCGCTGGCCAGATAGAAGGCGTCCTTGGCCAGGCTGGTGACGGAGGCGGGGATGTTGACCTCGGTGACATAGGCGGTCTTGTTGTAGTTCAGATAAGCGAACGCCTTGCTATCAATGGATTGCAGGGTGCCGGGGAAGGCCAGCGTCCGGGCCTCATAGGGCTGATAGAAGGCGCTGTTGCCGATGGACTCCAGCTGGGTGCCGGAGAAGTCCAGATTCTGGAGCTTCCGGGCATAGTAGAAGGCCTGCCTGCCGATGGTCTTCAGCTGAGAGGGCCAGTTGATGGTCTCCAGCAGGGAGCAGGAGTAGAAGGCGCGCTCACCGATGGAGGTGACGCTGTCGCTGAGCTTCACGGTCTTGACGGCCTTGGCGTTGTAGAACGCGCGCTCGGGGATGACGGTGAGGCTGCCGCAGTCGATGGAAGCGGCGGCGTTGCAGTCATAGAACGCGGAGCCGCCCAGGGAGGTGACGGACTGGGGAATGGTGATGGCCTTCAGAGCCTTCCAGCCGTAGAAGGCGTTGGCGCCGATGGAGGTCAACCCCTCCTTCAGGGACAGGGCGGTGGCCTTGGCGCAGCCGCGGAAGGCGTAATCGCCCACGGTCTCCACGGTGGCGGGCAGGTCCACAGCCGTCAGCGCGGAGCAGTTGCTGAAGGCGTAGGCGGGAACAGCGGTCAGGCTCTTGCCGAAGGTCACGGTTTTCAGGCCGGAGCAGCCGTCGAAGGCGTGCTCACCCAGGGTGGTGAAGCCATCGGGCAGGGCGATGGCCGTCAGCTTGGTGCAGCCCTGGAAGGCGGCGGTGCCGATCTTCTTGAGGCTGGCGGGCAGAGTGACGGACGTGATGGTGGTGTTCTTATAGAACAGGTAGTCGCTGATGGTCTCCACGCCGTCGGGCACGGTGTAGGAGGTGCCCTTGAAGTCCTGGGGCAGGCTCACCAGAACCTTGCCGCCGCCGGCCAGCAGGGTGCCGTCCTCGGTCCGGACGATGCTGGCGCCGTCCTCGATGACATAGCCCTCAAAGGCGGGGCAGCTGACAAACGGCGTCAGGCCGAAGGACAGGGTCTCGGCCTTGTAGGTGGCGGGGAAGGTCAGGGTCTTCAGGTTGGTGCAGCCCTGGAAGGCCCTCTCGCCGATGAGAGTGACGTTGTCGGGAACGATGAAGTTCACCAGCGCGGTGCAGCCCTGGAACATCTGCTTGCCGATGGTGGTCAGGTTCAGGCTGTTGTAGAACGCGGAGTCAAGGCCGGTGGGATCGCCCAGCACGGTGATCTCGGTGAGGCTGCTGCGGGCGAAGGCGTTGGCGCCGATGAAGGTCAGGCTCTCGGGGATCACCATCTCCTCCAGGGCGGCGCAGCCGGCGAAGCAGCTGGTGCCCACGGAGGTGACGTTGGACAGGTCGGGCAGGTGCTTCAGGCTCTTGCAGGTGAAGAACGCCGTCTTGGGCAGCTCGGTCAGGTTCTTGGACAGAGTCACGGAGGTTACAGCCGTGCAGTTGGCGAACTGGTCGCCGTTTGCGTCCATAGAGGTGACGGTGTCGGGAATGGTGATGCTGGTCAGGGTGTAGGCATTATAGAAAATACCGGCGCTGAGGCTGGTGACGCCCTCGGGGATCACCAGGTCGCCCTCCAGGGCCTCGCAGAAGTAGAACGCCTTGACGCCGATGGAGGTCAGGCCCTTGGGCAGGACGCCGTCGTCGGTGTGGCCCAGCGTCTTTAGGTTCTTGCAGTAGTAGAACGCGCCCTCGTTGATGACCTTCATGGTCTCAGGCAGGCTGACGCTCTGCAGGTTGTCGCAGTCGTAGAAGGCCCGATAGCCGATCTCCTCCAGGGAGTCGGGGCAGATGACGTTGAGAACGTAGTCGTTGTTCTTGAAGGCGTTCTCCCCGATGACCCGGACGCCGTCGGGAATGGTGACGGTGCTCTCGGTGCCGCTGTAGCTGACCAGGGTGTCGCCCACGATGTTGAAGCTGCCGGAGCCGGTGGCCTCGGTGACGGTGACGGCCAGGTCATAGGAGGCAGTGCCGTTCTTGGCCTTGGCGGTAACGGTGGCCGTGCCGGGCTTCAGAGCGGTGAGCTTGGCATACTGGGTCAGCTCATCGCCCTCGCCGTTGGGCTCAACAGTAACCACGGACTCGTCGGAGGAGGTCCACTCCAGGTTCAGGTCGGTGGCATAGAAGGGCGCGTAGCCATACAGCCGGACATTGGTATAGGTGGTGCCGGCCAGCATGGTCACGGAGGAGGTGTTCAGCAGGAACTCGCTCATAGGCACGTCCGCGCCCACCTCGTCGGTGACGGTGACCTGGCACTGGGCCTCCACGTCGGTCCAGACGGAGGACTTGACGGTGATGGTGGCGGTGCCGGGAGCCTTGGCGGCCACGATGCCGTTCTTCACCTCGGCCACGCTGGAATCGGAGGAGCTCCAAACCAGGTTCTGGTCGGTGGCGTCGTCGGGAGTCACAGTGGCGTTCAGCTGGACATAGCCCTTCTGGGGCAGGGTCACGGCGGTCTGATCCAGAGTGATCTTGGTGACGGCGTTTTCAGGCAGGGTCACGCGATAGGCACACTGGTTCATGGCGTAGTCGTAGGCCACCACATAGAAGGTGCCCTGCAGGAGCTTCTGATAGAAGTCCGTAACGTCGAAGGTGTAGGTATACTCCTCGTAAGCCCGGGGAGAGGTGCCGTCGGCCTTCAGGGCAGGGATGATGCCGTCATAGTAGTTGGAGCCGATGCTCATTTCCTTCTTGCCGTTGTTGACGTTGGTCTTCCACTGGGTGGAGTACAGGGTGGCGCCGGCCAGGCAGAAGTTATCGGCCAGGGTCACGTCCAGGTACTTCCGGCCGTCGTCGCCGGTGCGGAACTGCAGGTTCTCGCGGTCGACGATATAGGGCATTTCACCGTCGGAGGTGAAGTTGAAGGAATAGGTGTTCTTCAGGTTGTCCTGCACATCGAAGCCGTCCACATAGGCGGCGGCGGTGTAGGTCATGCGGGTGTTGTTGGGGATCAGGTGGATGCCGGTCAGCGGGGGGAAGATCTCGCCCACATAGCCGGGCCGCACAGCGGCGGAGCTGGAGTTGTACATGGCCTTGCGGACATTGAGGCCGTCGCTGTTGAGGTACACCTGGCCGGTGTCGCTGTCGGTGATGGTGACGTTGGTGGTCTTGGCCGCCCGCAGCAGACCGGCCTGCAGGTAATACAGGTTGCTGACGCCGTTGCCGCCGCCCAGGTCCACGCAGATCTTATCGGCGGAGGTGGAGGGGGTGTCGTAGCCCTCGGGGACCACGAAGGGATACATGCCCAGCTTCACCACGTACATCATGGCGTAAACACCGGCCACGTTGGTGGCGTACATCTTCTCGTCCAGGCCGTTGTAGATATCGGCGTCCTCGAAGATGGGGGCCTTGGTCCAGTCGCCGTAGAAGCCCAGGAAGGGCACGGACAGCGCAGGATCGTCGTTGTTGGTCAGCTCCACGAAGCCTTCCACATAGATGCCGTTGGGGAACTTGGCTAGATACGCCCGGTCCGCGTCAGACAGGCGGACGGTGACGGTGACGGTGGCCTCGCCGTTAGCGGGCACGGTGACGGTGGAGCCGCTGAGGGCGCCGCCGGAGACCTTGATGGCGCTGGTGTCGGCGGAGAGGACATAGCCCTTCTGGGCGATGTACAGCCCGTCGGAGGTGGTGCTCTCGGTCTGGACGGTGGTGCTGACGTCATAGGACAGGGCGGAGCCGGTGAGGTTCTTCACCACGAAGCTCAGCTTGTACACGCCCAGCTGGTCGGCGTCGTCGCCCAGCTCGATCTTGGTCTTGTCCTGGCCCCGGACATACAGGTAGGCAGGGGTGGTGACGGCCTCGGCCAGGTTCACCATACCGGAGCCCTGCTTGCGGGGAGAGTAAGCCACGCCGTTTTCATCATACAGGATGTCGGCGGTGCTCATCAGCAGGCGGTTCACCAGCAGCTGCTTGTCGGTATCGGAGGCGCCGGGCATCAGGGTATTCACATACTCCAGAGCGGCGGCGGACACACCCGCCAGATACGGAGAGGCCATGGAGGTACCGCTCATGTAGCCGTACTGGGCGAAGGGCAGAGAGGAATAGATGCTGCCGCCGGGGGCGGTGATCTCCGGCTTCAGGGACAGGGAGGGCAGAGGGCCCCAGGAGGAGAAGTCGCTCATAGCCACGGAGCCCTTTTCGGTCTTGGAGACGGTGAGGGTCTTTTCCTGGGCGGCTTCCATCATCTGGCCGTTGGCCAGGCTGATGCACACGGTGGGGATCTTGTAGTTATCCACGGACATGTTCAGCAGATAGCCGTCGCGGTTGTTATAGATGATGCAGCCCGCAGCACCGGCAGAGGCGGCATTGAGCTGCTTCTGCTCGAAGGACAGGCCGCCGCGCATGACCACGGCGATCTTGCCGGTGACGTCCAGGCCCTGGTAATCGGCGGTGTCGCCGGTGTTGGGCACCATGACGTACTCATAGGTTTTGGAGCTGTCATTGCCCAGCAGCAGGGCGGTGAAGTCGTGGCCGGACACGTCCTGATAGGGGACGCGGCCCTGGGCGGTGACAAAGGCCGCCGTCTCGTTGGCGTTGACGGAGGCAACGGACAGCGCCGCGTCATAGGAGGACGAGGAGCTGATGATGCCGGTGTCGGGGTCGGACACGGAGGTGAAGTCACCCTTTGCGCCGCCCTGGGAGGAGGAATAGGAGTTACCGGCGGAGCAGTTCAGCAGGATACCGGCGGACTTGACCAGGTCGTAATACTTGGTGGTCAGGTCGCCCTCGGCCTCCCGGCCGAAGCCGCCGTTGGAGCCCAGGGACATATTGATCACGTCCACGTCCAGCAGCAGGGCATCGTTCAGGGCCGCCAGGATGGTATCCGTGGAGGCGCCGTTGGTGGAGTCGGAGAATACCTTGAAGATGGCCAGCTGTGCCTCGGGAGACTGACCGGCGAAGGTGACGCTGCCGTCGGCGTCCACGGTCTTGCCGGCGGTGATACCGGCCACGTGGGTGCCGTGGTCATTGCCGTACTTCTCCACGGCGTCGGCGGAGGGGATCACGTCCGCGTCGGCGTCGGCATAGTCGAAGGCGAAGGGCACCTTGCCGCTCTTATACAGGTCGTCCTCGGTCAGCAGCACCAGGGAGCTGGAGCTGTGCTTCTGGGCATACCAGAGGGCGGCATAGCTGTAGGCGGTGACGTTGGTCTTGCCGTCCTCGCCCTGGCTGATCTGATAGAGCAGCTTGGACAGGCTGGACTTCTGCAGCTTCTGCACGGCAGGAGCGTTGGCAAAGGCCTCGTGGTTCACATCCAGGCCGGTGTCCAGGATGCCGATGAGCATCCCCTCGCCCTGATACTGGGTGTTGTTGGAATAGGCCGCCACTTCCGCGGCGGTCAGGGCCTGGCCCAGAGTGGCGGAGCCCATGGAATCGGTGTAGTAGGTCTGGCACAGCACCACGTCCTCTACGCCGTCAATGCTCTTGATGTCATGGATCTTGCCGTAAGGCACCTGGGCGGCAAAGCCGCTGACCACGGAGGTGTAGCTGAAGGTGAAGGAGCTGGGAATGCCCTTGCTTTCCATGGTGTTCATCACGGAGAGCTGCAGGTTGGCGATGTCCTTCAGCTGGGCCTTGGCTGCGTCCGTCTGCTGGAAGTCCAGCATGGACATACTGGCATTGGTGCGGTTGCGGACATCCAGCAGGCTGTCTGCATCCAGCTGCACAATGACCTTGACCATTTCGTCGTCTGCCGGGATCTCGGACCTGGACACCTTGCCGGAGTCCATGTTCTCCTCGAAGATCGCCAGACGGTCGCTGTCTGTGAGCTCATTGGTCACATCGGTGGCCGTCAGCCCGGTCTCGGGGTCAGACGGCGTCAGTTCCGCCGCCATGGCGCTGACCGGCAGGACGCTGATGAGCATCATCAGCACCAGGACCAGGGCAAGCAGCCGCTGCGGCATTCTCGTCTTTTTCATCGATCGACTTCCTTCCTGTTTTTTTCGTTCCGCTCCCCTGCTGTGTTGAGGCGCTTTCCGATTGCATAATTATACTTCCTTTCTCCTGCAAAAGCAAGGAATTTCTTCCAAAAACAAGGATTTTTTCAGGAAACGTTTCCGGTGTTTCCGCCGGGTGGACGGCCGGTTGGCGTTTTTTTCCGATGCTTCGGTATCACATCACCGTGATAAACGACCCATTGTTTTTTGTACTTATCTCACGAACAGTTTCCAGGCTCGGCGTCCGTGTTGTACAAATCCGTCAAAATGTCAGCCTCCCTTTTTCCGCCCCACTGATTCCGTCCGCAGTACACGCACATTTATTTTTGTTTGCAGCAAGTGGACTGGCATAGGAAGTTATTGGAAATATCTTCCATGAATATTCTGTATATTTTTCAGTATTCTTCCAATATTTCCACTTTACAGGGCCGTTTTGATCAAATGATTCGGCGCGGCGTATCCACAAAAGGGCGCAAAAAGCCGCCGCTCCCGCGGGAGCGGCGGCAGAGTCTGTCAAAAAAGCCTCGCAGAGTTTGCCGCCCGCAGGCGGCAAAT
>OHTD01001475.1_pt1 | contig 10218 bp, 10 predicted proteins | sample 1578871 | NCBI WGS metagenome assembly OHTD01 (sample SAMEA3879574, study PRJEB24766) | human gut metagenome | biome: human-associated habitat; feature: feces | place: USA | collected 1985/1987 | reverse complement strand
ATCCACGAAATCCGCTAATACATACGAAAATATACTTTTGGGCTTTTTTAAGATTTTTAAGACAGATAAAACACTAAATCCAATCAATTATATTGTTTCAAACTTTGACATCCATGACGAGACTATTCCGGACTATATCCCTTTTTTAATAAACTTTAACCATTCGGAATACCTTTTAAACATTTTAATATGGGATTATGAACAGCTCTGCTAATCAAAATTCCATTTTACTTTTTTAAATGTTTTTATCTAATTTTTTAATGTTTCTATCTGAATTTTTAATATTTTTACTTTGAAATATTTCTCTATCCAGTCTATCTTACCTAAACGCCCCATGTAGTAGCACGTCATACCGCCTATTGTGTTCCCCAATGTAGCAGAGAGGACACACATGGCAGGATTCAGCCCCACTTTCACCAATGCTATCATTACCAGCTCTGAACTGAACGGAATGATGCTTCCCGCCAGTAAAGCGGAGATGAAAAGGCCGAAATAGCCCCAGTCTATCAGGAGTTGAACCAGTGAATCTACAAAAGCGTCCATATATTAAATCCGAATAAAAGTACAAGCCCTGCGAGGGCACAAATGAAAAACACATTGGAAGCCCGACTGTTCGTCAGCACCACGAAATGTCCTGTCAGGATACTGACACCTATCAGCAGCAGAGGCAGGAGATGAACCGTCAAAACCGGTTGTAACAGGATATAGGCAAAGATGCAGAAGCTCAGAAAAATAAGAAAATGCAGATAACTGCGGGTACGTATCTTATCTTCGTAACCTGCCACCAGACAGTGGATGGAACTGACTAGGTATAATACGAACAGATAGCCCAATGTAGCTATTTCCCACAAGGGGAAGTCCCAGAGATTAATAGGGTGGAATGTTGCCAGTTCGATGAAAGGCTGGTAAAATAAGCCCATTTCATCGTAGAAGTAAGCATGTCCCAATAGAAACCAGTAGGGTAAAGCCCAACCGACCAGACTGCCGAAAAAGCTCTTTGGAGTGAGTGCCTGAAAACTGTGTGCACCTATCCAGTAGAGGGGAATAAACAGTGTCAGTTGTGGGAAGAACAGACTACCCAACCCGATAAAGAGGAACGAATAGAACATAGTGCCTGCCGGACGGGAATGTTGGTAGCCCTTGAACAGGAAGAACAGAGATATAAGAAATGCTATCGAGGCAAAGTCCCCGGCATAAACTGGATGCAGGGCCGGACAAACGGATATAAACAGGAAATAAATGGCCGTTTGTACGGATGCCCGCATACGGATGATGGCAAAAGTATTGTTTAGTTCTATCAGGAAGTAACCGACGACGCCATAGAAGATGAAACTTAAAGGTGTACTTGCCCATGCCGGAATATATCCATCTATGATAGTATCCCACAGGGGATAATTACTTTTTATTACCGGAACTTCAGGCAATAGAATAGAGGTCAGTATCCAGCAGAATAGTGACAAGAGGATGGCAGCGGGCAGTGTGAAACGTCCCGCTGTGATCCGGTTCTGTAGTCGTTTACTTCGTATCATAATATTAATTGTGGTAAGGTGGTAGGGTGATAAAGTGATAATATCACTCTATTACCTTATTACTCTTTTAAAGGTCGAAGCCGATATCACGGCGGAAATACTTCTTGTCGAATTGAATCATTTCCGCAACTTTATAACTCTTGGCAAGGGCTTCTTCTTTGGTTTCACCATACGAACATACGGCAATTACGCGTCCGCCGTTTGTTACCACTTGGCCGTCTTTCATTGCTGTTCCGGCATGGAAGAGGATGCTGTCTGTAACGGTAGCTTCTTCAAATCCGGTCATTACTTTACCTTTCTCGTAAGCTTCGGGATATCCGCCGCTGACGAGCATGACGCAAGCAGCCGTACGCGGATCCATTGTCAATGTCTTTGTATCGAGGTTCACGTCGCGTACACCTTCCAGAAGTTCCACGAAGTCGCTCTGTACACGTAGCATGACGCTTTCTGTTTCGGGGTCTCCCATGCGGACATTATATTCTATGACCATCGGTTCGCCTTTCACACGGATCAGTCCGAGGAAGATGAAACCTTTATAAAGGATGTCTTCTTCTTGCAGTCCGCGGATGGTGGGCTCAATGATACGGGTACGCACTTTTTCCATAAATACCTCGTCGGCAAAAGGAACGGGAGTCACGCTTCCCATACCACCGGTATTCAGACCTTTGTCACCTTCGCCGATGCGTTTGTAATCTTTGGCAACGGGCAACACTTTATAGTTTTTGCTGTCTGTCAGCACAAATACGGAGCACTCGATGCCGCTGAGGAATTCTTCGATAACTACCGTGGCACTGGCCTGACCGAACATACCACCAAGCATTTCTTTCAGTTCCTTTTTGGCTTCTTCGAGTGTAGGAAGGATCAGTACGCCTTTTCCTGCGCAAAGACCGTCGGCTTTCAGCACATAGGGTGCTTCAAGGGTTTCAAGGAAAGCGAGTCCTTCTTCCAGATTTTCGGCATTGATGCTTTTGTAGCGGGCGGTGGGGATGCCATGACGTTCCATGAAACCCTTGGCAAACTCCTTGCTGCCTTCCAACTGGGCACCCTTGGCAGTAGGGCCAATGATGGCGATATGTTGTGTGGCGGCGTCTCCGGTAAAGCTGTCGTAGATACCTTCTACCAACGGATCTTCGGGGCCTACCACAATCATATCTACTTTTTCTTTCAGGGCGAAAGTTTTCAGGGCAGGGAAGTCGGTAGCTTTGATAGCTACATTCTCGCCTACTGCACTGGTACCGGCATTACCGGGGGCGATAAAAAGTTTCTCTACTTTCGGGCTTTGGGCTATTTTCCATGCCAGAGCGTGCTCGCGGCCGCCACTTCCTAATAATAATATCTTCATCTTTATATTTCGTTTAATTTATTGCTTCTATTTTATTTTATAAATTGTCTTCAAAATATCTTGTTATCTTCTCATGCAGATGTACTCGGTCACGTCCTATGACATTGTGCTTATGCGTGGGATAAATGAATAAATCGGGATACGTGCGTGCATCCACACAGGCTTTTATGAACGAAAGTGTGTGTTGTGGCACACAGGTATCGTCATGGTCATCGTGAATCAGTAATAGATGTCCTTTCAGGTTGCCTGCCAGATTCTTCAGGTTGCATTGTTCGTAACCTTCCGGATTGCTTTGCGGCGTATCCATGTAGCGTTCTCCGTACATAATTTCATAATATCCCCAGTCAATAACCGGACCGCCTGCAACACCTACTTTGAATATCTCCGGATAGCGGAGCATCAGGGCTGTAGTCATGTGTCCGCCAAAGCTCCATCCGTGTACACCGATGCGGTTACCGTCTACGTAAGGCAGGCTTTTCAGGAATTCCACACCTTTCACCTGGTCTTTTCCTTCTTCGATGCCGAGATGGCGGAAGGTGACATTTTCAAATTCAAGACCACGGTTATCGCTTCCGCGATTATCAAGGGTGAACATGATATAACCTTTGTTTGCCATGTAGATGTCCCAGCCGCGTGCACCGTTTTGCCAGCCACCGGTGACCATCTGTGCGTGCGGACCGCCATATACATAGATGATGGTGGGGTATTTCTTTGCCGGGTCGAAGTCTGCGGGTTTCACAAGGCGGTAGTAGAGGTCGGTCACGCCGTCGGCCGCCTTGATGGTACCGGTTTCTATATTTGGCATAGTGAAGCCCTTGAACGGATCTTCTGCTGTAAGCAGTGTATATTCCCGATGTTTTTTCGGGTTGGCAGACATTATCTTTATGCTACGGGGGCAAGTGGGCGAAGAAGATTTGTCAATGAGATGCGTACCCATAAAGCCGGATAGCTGTGCCGAATGAATTCCTTCAGAGTTTCCTAAAAGGCTTCGTTTACAGTCCTTCAGACTGACAGAGTAAATATTGCTTTGTAGAGGAGAAGTTTCAGTACTCTGAATAATGACGTGCTGCGTCTGCCGGTTGAATCCTAATACTTGTTGTACCAACCATTCGCCTTGGGTCAGTTGCTTCAGCAATTCTCCTTTTACATTGTATAGATAGAGATGATTGAATCCGTCACGCTGGCTTTGGTAGATAAACTTGTTGTTGTCCCATGGCAGGAATACGATGGGGTGTTGAGGTTCTACGTATTTGGGATGCGTTTCCTCAAAGAGAGTAGCCATTAATTCACCGGTCTCGGTGTTGTATTGGCATAGTTTGGCATAATTCTGGTCGCGGTTCAATTCGATAAGATAGATGCTTTTGGCATCCGGAGCCCAACTGATATTGGTGAAATAACGGTCTGTGGGATCACCTGTGTTCAGATAGACCGTTTTCTGTGTTTCGGTGTTATAGATGCCTACCGTTACTTTATGGCTTGTCATGCCTGCCATAGGGTAACGTACATTATTCAGTTCACCTATGCGTGCTGTGATGTCTACCAATGGATATTGTGTTACCATGCTCTCATCCATCCGGTAGAAAGCGAGCAGGTTTCCCTGGGGACTCCAATAGGTACCTTTGTTGATACCAAATTCATTGCGGTGTACGCTTTGGCCGCATACGATACCTTCAGCTTCGGTGGTTACCTGACGAGTTTGTCCGTCATTGGTCATTACGTAGAGATTGTTGTTGAGTGTATAGGCCAAGTGGCGGCTCACTTCGTTCCAATCTTCATTGGCAGCTTGGGCGGGACACGGTTGGTTCCAAATTAACTCTTTCTTTTTCCAGTCGATAAGTACGCGGTATTTACCGGTGTTCAGCAAAAGGAGTGGGTCTACTTGGAGCAGAATTCCAATAACAGCACTGTGGGGAGTATTGATGGTCTTTGCGGAGTAGAAGTTACGCAACTTTCCTAACTCTTTTTCTGCCAATAGCTTATTGGCCTCTTTCAGGGTAATGACTGTGAAATTTTCTCCTGCTTTTGCTCCTACTCCATTTACTGCCCAAATGCCTTTTATACTGTCGATACCCAATTCTAAGCATGCGGCATCACCATACCACTGATACCATTTGTTTTCAGCAATGCGATACGTTTCTCCGCCAGGAAGCAAATCTTCCAGCGTTGGTTTCTTTAAATCTTGTGCCATAACGTTTGTTGCAAAGAGAGTGGGTAACGCCAATAGCGCTATTCCCATCCATTTACAGATTATCTTCATGTTCATAGTCATTTATTGTCATTCTCTTTTCTGAATCCTTTTATTTCTATTCTGCCCATCGGAGTGCTTTTCACTTGTATTGCAGCACTCAGCTTTGCGAAGGCGGAGAAGAGCTCGTCGAATTGTTTCTCGTAACTGTCTCTGTCGGAGGTGACGTCTTCTTCCAGGTATTCAATGCGTTCTCTTAGTTCGTCAAGTTCTTTCTTTGGGGCGTGGGAGAGAAGATATTGTCGCATACGGACGAAGGCGCGCATGATGTTGATGTTGACTTCGATGGCTTTGGGACTCCGGAGGATGCCGGAAAGCATGGCGACGCCTTGTTCGGTGAAGGCGAAAGGGGAGTAGCGGGTACCGCCTTTGTTTGAGGTTGCAATTTGCAACCTCAAACTGGAAATCAGACAGTTAACTTCTTCGTTTGATAATTGGAACATAAAATCTTCAGGAAATCGCTCTGCATTTCTTCTTACCATTTGTTTGAGGTATTTTGTTTCTACCTCATACATCTCCGCCAAATCAAAGTCCAGCATCACCTTCTGACCTCTGATTTCGTATATCTTATTCTCTATAATAATTAGATCATCCATTTATGCCTTGTCCTTTTAAGGTCGCAAATTGCGACCTTATATTGTCTACCAATAAGTTATCTTCTACTTCCCTGACTTGAACTCCCAATTTGGAATATCAAGTTGATACTTGTAACTTATCTCTTTTATGTTTTGTCAGTTTGAGGTCACAATTTGTGACCTCAAACTGTTTATCAGCAACTTACTCCCCGTCTTCCCTCTTTCTCGGCTTAAACTCCCTTTTCGGCTTAAACTCTCCGCTTCCTCCCGGACGGCGTTCCCTGTCGAACGGTTTCCGTTCCCGGTCTCCATCCTTGCGGAACTCCCTCGGCTTGAACTCACCTCTCGGCCTATCTTCTTTTGAACCAAACTCACGGGGTTTGCTGTCTCTTGGTCTGAACTCCCTCGGTCTGTCGTCTCTGGATTTGAATTCGCCCGGTTTACGAGATTCCCTTGGTTTGAATTCTCTCGGTTCTCTAGACTTGAAGCCGGATTCTTCGTTTTCGCCTTCGCCCTCACCTTCCTGCTTCTTGAACTCCTTATACTTTCCGTCGAAAATCTCGTATTTACGGAATTCACATTCCAGTGCACCGTTGAACAAAGGTATCTTGGCGGTCGGTTTCAGTCCTATCTGGTCGAAGCACTCTTCACGGTAAGAAAGCACCCATGCCGTGTTTCCGATGAAAGCATGTTTCAGGCGTTCGCCTATCATCTGATACAATCCCAGCAGGTTGTTGGTAGAGATACGTTCTCCATAAGGCGGGTTGGTGATGATCATTGATTTCTCCGCGGGTTGCTCAAATTGCTGGAACGGCTGTAACTTCAAGACAATATCTTTCGATACACCTGCCGCTTTCACATTGTGTGTAGCTATTTCATTAGCTTGCGGGTTATTGTCGTAGCCATATATCTTATGCGTAAATTCGCGTTCTTGACTATCGTCATTGTAAATCATGTCGAACAAATCCTGATCGAAGTCATTCCACTTCTCAAAAGCGAATTCCTTGCGGAACACTCCCGGAGCAATGTTGCGTGCAATCAGTGCCGCTTCAATGGGAATTGTACCCGAACCACACATCGGGTCTATTAAGTCACATTCCCCTTTCCATCCTGTCATCAATATCATTCCGGCAGCCAGTACCTCGTTTAGCGGAGCTTCTACCGCTTCCTGGCGATACCCGCGGCGGTGCAGTGACTCGCCCGATGAGTCGAGAGAGAGCGTACAAGTGGTCTGTGCAATGTGTATATTCAGCAATACATCCGGTTTGTTGATGCGTACGGACGGGCGTTTGTTAAACTTATCACGGAAATAGTCCACAATGGCATCTTTTACTTTGTAAGAAACGAACTTGGAATGGCGGAACTCTTCGCTGAATACAACGGCATCTACGGCAAAGGTTTTCTCTACATTCAGGATCTCTTCCCAGCAGATAGCTTTGATTTGGTCATACACTTCATCAGCGTTCTTGGCTGTGAAGCTTTTGATTGGTTTTAGAATACGTATTGCTGTACGCAGGCAGAAGTTTGCTTTGTACATCATTTCCTTGTCTCCACTGAAAGACACCATGCGTCGGCCTATTTCTATGTCGTTTGCTCCTAATGCAGTCAGTTCTTGTGCCAGTACTTCTTCCAGTCCTTGGAATGTTTTGGCAATCATTTGAAAGGATTCCATTTATTTGTTTTTGATTTTACGATTTACAATTTGATGGCTGAAGTTGTTGCAACTTCTTCTATCTTGTTGTTTTTCTTTATAATTATATATTCAATTTCTCTCTCTTCTGAAACACTTGTACTTTCCGTATGCAACACTTGTGTGGCTTTTCTGAAATACTTGTGTCGTTCTGCCGGAACACTTGTGTCCTGCAAACGGGTTGCTTTGACCTGCGCGGCGGTTATTTTTTTGCTTTAGTCTGTACAATTCTCGCTCCTGGCGGCACATTTTCCGTTACCCAGATATTACCGCCTACTGTGGCACCCTGTCCGATGGTGATGCGTCCCAGGATGGTGGCATTGGAATAGACGATAACATTGTCTTCCAATATCGGATGGCGTGGAATACCTTTGATCGGCTTGCCGTCAGCATCCAGTGGGAAACTCTTGGCACCCAGCGTCACTCCCTGATACAGTTTCACATTATTGCCGATAATGCATGTTTCACCAATTACCACACCTGTTCCGTGGTCTATGGTGAAGTGGCTGCCGATGACGGCACCCGGGTGGATATCTATTCCCGTCTCGCTATGGGCCATTTCGGTGATAATGCGGGGAATGAGAGGAACACCGAGCCTCAGCAGTTCGTGCGCAATACGGTAATTGCTGATGGCGCGTATGGCTGGGTAGCAACTGATTACTTCTCCGAAACTATGTGCGGCAGGGTCTCCATTGTAAGCAGCCGCTACATCCGTAGCCAGTACACGGCGCATTTCCGGCAGGTGGCTGATGAACTTGGCGGCAATCAGCGCAGCTTCTTCACGTTGGAGTTCGGTGCAGCAACTGCATTCGCCGTCGCCGGTAAAGCAAAGACCTGCAAGCACTTGCTCGGTCAGTAAGTCGAACAAACGTTCAACATTCACTCCGATGTGGTACTTTACGGTACGACTGTTGACTGTGGAATTACCGAAATAACCGGGGAAAAGTATGGCACGCGACAGCTCTACGATGTCATGCAACGCTTTGGCCGAAGGCAATGGATTACCGTCCGTGTGCTGATGAAACAGTCCTCTGTAAGACGAACTTTCCGATAGTTCATCGACTGTCTGTGTCAAAATGTGAGTAAAGTTCAATGGACTCATTGGGATATCCTTTTATAATAAGGTGGGTACAAAGGTAACTATTCTCAGCGAAAATCCCTCATTTATAGTATGAAAATCCCACAAATATGGTATTTCTTGTGAACCGTTATCTCGCTATCTTTGTACTTTATAAAGAAGAGTATAAATTAAAACCCAATAAGTTATGAAAAAGATAGCAAAACAGCTCACTGATCTTGTGGGCAACACTCCCTTGCTGGAGCTGAGCAATTACAATAAAGCGAAAGGTTTAAAAGCCCGTCTGATCGTGAAACTGGAGTCATTTAACCCTGCCGGAAGTGTGAAAGACCGCGTGGCATTGGCGATGATTGAAGATGCGGAAGCTTCCGGTTTGCTGAAACCCGGAGCCACTATTATAGAACCTACCAGTGGAAACACCGGAATCGGGCTTGCATTTGTTGCTGCTGCAAAAGGTTATAAACTGATTCTTACGATGCCCGACACCATGAGTGTAGAACGCCGTAACCTGCTGAAAGCCCTTGGTGCCGAACTGGTGCTTACACCGGGTGCCAATGGCATGAAGGGTGCCATAGCCCGTGCTGAAGAACTGAAAGCTGCTACTCCGGGTGCGGTAATTCTTCAGCAGTTTGATAACCCTGCAAACCCTGCCATGCACGAACGTACTACGGGACAGGAAATCTGGAGGGATACGGAAGGAGTGGTTGATATTTTTGTAGCCGGTGTCGGTACCGGTGGAACCGTTAGTGGTGTAGGTGCGGCCCTGAAGAAGCATAATCCGGGGGTGAAGGTGATGGCAGTGGAACCTACCGATTCTCCCGTACTTTCGGGAGGTGCACCGGGAGCACATAAGATACAGGGGATCGGTGCCGGTTTTGTTCCTAAGAACTACAATCCGGCAGTAGTAGATGAAATTCTGCAGGTAACGAATGATGATGCTATTCGTGCGGGTCGTGAATTGGCTAAGTTGGAAGGTTTGCTGGTAGGAATTTCATCCGGAGCAGCAGTCAGTGCAGCTACCCGCCTAGCACTTCTTCCTGAAAACATAGGAAAAACAATAGTCATATTATTGCCGGATACAGGCGAACGTTATCTTTCGACGTTGCTGTATGCGTTCGAAGAATATCCGCTGTAAGATGCCTGATGGATTCTTTTAATGGAAATTTGTTGAATATTTGTTATCGGATTTCGGAGTGAAGAAGTGTTCTGATTGAAAATGTCGTACAGACTGAACTTAGAATGGTATAGATAAATATTTCTTTTATGTCCTTTAGAAGTGCCTGTGGCCCTACTTTGGTAGGGCTACACCTTTTACCCCGGATAGCTACACCATTTCGCGGTCACTTCAAATATTGACACAACCTCTAAGTCAGACTAATAGATTAATAATGTCAACACTCAACTCAAGCGGATAAGAAATACGACTAGCCAGAAACAAAAAAATCATTTCAAAAGTCATTGTACGTTTGGATTATTCTATCACAAATTAATTGAATATCAGTATTATGTTTTTTATTCCTTCCATCATATTCTAGTCCCATTTCGTTAACCAAGATATTTTGTAAATAGTTTATCAGTTTTTTCTTATCATGACAAAACTGAAGAATTACTGGAATATAATCTCTATATTCATCTATGGCTAACTCATAACCAACTCCAATAGGATTCCATTCGGCTAAAATTTGGTTTATCATTTCTGATTTTAATACCACCGTTCTCATAGTAATTGACATACTTACTTTTACTGATTTCTATAGAG
>OHTD01001472.1_pt1 | contig 10227 bp, 9 predicted proteins | sample 1578871 | NCBI WGS metagenome assembly OHTD01 (sample SAMEA3879574, study PRJEB24766) | human gut metagenome | biome: human-associated habitat; feature: feces | place: USA | collected 1985/1987 | reverse complement strand
CAGATGTATATACGTCTGCACTGCTTGCCACAACAATGCGTCCTTTTTGTCCGCAATTTGTAATTTTCAGATTGGAGAAAAACGCCATGGCAAAGACGAAGGCTGAAGAAAAAGCTCTCAACCTTGATTAGATTTTGTTTAACTGCCGGGATTATCTGCGCGCTGCGCGCAACTCCGGCTCGTTCTTTGAAAAGCGTGATATCCCCCGCAGTACAGCCCCGAAGTTCTCAAAAAGGTCATGGAACAGGTAGAGAACTTTGAGGAGAACAATTAAGCATTTTCTCGTTTTAATGTGGGATTAGATTGCTGTAGACCTTAATACAAAAAGATAGATAATGAAAATCTGGTGTCTGCTGGTACCAAAAAGCAGTTTGGCATCCTGAAAGACCTGATGAACCGCCCAGACGTAGATGGCATTGTGAATAGTTGCGATTCCGGCCGGGAGGGAGAACTGATCTTCCGCTTGGTGTACCAGCAGGCTGGGTGCAAAAAGCCCTTTTCCCGTCTGTGGCTGTCCAGCATGGAGGAATCTGCCATCCGGGAGGGTTTCGCTCACCTGAAACCATCAACTGAATACGATGCGCTGTACAACGCAGCACTCTGCCGGGAACGTGCCGACTGGATGGTCGGCATCAATGCGTCCCGGCTTTTTTCGTGCCTGTACGGTCAACCGCTGGCGGTAGGGCGTGTTATGACCCCGGTGCTTGCCATGACGGTGGTGCGGGAAGCCGCCATTGCCGCCTTTGTGCCGGAGAAATTCTACACGGTTGCCCTGACCCTTGCAGACGGCGGCACCGCATCCAGCAAGCGGTTTGTCCAGAAAGCGGATGCCGAACTGCTGCTTTCCAAATGCCGAAAGGAGGGGCGTGTCACGGTGCAGAAGATGGAACGCAAGGAAAAGTCCGAGAACCCGCCGCCGCTGTACGACCTTACCGCATTGCAGCGGGATGCAAACCGTCTTTTGGGATTTACGGCGCAGCAGACCTTGGACTATGCCCAAAGTCTTTACGAAAAACGGCTCATCACCTACCCCCGCACGGACAGCCGGTTTTTGACGGAGGATATGGCGGCTTCCCTTCCGGGACTGGTGACGGACACGGGCAGGGCGTTTGCCGTGGAGGAGCCGATTCCCATCCATGTGCAGCAGGTCATCAACGGCAGCAAGGTCACCGACCACCATGCGCTGCTCGTTACCGAGAACCTGCCCGAAGGTCTGTCGCAGGACGAGCGGGCTATCTACGAAATGGTTGCCGCACGCCTGCTCGAAGCCTTCTCCGCCCGTTGTCTCAAGGACGTTACCACCGTCTCCTTCACGGCGGGGAACAGCGTGTTCACCGCCAAGGGAACGGTCGTCAGGTCTGCCGGATGGCGTGCCGTGCGTGGTGAGCGGGACGAGGACGACGAGGGTGCAGCCGCTTTGCCGCCCTTGCAGCCCGGCGAGTCTTTTCCCCTGCAATCGGCGGAGTGCGTGGAGAAACAGACCAAACCCCGTCCCCTGCACACCGAGAGCAGCCTCCTTTCGGCGATGGAGCATTGCGGCAGGGAGTTGCAGGACGACGAGCTGCGGGACAGCCTGAAAGGGAACGGCATCGGCACGCCCGCCACCCGTGCCTCCATCATCGAGACCCTCTTTGCCCGGGACTACGTGCGCCGGGAGAAGAAGAGCCTCGTGCCGACCGACAAGGGGCTTGCCGTGTACCAGATAGTAAAGGACAAGCGCATCGCCGATGTCGAGATGACCGGGCAGTGGGAGACCGCCCTCGCCAAGATCGAGAGCGGGGAGATGAATCCCGACACCTTCCGCAAGGGCATCGAGGTCTATGCCGCCCGGATTACCGAAGAACTCCTGCAAGTGCAGGTATCGGTGGCGGACGGCGGACATATCGCGTGCCCCAAGTGCCGTTCCGGTCGCATCCTCCTTTACCCGAAGGTCGCCAAGTGCAGCAACGTCGATTGTGGGCTTACCGTCTTCCGTGGCAAGGGGGAGAAGCAGCTCACCGACAGCCAGATTGCCGACCTTGTAACCAAAGGCAAAACATCCCTTATCAAAGGCTTCAGGAGCAGGGAGGGCAAGCCCTTCGATGCGTACCTCACCTTCGACAAGGACTTCCGCACCGTGTACGGGTTCCCGCCCCGCACGGACAAGCCCAAAGGAAAGGAGCGCAGGCGATGAACGGCATCGGTTGGATCACCGTGGCGGAAGCCGCCCGGCTCTGCGGTACGGACGAGCTGCGCATCACCCTCTGGATGAACGGCAACCACATCGCCTATGCCCGTTTCGACGGCATCCTGATGATCGACGGCGCATCCCTTGCCGCCCTGTTCAGCCGCAACCGGGTCGCCACCATCTACGAGGACGTGGCACAGCAGCGGGGCAAGCCCGGCAGACCGGGCAGGCTCCGCCGCCTGCTCGACACCCCGCTCGACACCTTCGGCTTGTCGCAGCGCATCGTCCGGGCGTGCCGGGAGCTGGGTGTCTTCACCGTGGAGCACCTGCTCGTCCACCTCCGCCGCTTCCGCTTCTCCCGCCTGTACTGTGTCCGCAACTTCGGCAGCGGATCGGCAGCCGAGACCCTCCGGCGGCTCCGGCAGGACGGCTTGACAGACGGCGGCAGCCCACGGGATTTCAAGGTCTTGTACCCGTAAAGGCTTTTAAGCACAATTGTTAAAAAACAACCATGTAGTTCACTTGTAAATTAATAATATAGTTAATAATATACTGATCTACATTGTAATATAAATAAAATGTATAACTTTGCAGACCAATTTGAATGTAATGGCGACTAAAAAATACTCTCTGGCTATTGAGAAAATAGATGAAGTGGCAAAAGAATTTGTTGCTGCCCGCCCTGCTTATACGCTTCACATAAAGGAATGTAACCAAGGAAAGCAAAAGCAGATAGAGATTATCAATATAAAAAATCAGGAAAAAAGCACATTAAATTGTTTTATTACTGGTGGACAAGTTTCTCATAATATACAAGGCAAGAATGGAACTTTGAATGGAATTTGCAAGGATTGTTGGGAGTATATTGTAAAACAGACTGCGATACCGGATATGGATCAAAAATGCTTCAAATTGAAAGGTGTAAGGAGCGATGATTTTGATACATTGATTTCAGCGGTAAAAGAATATAATAATGTCGTTGTTTCCGAAGTAAACACGGATAAGAATCCGAACATCCGGAACCAATATCATCTGAAAGGGAAATACGATGCCAAGGTTTCTGTTATCTTTTATAATAACGGAACATTAATGGTACAAGGATGTATCACATCATTTTATGTGGAATTTATAACCGAAGTGTTGCAAGCTATATCTTCCATTCCTTCCGAAGCTATAGAAGAAGTGTTTGCTATCCAAGCACGTGCCGGCTATGCATTAGACAACGACCTTAGCAAGTATATTGGAAACAGAGAGCATATTGATGGAAGTGTGATAGAAAACTTTATCAATACTTCAATCAATTTGGCTAACTCTGCGGTTAAGGTGGATGATTATGGATGTTATACATTTGGCATTTTGAAAGCGTTAGATGCGGTATTGCGCACTCGTCTTTTGGAAGATGCGCCTGATTTTGACGAATACGGGACATATTTTCAGAAAAATAATAGTGGGGCGTATTGCTTTAAAAGTGGTATCGGAACGTATGACAACAATCTGCATTTGAAGCAGGCTTTGGAACGAGGATATTCATTCTTCAATCAACATAGGCACTCGACATTCCATGTGGACAGTTTTAATGTGGAAACAAGTAGAACCCTTGAATACGATGAAGCCGTAAACATTATTAAGGACTGCCTTGTTATTATTAATAATATATGTAATAATTGGTAAAATGGAAAATAAAGAATTTCAAATAATCCCCTTGCAAGGACGGAGCTTGTTAGTGGTTATTTTATCGTCAGAAATGACGAACTACTACTGGAAAGAGCTTCAGACTGAATTGGCAAATCTCAACATTGCCGATGCAGAGGTCTATTTTGATTTTCTGTACCGCAATGGATTAAAAAATAGATTCTTTAAGTCTAAACTTAAAGGGATGATGTTAATTTCCAATTCATTGAGAAAATGTGAAGCTCCCAAAGAATATATCAAGGTTGCCGATACTTTTTTTGCTTCACATTCTAAATGGATTGACAGTAGTGTATTGTCTTCTTTCCAAAAAATCTTTTATAAAAAGAGAATTATTGACACTCAGTCATTGCCAACGGCATTGTAATGTTTGTCAGTTACATATTATATAACAAAGGTGCATCAATGATGCACCTTTGTTATTTTGTACCTCAAATTTAGGCTACGGTATTACCTAAATTTAATATTCTTTTGTCTTTCAAAGAATTTACCTTATCTTTGCACCAGTAGAACCTGCCAAGCCTCTTGACACGAGTTGTTGAACAACAGTGAAAATGCTCAAATCGGCGGGTCGTTTTTTTTATAATCCGTCGCCCTTTCCTAAATGACCTGAGCCGCTTTTCAGCAGCTTTTTACATTTCATGGGCACACCCTTCCGTACACCGTCCGGATTTTCCCGTCTTCCAATACCTTGCTCGATCGCACGACCCATATCCTGCCGTCATTCAGCCCGCACTCCAGTGCCTTCTCACCGCCGCCGACCAGTACCGGCACGGTTGTCACCACGATTTCGTCCGCCAGCCCGTTATCCAAGAGCAAAGCCCCGGTTTCCGCTCCGTAAGCCGTTACCGTACCTTCGCCGTCCGCTTTTATTCTCCGCAGTTCCGCTGCCGCATCCCCTGTAACAAACTGCACCCGTTCCTTCTCCGTCAGGTCAATACAGCCGCCCGTCACGACCAAAGTCTCTTTTGCCGTGAGCGGCCAGCCCAGATGGTTCAGGTAAATGCGCAGGTAGGTTTCTTCGTCGATCAGCACGCAGCAGGAGGCATCCGCCGCCGCATCGAAATGCTTGTCCGCTCCGACCGGACAACCGTCAAGGGACTGGTACACGTGCAAGGTAATCTGTTTCATGTCAATGAGTTTTTAAGGATTATGTCCGCCTTGCACCCAAAAGAACAGCGTGAACTCACGCTATTCCTAATACGAAGGTACTGGCATACCCGACAAACAAGAATAGGCAAGCCCACGCCGTATAAGCATACAGCATGCGCATTGCGCCATCCGTCTTGTTTGTCAAAAAAGTGCCAGTTTTTCGTATAAGACGTTCAGCGAACGTACAATATGTATATCAACCCCGCCTGCTTCCAAGCCGGGTATGAATCTTCTATGTCACGACAGCGACCGTACCCGAAAGCACCGTCCTCTGTCTTCGTGGAGCAAAGATAGCAAAAGGCGAGAGCAACTGCAAATGAAAACAAGGTTTTCTAATTTGACAATGCCGAGCCGCATCCTATCTTCGCATCGCAAAGATAGTGAAACTTCCCGAATAACAAAACAATAGCCCCGCCTAATCTCACGATCCGGCAGGGCTTCATCCACCTAAAGCACCGTCAGAAAAATGTCATTCTCACGGGAACAGCCCCCTTTTCCTGCGCCTTTCCGCTTTCCGGGCTTCCTTCTCCTTGCGTTTCGCAGCCCGTTCCTCCACTTCGGCGAAGCGGGTGCGGATGAACTCGTGCACGTCCTTCGTGCGGTAGAACACCTTGCCGCTGATGGTGAAGTACGGCAGCACCCCGATGGCACGGTAACGTTGCAGCGTGCGGATGCCCACCTTCAGCAGCAGGCACAGGTCTTGGTTGTCCAGCACCTCCTCGCCGTCGAGCGTGTTGTTCTTCTTCAGCACCCTTTCCAGCAATTTCTCCGTCCGGTCGAAGCGTTCCATGATGCGCTCCATCCAGCCCTCAAACTCTTCCCTGTCCGTGTACATAGCAGTCGCCCTCCTTTTCGATGATTTCCTTTTCCCGCATATAGCGGATGTAGCCTTTCGCCGTCCGTTCCTTCACTTCCAGCATCTCCTGTATCAGCTCGCACAGTTCGATGTAGCCGTACTTCTCCTGCCGGGCGAACGCCTCCCGTGCCATCTCCGCCAGCTCTTTCTTCTTGCGCTTCTCTTTCTCCGCCCTCGGCTTCTCGCCCACATAGACGGGCATCCCGGCTTGCTTGTCCCATCTGAACTGCATCAGGGGAATGTCCAGCGGGCTTCCGTCCCTGACCTTCAACGCCTTCACCACCGACACCTCCGGGTTCTCGTCCTTCTCGATGGAGAGGATGGCGGCGGACTTGCGTTGCAGCTCGCTGCCGAGGTGCCCCCTCAGTTTCAGACCGTTCGGTACGAAATGCACCACGGCGGCTATGCACGTGCGGTAGATTCCCGCCAGCCGGTAGATCTCGTCAATCAGCGCCACGCTCTCCGCCTCGTCGTTGGCGCAGCGGATCAGGTCAGCCACCCCGTCGATGACGACTAAATGGATGCCCCCGTGCAGGTAGTGGTACTTGTCCATGCTCTGCACGATGGCGGTCAGCCGCTCGCTTCTCGACATTCCTGTCAGGCAATATACGTGCAGGTACTCCGGCATCCGCTCACGCCCGGCACGGCGCAGCAGCCGCCCCGTGTTCTTGTAGAGCTGTTGCTCGCTCTGTTCCGTGTCGTACAGCAGTACCGCACGCCCCTTGCGGTTCGGCTCCACCCGCACCCCCAAGAGGTCGGCGTCCGTCTCCCTCTCCATGATCGCCCCGGCGACCAATGCGGCGGTGTAGTTGCTCTTGCCCGTCCCTTCGCCGCCCGTGATGCAGAGGATGTTCTCCTCCGAGCCTAACGGCACCTCCCCGGCGGTAACGATGGCGACAGCCTGTTCGGGCGGGTGGTCGTAGTCGATCTCGCACGATTTCAGCACCGCCATCGTGTCCCCGTACAGCGTGTCGAGTAGTTTCAGGAACAGCCCCATCAGCTCCTCCCTCGTGTGCCCGGCTTTGAAGTAGTCCGTCACGTCCTTCTCCGCCTTCGTCCCCGGCAGCGGCAGCACCAGCCGTTTCACCCCGTACTCCGACAGTTGCGCACGGTGCTTCTCCGAGCACTCCAGCCCCGTCTTGTCCGTATCGTACAGCAGCACGATGTGCTTGAAGCGATAGACCAGCTTGCGCACGGTCTTCGCTGGGATGACCGAGGTCTCCGAGTTGAAGCAGATGGCATGGAAGCCGTGCGCCGCCAGCGTCAGCACATCCTTCTCGCCGCCCGTGAGGAAGAGCAGGTCGCCCTTCGAGGGCAGTTGTTCCAGCCCGAAACAGTAGTTGTCGCCCGTGTGTCCGCCATAGACGAAGCGCACCTCCGACATCGGGCGATAGACCTTCACGCCCCATTTCCCCTTGTAGCCGAACATCGGTTCCGCCGGGGTGGAACTGAAGCCGAACGACTTGCCTTCCCTCGTCTCGCCCCGGTACTCGGCGAGCGATACCGCCCCGTAACGGTGCAACAGCTCCTCCGTGATGCCCGATGCGCCCCAGTAGGCAAGCTCCGCATCCGTAAACGGCTTTTCCGTCGTCCGGTAGGGCTTCGGTTCGGGACGGTCAAAGGGCGCAACCGCCTCTTCCGTGTACCCGTCCGGCTTTCCCGTGCCGTTCCCGTTTGCCCTGACGGATACTCCTTCACCGCTCCGGTTCTCCCTTGTCCCATTCTCCCTTGCGCCCGGCACGAGCCGCAGGGTACGGCAGCCGCCGTCCGGAACGGCTGTATCTTCCGGGCTGTCATTCTCCAGACCGAGACACAGCTCCCGGTCGATGGTGTGCAGCACCTCCACGAAGTCGGCGGCGTTCCGGCAGTCCAACCCTTTCAGCTTCGCCACGAGGAAGAAACAGTCGCCCGAATAGTCCCCGTTGCCGAAGTCCTTCATCCGGTACGTACCGCTCCGGCGGTCGTAATACACGTTGCACGAAGCCTTGCTGTCGGCGTACAGCGGGTTCAGGAAGTTCCTGCCCACCCGCCACTTCACGGGCAGGTAGTGGCGGAACACGTCCAGCCCGTTACTGGTTCTTGCCAGTATCTCTTCCTTTTTTACCATAGCTGCCGTTTTTTCGGTTATGCAGGGGATGTTCCGCTATCATCCGGTCGATCTTGGCGGCGGGTGTCTCCACCATCCACCGCTCTCGCAGGCTCTCGACCGCCTGCCGGAGATAGCGTATCTGCCGCCCGATCATGGAATAGGGAATCATATGCTTCTGCCGGTAGCGTTGCAGGGTGCGGTGGCTGATGTCCAGCATCTCGCACACCTCCTTGTGCGTCATCCACTTCGGGTCGGCTTTCCGTCCCTTGGCGGCAGGGCTTTCCGCTTCCTCTTTCCGTTTGCGCTCCGTTTCCTCCCGGTTCCAGGATTCCTCCACATAGGCGGTTATCTTCTCGATCTTCTCCACGAGCAGGCGGTAGGCGTTGCTCTCGATGGTCATTATTTCCATTGTCGTACTCTTTTTTAGGTTTCTGCCGCAAATGTCGCCCGATTCGCCGGTTTTTCCTGCCACCATACCAGCACCTTGGCAAAGATTTTTTTCTGATGCGCATTTTTCCATCCTCTTTTTTCACCCTCACCGCCCTTCCGTCCGCCTTTCCGGGCAACAAAAAGGCGGAAAAGACTGAAAAAGGCAAGGAAAGAGTAGGAATAACATAAGAACAAGGCGGAAAGGAACTTACATCGAAGCAAAAAGAGCAAAAAGAGAGCGTCCGAAAGGCTCTTTTCTGCCCTCCGGACGCTCTATTTTCATCTCCTGCCGCCTCTGCCGCCCCGTTGCCAACTTGCTGCCAACTTGCCGATCACTTGCTGTCCATGTCCCGCATCTTCTTCAGCAGTTTCTCCTTCATCTCGTCCAAGAACGCCGTCGGGTTCTGCTGCCCCCGAAGCCTGCCGAAAGCATGGTACACGTTGCCCAGATCCACTTGGAAGGTCTTCTCGAACAGCGCAGCCAGCTCGCCGATCTCGGCGTTGCCGTTGTCCACGCTTCCGGCGGCATGGATGCCGTAAACAAGCTGTATGGCGGCGATTTTCGTGTCCGTCCAGCGGTGTTCCTTCCCCGGCACGGCTTCCGCACCGTCCCCTCGTGCCGCACGCTCTATCCGGCGGCTCAGATAGACCAGCAGCATCTCCACCGAGATCAGGCGTGCCGCCAGTATGTCGTAGCCCGTGGAGAACTCCGCTTCCTCGTCCAGCACGAAACTGCCGCTTTCGGGGCTGAGTTCGCCCTTCGCCCGCAGGAAATAGTAATCGTCCCGGTATGTCGCCCCGCTGTGGTAATACTGGTAGAAGGGCAGGTAGCGTTCCATCATCCGCTCGGCACGTTCCATCGCCCTGCGGTAGTACGTTTCGGCTACCCGCAGGCAGCCGGGACAGCCGCTCTCTATCTGATATACCCGGTAATAGTACAGCAACCTGCCCGTCAGGGCGGGCTTGTAGTATTTGAAATAACGGATTTCCTCCTCGTTCCCGCTGAACGGACGGGCGAGCGCATACGCTTTCAGCTCACGGTTCTTGGCTTTCAGGTACGAAACCATCTCCCGGCAGGTGGAGACCGTTTCCTTTCCCTCCATACCGGCGGCAGCGGCAGCCATGCGCCGCTCCGTCTCCTGCAACAATGTATTGAAATATTCTTCCATCATGATTCTGTCTCGGGTTGTTTATAAGGAAGCAAAGTTAGCGGGGTGTCGGGAAACGGGCGTTCTGAATTTTCACCGCCGTGTTCGGATTGTCCGCCAATCGGCTGCGGGCGGTCAGCCCCTCACTTCTGAACCGGAAAAGGATGCCGGACGGGACGGGCGCACCGGGCGATTTCACGGATTTCGGCAGGAGTAGCCTTCAGGTGCTTCTTGCAGAAGTCCCACAGGTAGCTCGGAGTGGCGAAGCCGCACACGTCGGCAATCTCTTGGAAGGGCATGTCCGTGTCCGCCAGCAGGGAGACCACGTGCGCCTTCCGCTGTTCCGTCAGCCAGCGGTGCGGAGTCGTGTTCAGCTCCTCCCTGAACCGCCGTCCCAGCGTATTGACCGACATGGCACATTCCCGTGCCAGCTCCTCCACGTTTTTCACCTTGGGCAGAGCTAGTGCGACCTCTTCCCGGAAAGAGCAGCCCCGCAGGTGCGGCAGGTACTTTTCCACTTCCTGCAAGTCCGCCTTGCCGAACATCGGCGGTATGCCCTTGCGGTACTCGGACTCCCGTTCACGGCGGAAGCGGAACAGCAGTCCCGCCAGACGGTTGCAGAGCACGTTCAGGTGCGGGTATTCGTCGTAGGCGTTGATGCTTGCCTGCATCCGGCAGACCTTAGAGATCGGAAGAG
>OHTD01001463.1_pt1 | contig 10280 bp, 6 predicted proteins | sample 1578871 | NCBI WGS metagenome assembly OHTD01 (sample SAMEA3879574, study PRJEB24766) | human gut metagenome | biome: human-associated habitat; feature: feces | place: USA | collected 1985/1987 | reverse complement strand
ACGATGGTGATCTTCTGCACGGGGGCACTGTTCGTCTGCAGCGCCGCCACCAGCGCATGGCCGACCTCATGGTAGGAGACGATGCACTTTTCTTTATTGTTCAGGATCTTATTCTTCTTCTGCGCACCGGCCAAGATCGTGTCCACAGCCTCCTGCAGGTCAAACTGGGTCACGGCCTTGCGGTGGTGGCGCACCGCGCAGAGGGCGGCCTCGTTCACAATGTTGGCCAGCTCTGCGCCGGAGGCACCGGAGGCCATGCGTGCCACGGTGTTGAAGTCCACACCCGGGGCGATCTTCACCTTTTTGGCGTGTACCCTCAAGATCTCTTCGCGGCCCTTCAGGTCGGGCAGCTCCACGGGCACACGGCGGTCAAACCGGCCGGGACGGGTCAGGGCAGGGTCGAGGGAATCCGGGCGGTTGGTAGCCGCCAGAATGATGACACCGGTGTTGCCCTCAAAACCGTCCATCTCGGTAAGCAGCTGGTTCAGGGTCTGCTCGCGTTCGTCGTTGCCGCCAAACTGGCCGCTGTTGCGCTTCTGGCCAATGGCATCGATCTCATCAATGAACACGATGCAGGGTGCTTTTTCTTTGGCCTGCTTGAACAGGTCACGCACCTTGGAGGCACCCATGCCCACGAACATCTCCACGAACTCCGAGCCGGAGATGGAGAAGAAGGGCACGTTGGCCTCGCCGGCCACAGCCTTGGCCAGCATGGTCTTGCCGGTGCCCGGAGGGCCCACCAGCAGCACGCCCTTAGGCATGGACGCGCCGATCTCCTGATATTTGCTGGGATCGTGGAGGTAGTTGACGATCTCCGTCAGGTTCTCCTTGGCCTCGTCCTCGCCGGCCACATCGGCAAACTTGATGCCCTCGGCGGACTTGACGTAGACCTTGGCGTCGGACTTGCCCATATTGAACATCAGGGAGTCGCTGCCGCCCATTTTCTTCATCAGGCTGCGGGAGATGATCTGACCGATGGCGATAAAGATCACCAGCGGCAGGACCCAGCCCAGGATATCCGTCAGCAGGGAAGTCTGCTCGATCTCCTCGCCGGTGGTGGAGATGCCGGCGTCCAGGAGCCGCTGCACCAGGCCGTCGTCAGGGACGATGGCGGTCTTGTAGATGGTTTTGCCGTCGGTGGAGGTAAAGAGGATGCGGTTGCTCTGCTGCTGGATCTCCACCTGGCCGATCTCATTCTTCTCGGTCATGGAGACGAAGGTGTTGTAGTCTACCTCCTTGATCTGGTGCTCCGCCAGCCAGGGCATGGCCAGCAGGTTGAACAGCAGCACCAGCAGTACCACGATCATGTAGTAGTAGATCAGAGGTTTCTTGGGGGATTTGACCTCGTTCATGGTAAGGCCTCCTTGTTCTGCATAGCTTTTTTTCTTTGATGAATTACCCTACCACATTTTGCCCGAAGTGTCTATAAGCAAATCCACAAAAACTGCGGGAAAACCCCGTTCCGGAGGCCGGAACGGGGCAGAATTTACGTTTCTGACACAATTACAGGGCGGCGAACAGGCGGCTGCCGGCGCGGTGGAGCCAGCGCAGCAGCATCAGCGTCAGCACGACGGTCAGCACTGTCCAGGCCAGCAGATACCACGCTGCACCCATGTCGATACCGAACGGGTAGTACAGTACGCCGACAAGGGCGGCGTACACCCAGCCGCCCAGCATGGCAAGCAGCACCGTCAGACGCTGCTTGATGACGGTGATCTCATTGGTCCAGACCAGGTTGGGGCGCTTCAGGTCCATGGTCAGGCCGAAGGCTGCCGACAGCCACACAAAGGCCTGAGGCAGCGCTATCAGCAGGAGGGCCAGCGGCAGGGCGGGGCGGACGGCCAATAGTATCAGTACAGAGGTGACTGCCATGGGGATACCCGTTACCAGCACCTGTACCAGCAGCTTTGCACGCAGTACCTGCCACGGTGTCACCGGCAGGGACTGTGCCAGCCACAGGTTCTTCCCCTCCAGGGAGATGGAGGAGGAGGCCATGTCGTTCATGGAGCCTACCAGGCACAGGGCGGCGCACAGCATCGTCGCCAGAAGACCGGAGGCCTCGCCACCGGCCATTTCGTATATAACAGGCAGCAGGTCGCTGCTCTTTACCAGCAGCAGCACGCCCAGAATGGGCAGCATGACCGTGCCCAGACCGCAGTTGAGCATATAGTTGGGACTGGCGGTGAAGCGGCCCAGCTCCTTACGCAGCAAGGCGGCGGGCACACCGGCGGCCTTGACGGTCGTCTCCTTATAAACGGCCTTGGCGCCGCCGTTGTTGGCGGTGGCAATGGACAGGAATGTGCGGCTGAGCAGCAGGTATGTGAGCGCGCACAGCGCCGCCATTACGGCCAGCACCAGCACGACAGCCAGATAGTCGCCGGCGCCCATACGGCCCATGAGATATAGGGGATAGGCGCTGCCGCGGATGGCTGCACCCACCTCATTCAGGTGCAGCATGAGCTGCTCGATCAGTTCGTTGGCGCGGAAGCACACCATGTAGTACAGGGCAAAGAACGCCAGCGCGATCAGGGTGGTAAGGAGGTTCTTGCGCTTGAGCTTGCTGTGGATCTTGGCTACCACCCAGCCCAGCAGACAGGAGAGCACCAGCACCAGCAGGGAGACGGCCAGAATCAGCGCGATGCCGCCAAGCACAGTGGCGGCGGTCAGCACACCGACGACCCAGTAGACGATGACGCAGGGCAGCAGGATCACGCCGGAGAACATCAGACCCATCAGGTATACACCCAGCAGCCGGGAGGCCAGAATGGCACGCACGGGGATAGGCAGCGACAGCAGCAGATCGTTGTCCTTGGCCTGGTACAGGCCGGAGAACGTGTTGAACACGCTGCCAAACACGCCCATCAGCACACCGACCAGGGCAAAGAGGGTGAAGTACAGCCAATCCAGACCGGCCTCGTGCAGGGGAGCGCACAGACCTATGGAGAACAGCGTGAACATACCGCCGATAACGCCCACCATCAGCAGCACATACAGCACGATCAAACTGACGGTGCTTGCCTTGGACCGGGGTTTGTTCTTTTTCGCGTCGTAGAAGTAGCTGCGGAAGATCTCGGACAGCTGTTTTTTCAGCAATAATTTGACCATCACTCCGCCTCCAGCTCCAGGAAGACCTCCTCCAGGGAGTCGTCGCCCTTGACCTCCTCCATGGTGCCGGAACGGATGAGCCGGCCGCCCTTGATGATAGCCACCTTGTCGCAGAGCTTTTCCGCTACCTCCAGCACATGGGTGGAGAAGAAGATGGCGCCGCCGTTGTCGCAGATCTCACGCATCATGCCCTTGAGCAGGTGGGCGGCTTTGGGGTCCAGGCCTACGAAGGGCTCGTCCATGATGATGACCTTCGGGTCGTGGAGCCACGCGGCAATGATGGACAGCTTCTGCTTCATGCCGTGGGAATAGGCGGCAATGGGTTGGGCCAGGTCGCCCGTCAGCTCAAAGGCATCCGCGTAGGTGCGGATACGAGCCTGCCGGGTCTGGGCGTCCACGCCGAATACGTCGGCGATGAAGTTCAGATATTTGATGCCGGTCATGTAGTCGTACAGATCCGGGTTATCGGGGATGTAGGCCATCTCCCGCTTGCAGCCCAGGGGATCGGCCTTGATGGATCGGCCATCGATGGTGATCTCGCCCTGGTCAAATTGCAGGATACCCACCACGGATTTCAGCGTGGTGGTCTTGCCGGCGCCGTTATGGCCGATGAAGCCGTAGATCTCGCCGGGGGCGATGTGCAGCGTCAGATCGTCCACGGCCTTCTTCTCGCCGTAGGTCTTGGTCAGATGTTGAATGTCCAGCATGGGGTCAGTTCCTCCTATTTCTCTCCTAAGCTTCTATTGTGGGGCATCATCAGCCGCGGCTGCGGCTGATGATGCGGACGATGCCCATAACGGCGGCGTACAGCACGCCGGCCACCGCCCAGATGATCCAGCTGTACCGGGGCTGGCCGTTGCCGTGGGGACCGTAGGTGTACAGCAGGAACACCGCCGTGGCGGTGAGCCAGTAGATCATGGTGACGGTGCCCATCAGCTTGTGGTGCTTTTTCTGGGGACGGGTGTAGTCGCCCTCCTCCAGCAGCTGCTCCATGGCGCCCTGATATACACCGGCTGTGACCAGGGCCAGACAGCCGATGGCCACCAGCACCAGCAGCGCGCAGACAGCGGCGATATAGAGCAGGTCGCTGCCGTTTATGCACATGGCGGCGAACAGCGGTACGGCGGCCAGCACACACAGCACCACGCCCACGGTGACGAGCCGGGTATGGGTGTCCTTGTATTCCCGCTGCCGCTGGCGCACCATGCCCTCCACGCCGTACTCCGTTTCAAAGGGTTCTTCCTCCAGGAACCGGTACTCCTTGGCTTCTGTACTTGTCCGCAGAAAGATGCTCACGGCCAGCGCCACCAGACCCAGCAGCACGCACAGACCGATGCCCGCGGCGGCATTTTCGGAGATGTGGAAGCGCTGCACCTCGCTCATGCCGGCCAGCAGGATCAGCGTGACCGGGGAGGTGATGCACAGGGCGGTAGCTATGGCGATCTTCGGCGCGGCGGCCTTACGCAGGGCCAGATAGGCGGAGGCCTGGGTCAGGCTCACGCGGCGCAGGGGCGTGTCGTCGTCCTGGGCCGCGGCGCAGGGCGTTTCCTCCTCCAGTTCGTCCTTCAGCAGGAAATCGGTGGAGACACCGAACAGGCGGCTCATCATCACGACCTTATCCATATCGGGCACGGACTGTGCGCCCTCCCATTTGGACACGGACTGCCGGGTGACGCCCAGCTGCTCCGCCAGCTCCTCCTGACTCCATCCCGCCTTTTTCCGCAGGGACACGATCTTGTCAGCTAAAATCATAGGTATGCTCTCCTTCCGTATGACGGCGGGTGCTGCCGTTTGGTTTTGATGGCGCTATCATACGGGTTTTGCCGGTTGCGGTCTATAAACCGGGGCTGGAAATGTGTCAACCGGCGGTTGCGTTTCGGATTTTTGGGCAGTTTTCCTCTTTTGTTACAGGCTTATTGTACGCGAAAACGTTTTCACTGTCAACTTACAGGACGGTAAGATTTTATTAAGATATGTGCAAAAAAAGAGCCGCCCGGCGGGCGGCCCGCCTGTATTTTGTTATTCCTCCGTGAAATGCACGTGGTTGAAGATGTGGTCCTGACAGAAGCAGTGGTACCCGACGCACTTGCTGCAGTAACGGAATTGCAGATCAGGGTAGTCGGTATCCGTGCGGCCGCAGACGGCGCACTTGTGGCGATAGCCCTGCTGCTGGGCCTGCTTGGCCTGCTGCTGTTGGGCCTGCCGGAACTGGACGGTCTTGCGGGAGTTCTGGTATTTGGCGCGCTCCTTCAGGTAGTGGACCTCCGGCCAGATGAACACGGCGAAGTTCAGCAGGGCCACGATGGGCAGCACTACACCGGCCCAGTTGTGGGCGCCGATGGCCTTGATGATGTCGAAGGCGAACAGTGCGCCGTCCAGGTACGCCAGCCACTTCATCCTCACGGGGAGGATGAAGAACAGCAGCACCGTGGTGTCCGGGAACAGGAAGGCAAAGGCGAAGAACATGGACAGGTTCACATAGCCGGTGCCCGCTGCGGTCAGGTAGGGGTTGCCGGTGATGAGACTGGCCAGCACCACGCCAAGCACCGTCAGCAGCGCGCCGCTGATGTAGTACAGATTAAATTTGGCCGTGCCCCACTGGCGCTCCAGCGTGGAGCCGATCCAGTAATAGAAGTAGAGACTGATCAGCAGGGCAAAGGGACTGGAGTAGCCGGGCACGAACACAAAGGTCACCAGCCGCCACACCTCACCGTGGAGCAGGGCATTGAGATTGAAGGTCAGAAAGCTCAGGGCGTTGGCGTCGTTGGCCTGGGTCAGCAGCATGAGTACATAGACCGCCACGTTGCCGATGACGATAACGCGCATGAGGTTGGGAATGCCGAACCGGGGATGGGCGGCGCAGAAGCGCTGCACCCCGTCATAGAGTTTTTTCAAGGGGAGTGTCCTCCTGTGTACAAATTGTGTTCAGTATAACCCATAACGGCGGAAAAGTCATGTCATTTTTTTGAACAATGGCAAAGTTTCCGTACAGTTGAATTATTTGCAAAAATCATGGAAATGCTATTGACAATGCTAAAAAAACTGTTACAATATGCTGTACAAGTAAATACCTTATCAAGAGTGGCGGAGGGACCGGCCCGATGAAGCCACGGCAACCTGTTTTTTCAAGGTGCCAAATCCGGCGAACGAATCGAAAGATGAGGATGAGCAAAGAAGCACAGCGCTCTGTCGGTTCGGCAGAGCGCTTTTTTCAATGACCATCCGCGAGATGAAAGGAGAAAAAATTATGGCAAGACATCTGTTTACCTCTGAGTCCGTTACCGAAGGGCATCCCGACAAGGTATGCGATCAGATCAGCGACGCGGTGCTGGACGCGATCTTCGAGAAGGACCCCAATGGCCGCGTGGCCTGCGAGACCTGCGCCTCCACCGGCCTGATCCACATCATGGGTGAGATCACCACCAGCTGCTATGTGGATATCCCCAAGATCGCCCGCCAGGTGGTGCTGGACATCGGCTATAACTCCTCCGAGTGCGGCTTTGACGGCAACACCTGCGCCGTCATCACCAACATCGATGAGCAGTCCGGCGATATCGCTTTGGGCGTGGACAAGAGCTATGAGGCCAAGGCCTCCGGCAAGAGCGAGCTGGACAACGGCGCCGGCGACCAGGGCATGATGTTCGGCTACGCCTGCAACGAGACGCCGGAGCTGATGCCTCTGGCGATCTCCATCGCCCACAAGATGGCCAAGCGCTTGACCGACGTGCGCAAGCAGGGTCTGGTGGACTATCTGCGTCCCGATGGCAAGACCCAGATCACCGTGGAGTACGACGAGAACAACAAGCCCGTGCGCGTGGACGCCGTGGTCATCTCCAGCCAGCACAGCGAGAGCGTGAGCATGGAGCAGCTGCGGGCAGACGTGATGGAAAAGGTCATCAAGGCCACCATCCCCGCTGAGCTGCTGGACGAGAACACCAAGTACTACATCAACCCCACTGGCCGCTTTGTTGTGGGCGGCCCGCAGGGCGATACCGGCCTGACCGGCCGTAAGATCATCGTGGATACCTACGGCGGCTATGCCCGCCACGGCGGCGGTGCTTTCAGCGGCAAGGACCCCAGCAAGGTCGACCGCTCTGCCGCCTATGCCGCCCGCTGGGTCGCTAAGAATGTGGTTGCCGCCGGTCTTGCTACCAAGTGCGAGGTCGAGCTGGCCTATGCCATCGGTGTGGCTAAGCCGGTCTCCATCATGGTCGATACCTTCGGCACCGGCAAGGTGGCCGATGAGAAGATCGAGCAGGCTGTTGAGAAGGTCTTTGACCTGACCCCTGCCGCCATCATCCGTGAGCTTGACCTGCGCAAGCCCATCTACCGCCAGCTGGCCGCCTACGGCCACATGGGCCGTGAGGATCTGGGCGTCAAGTGGGAGAACACCGACCGCGCCGAGGCCCTGAAGGCCGCCGTCGCCGAATAATTGCTGCTTATGCTGCGCCCCGCATCGCCAATGGTGCGGGGCGCTTTTTTGTGCGCGGGGCAAAGGCGGCTTTTCAAAAAAATATATCTGCAATCCTGCCAAACATTTTACATCCGTACCGCCGATTTTTGGTTTGCCAAATGCCACTGTATGGGGTATAATATCTTTATCTGTGAAAGTGCGGCGATTTTGCGGGAAAGGAGGGCAAGGATGGAGCAGAACGAACAGCAACTGATGAAGCTGGAGGGCACGGTCGAGCATGTGATCTACGAAAATGCCGATACCGGCTATGCGGTTTTTGAGGTCGATGCAAACGGGACCGATGTTGTGGTGGCCGGCAATGTGGGCGGCGTGGACAACGGCATGTCCGTAACGGTTTACGGCCACATGGTCAACCACCCAAGCTATGGCGAGCAGTTCCGTGCCGAGACCATTGAGGCCCGCCTGCCCGAGGATACAAGCGCCATTTTAAGCTATCTTTCCAGCGGTGTGCTGCCTTATATCGGACCCTCCACCGCCAAAAAGATCGTCTCCCGCTTTGGAGAGGACACCCTGACGGTCATCGCCGAGACGCCGCAGCGCCTCTGCGAGCTCAAGGGCATCACCGAGCAGAAGGCTGCCGTCATCTCCAATGAATTCCGCCGCATGTACGGTGTGCGGGAGGTCGTGGCATGGTTTGCCCGCTACGGGCTGACCGCCCAGCAGGCGGTCACTGCCTACCGCGCCTTTGGCCCGCATACCGTGGAGGCGCTGACCCAGAACCCCTATCTGCTCTGCGGGGAGCCGCTGCAGCTCAAATTCGGTCAGGTAGACGGCATTGCTGCCGCCCTGCAGTTTGAGACAGGCTGCCGCCTGCGGGTCACAGCAGGGCTTTTGTATGCGCTGCGCCACAATGCAGGCAACGGTCACACCTGCCTGCCGCGCGGCAAGCTGCTGGAAACAACCTCGAAATTTCTGCGGGTGGCCCCGCCGGAAATCGAAGCCGGGCTTGAGGAGCTGCTCTCAACCGAGGAGCTGCGCACCCGCACCTTTGACGGCACGGAGTATATCTATCTGCCCGATCTCTACGCTGCGGAGGAGGATATTGCCGCCCGCCTCGGGCAGCTTTCGACCTTCCCGACCGAGGCCCCCAAGACGCTGGACACCGACATACGCGCACTGGAGATCGCACAGGGTTTCGCCTATGCACCGCTGCAGCAACAGGCGATCCGGCTGGCGCTGTCCAGCCGGGTGATGGTCCTGACCGGCGGCCCCGGCACCGGCAAAACAACAACGGTCAATGCGATTCTCGCCCTGTATGAGGCTATGTATGACCGTGTTGCGCTCTGTGCGCCCACGGGCCGCGCCGCCAAACGCCTGAGTGAGCTGACCCACCATGCGGCCTCAACGATCCACCGCCTGCTCGAGGTCGACTACAGCACCGGCAATGTGCGGTTTATCCATAACGAGAAGAACCTTTTAAAATATGATGTCATCATCCTCGATGAGATGAGCATGGTGGACGTCAAGCTGTTTCAGGCACTCATTGCGGCACTGCGCTACACCTGCCGTATTATTATGGTAGGCGATGCTGACCAGCTGCCCAGTGTAGGCCCGGGCAACATTCTGGGCGAGATACTGCGTGCCGATGTTGTCCCCACTGTGCGTCTGACGGACATCTTCCGTCAAGCGCAAAAAAGCCTGATCGTCCAGAACGCTCACCGCATCGTAGAGGGACAGATGCCCCAAAAAGGCGGGGCGCAGGACGATTTCTTCATGATCGAGGCCAACGGCCTTGCCTGCCAGAAGCTCGTCTGCGACCTCGTCAGCACCCGCCTGCCCAAGGCCTACGGCTTTGACCCGGTCCGGGATATTCAGGTGCTTTGCCCGACCAAGGTCGGCCCGACAGGCAGCGTGGAGCTGAACAAGCGCCTGCAGGAGATTCTGAATCCGCCCGCCAAGGGCAAGGCGCAGCTTGGCACGGCGGAGAGTGCCAAGATTCTGCGGCTGGGCGACAAGGTCATGCAAATCAAGAATGACTATGACATCACCTTTGAGCGTCAGGGCGCGGAGGCCGGTGTCGGTGCCTACAATGGTGACATGGGTGTCATTACCGGCGTGGATGTGGACGCCCGCAGCGTTACGGTGCAGATGGATGACCGCAAATATACCTACACCGCCGACCAGCTTAATGAGCTGGAGCCGGCCTACGCTGTCACGGTACACAAGAGTCAGGGCTCGGAGTTTCCGGCTGTTGTGCTGCCGGCGGCTGATGTGCCGGCGAGGCTGTGCTACCGCAATCTTTTGTATACCGGCGTGACCCGCGCGCGCAGGCTCTGCGTGCTGGCAGGCACAGCCCGCACCGAGCAGGCCATGGTGCAGAATGTGCGCCAGAACATGCGGTTCAGCGGTCTGCGCTACCTTTTAAAAGAGGCCGCGGCCCCGGCGGACAATGGCAATACCAACTTAGCTATGGAGAACGATCCATGAAACAATACGACATCGGAATTGATCTGGGCACGACCTCGATCATCATTGCGACCGAGGAGCAGGGTGTGGTGTTCCGCCAGCCGACCATCGGCGCGGTGGACACCCGCACCAACTCCATCATTGCAGTGGGGGACGCCGCCCTGAAGATGGTGGGCCGCGCGCCCGCCCATATCGACCTTGTGCGCCCGCTGCGTGACGGCATTATACAGGATCACCGCATGACGAACGAACTGATCGTGCGGTTTGTCAACGAGGTCTGCCGCTCCCGCTTCTT
>OHTD01001462.1_pt1 | contig 10287 bp, 9 predicted proteins | sample 1578871 | NCBI WGS metagenome assembly OHTD01 (sample SAMEA3879574, study PRJEB24766) | human gut metagenome | biome: human-associated habitat; feature: feces | place: USA | collected 1985/1987 | reverse complement strand
CTTTCGTTTGCAATCACAGGTTTTTCAGAACTTTTTAAGTTCTGAAAAACCGCACACAGCTTGTCAAAAAAGACTTTTTTGACAAGCTGTGAAATCCTGCACGGCGTGAGCCGCGCAGGATTTCTTGAGACTTCTATTGCTCCCGCTTCAGGAGGCGGATGTCCTGGCCGGTGAAGGGCAGAAGCTCAAACTCCCCTTCCAGCCTGGACATGATCTGGGCCGAATAGCGACGGCCGATCTGGTCGGGGTCCAGGTTGGTGCTGATGATGGTGCTCTTTCCCGCCAGCAGGCGGCCGTTGAGCAGCTGGTACAGGGCGCTCTGGACAAAGGCGGTGGTCATCTCGGTGCCCAGGTCGTCCAGGATCAGCAGGTCGCAGGCCATGCAGCGCTCCACGCTTTCGTCCGGCTCGTCCACGTCGTCCCGGCGGAACTTGGCCGCCTCGAACTGGGAGAAAATATGCCCCGCCGTGTCGTACACCACGGAGAAGCCGTCCTCGCTGACCACCCGGGCGATGCAGGCGGACAGAAACGTCTTGCCCAGGCCCGGCGCGCCGAACAGCAGCAGGTTCTGCTTCCCGGGGCGGAAGTCCCGGGCGAAGGACTGGCAGATCTCCAGATTCCGCTGGGCCGCCTCCCGGGGGGAGCGTGGCAGGCCGCCCCGGTCCGTGGAATAGTAGTCCAGGCGGAAGGTGTCGAAGCTCTGGGAGCCGATGTCCAGCATGTGGGACAGCTCCGCGATCTGCTCCCGGGCGTAGTAGCTGCGCAGGCAGGCGCACATGGAGCCGTCCGGCAGGAACCCGGCGTCGCCGCACCGGGCGCACCGGGGCTTCTCCTCCAGATAGTCGGCAGGATAGCCCAGAGCCGTAAGAAGCTCCCCCCGGCGGCGCTGGAGGGCCAGATTCTCGTCCCGGATGGCGTGGATGGCAGGCACCGGGTCCCGGCCCCCCTTCAGGGCCCTGGTGATGATCTGGCTCATGGTGCCGCGCAGGCGGCGGTCGATGTCCGCCAGCTCCGGCTCCCGGGCAAACAGCTGCTGCTGACGCTCCCGGAACTGCCGGGCCCGGCGCTGCTTATCCTCGTCAAAGCGGGCCATGGCCCGGCTGAGAATTTTTCCATCGTAGGGCATGGGGTTCCCTCCTTTACCGCTTTATATTACCACTTCATGTATTTTTCCATGCGGGAGTTGTCCTGATCCGGCTTGTCCGGCTTCGGGGACGGCTGGGCGGGCTTTCCGGCGTCGCCCTGCTGGACCTCCTCCGGGGTGTGCCAGCCGTTTTCGTGCCAGCGGCGGAGGATGCCGTTGAGATACCGCCACTCTAACTGCTTCTTATAGAATATGGTCTTGTCGTAGGCCAGGGCCACCGTTTCCGGCGGGAAGCCCTTGTCCATCCAATCGGAGATGTACTTTTCCTCGCTGGCCACCGGGCGTCGCTGGCCCAGGCCCAGCACCTGCATATAGGCGGACTGGCCCTGCTGCTTATCCCGCCAGGTTTTCAGATAGCGGGCGGCGCTGTCCTGGTCGAACAGGCCCTGGCGGGTCCAGTAGTAGCCCTCCTTCTCGATCTGGCGCAGGGTGGGGCGGCGGCCGGGGCCGTAGCGCTCCTCGGACCGGGTGATGCAGTGGTTCACCAGCAGATAGATCACGTCCGCCGGCATGCCCAGGTCGTCATACAGCCCCGCCAGCACCTGCAGGTCGGCGGTTTTCAGCTTGCGGCCCAGCTTCTCCTCCACCTGGGGGATCAGCATCCGGAAGGAGCGGTCGTCCTCCAGAAGGGCCGCCAGGTCCTGGGCGCTGTATACCGGGCGCTCCTCCGCCGGGGCCGGAGGCGGCGTCTCCGCCGGACGCTGGATCAGGCCCAGCCGCTGCAGGCCCGTTTCCGCCGCATTCAGCCGCAGCTGGCTCCAGCGCAGCCGGGACTGCAGCTCCTGCTCGGTGATGCCCCGGTCCGCCCGCATCAGAAGCAGGTATAAAAGCGCGGCGTCGCCGTCGCCGTTTTTCACCAGGCGGTCCACCTGGTCCGCCGTCAGCACGATGCTGGGGTCATTTTCCCGCAGGATATAGCCGCTCATAGCCGCGCCCTCCCTTCTGTTTCCTTCGGAACCCCTTTATTTTACACGAAATCCCCCGGTTCGTAAAGCCGCCCAGGCAGGTTTTTCACAAAATTCTCCTTTTCGTCAGAAAAGGCTTTTCCCGGCGGGATTTTGTGGTATAATGGACTCTGTATCGGTATGACTCTTTCTGTGGTTTACATAAATAGGAGGATGACATGGCAAATAAGGTGACAATGAACATCTGCGGCCAGGAGTATACCCTGGTGGCAGACGAGAGCGCGGCATATATGGAGAAGGTAGGCGCACTGGTGGACGAGAGGATGCGCCAGGTGCTGGAGGCGCTGCACGTGAGCCAGACGGACGCGGCGGTGCTGGCGGCGGTGAATCTGGCGGATGAGCTGCTGAAAAATCAGGCGGCGGCGGAGAATCTGCGCCGCCAGGTGAAAAACTATCTGGACGAGGCCACCCAGGCCAAGAACGAGGCCTCGGAGCTGAAGCGCCAGCTGTTTAAGGCCCAGCAGGGCCGGGGCCAATGATGGAGCTGCTGAGCCCCGCCGGGGGCTGGGAGGCCATGGTGGCCGCCGTGCAGAACGGGGCAGACGCCGTGTACATGGGCTTCGGCGGGCTCAACGCCCGGCGCAGCGCCCGGAATTTCACGGACGAGGAGTTCCGGGAGGCCGTGGCCTACTGCCATCTGCGGGGGGTGAAGGTGTATCTGACCCTGAACACCCTGGTGACGGACCGGGAGCTGCCTGCCGCCGCCGAGGCCCTGAAAAAAGCCTCGGACATGGGGGTGGACGCCATTCTCATCCAGGACTGGGGCATCTGGCGGCTGGCCCGGGAAATTGCGCCGGAGGTTCCCCTCCACGCCAGCACTCAGATGAGCCTGCACACCCTGGGCGGGGCGTGCCGGGCGGCGGAGCTGGGCCTGGAGCGGGTGGTGCTGGCCCGGGAGCTGAGCCGCCGGGACATCCACACCATAACCCGGGGCTGTCCCGCGGAAATCGAGGTGTTCGGGCACGGGGCCCTGTGCATGTGCTACTCGGGTCAGTGCGAAATGAGCGCCGTGATCGGCGGACGCAGCGGCAACCGGGGAGCCTGCGCCCAGCCCTGCCGCCTGCCCTACGGCGTCAACGAAAAGGCCGCCGGAGGCCATCCCCTGAGCCTGAAGGACGCCAATCTGGCGGACTATGTGCAGGAGCTGGAACAGATGGGCGTGGCGTGCCTGAAGCTGGAGGGCCGCATGAAGCGGCCGGAATATGTGGCGGTGATCACGGGGATCTATCGCCGTCTGCTGGATGAGAAGCGGGGGCCCAGCCGGGAGGAGTCCCGGCAGCTGGAGGCCGCCTTTTCCCGCAGCGGCTTCACCGACGGATACTATAAGGGGCGCACCGGGCCGGAGATGTTCGGCACCCGGCCGGAAAACGCCCCGGAGCCCAAGGAGCTGTTTGCCCGGGCCAAGGCCGGGTACAGCAGGGAGGACAGCCGCCGGGTGCCGGTGGACATGGTCTGCACCCTGCGGGCCGGGGAGCCGGTATCCCTGACGGCCAGCGCCGGGGGACACGTCGTCCGGGCGGAGGGTCCCACCCCGGAGGAGGCCCGGAACCGGGCCCTGACGGCGGCGGAATTGCAGGCCCGGCTGGAGAAAACCGGCGGCACCGTGTTCCGGCCCCAGGAAACCCGGGTGGAGCTGGAGGAGGGGCTGATGCTGCCGGCCAGCGCCGTGAATGCCCTGCGACGGCAGGCCCTGGAGGGCCTGGAAGCCGCCCTGGCCCAGCCGCCGGTGCGGCGGACGGGTACCCCCTCTCCCCTGGCCCAGCCGGGGCCTGACGCGCCGGTGCTGACCTGCTCCATTATGCGGCCGGAGCAGCTGACAGAACCCCTGGCCCAGTGTGAGACGGTGTATGTTCCGGCGGAGCTTCTGGAAAAGCTCGACCTGGACCGCTGGGCAGAGATGACCCATATCTGCGCCGTTCTGCCCCGGATTTTCCGGACGGAGGACCAGGCGGCGCTGCGGGCGCTTTTGCAGCAGCACCGGGAGCACCTGTCCGCCGTGGCCATCGGCAATCTGGGACACCTGCCCATTGCCGAGAGTCTGGGTCTGCCCCTGTGGGGAGACCTGGGGCTGAATCTTTTCAACAGTGAGTCCCTGCTTTTCTGGAAGGAGCTGGGGCTGGAAGCTGCCGCCGTGTCCATGGAGCTGCGGTGGCAGCAGCTCCGGGACCTGCGGAAGGTTCTGCCCTGCGAGGCGGTGGTATACGGCCGCCTGCCGCTGATGATCATGGAAAACTGCGTCATCCGCAACGAGCTGGGCTGCCGGGACGCCGGGCGGGACTATGCGGACCGCTCTGCCGCCTGCCGCTGCGGCCAGGACAATGATCTAATCGACCGCACCGGGGCGCGGTTTCCCCTGGTGGGGCAATGGGGCCACCGGTGCGAAATCGAGAACAGCCGGGTGCTGTTTCTGGCGGATAAGCCGGAGTGGCGGCAGCTGGGCCTTACCCGGGCGCGGCTGCGGTTTACCACGGAGTCGCCGGAGGAGTGCGTCCGGGTGCTGCGGGCTTATCAGGGCCGCAGCGACTACCGGCCCCAGGAGCTGACCCGGGGGCTGTTCTACCGGGGCGTGGAATAAGCCCTTTTCAGGATTCATGATTTTTTTACAGATTGTTTTTATATACAATGGGAGCAAGTGATACAATGGAGCTTAAAATCAAGGCGGTGTCGCCGAAAATGGGCCGGGAGATTCCCCTGCCCCAGTATAAGACGGCAGGAGCGGCGGCCATGGACCTGTGCGCGTGCATGGAGGAGGACGTGACCCTGGCCCCGGGCCAGCGGATAGGCATCCCCACGGGGATCGCCATTGCCCTGCCCTCCCCGGACTATGCGGCCCTGGTGTTTGTGCGCAGCGGCATGGGGTTCAAGCACGGAATCGGCCTGAGCAACGGCGTGGGCGTTATCGACAGCGACTACCGGGGGGAGATCTCTGTGGGGCTGGTGAATCTGTCCGGGGAGGACTATACCATCCGGCCCGGGGACCGCATCGCCCAGCTGATGGTGACGCCGGTAGTGCGGCCCGTTCTGGTGCAGGTGGATGCGCTGGACGAGACGGAGCGGGGCGCAGGCGGCTTCGGCTCCACCGGGAGGTAAGGCCATGGCAAGGATCGTGCTGGCCTCCGGTTCCCCCCGGCGGCAAGAGCTGCTGACCCGGATCGGCATCCGGGATTTCACCGTGCGGGTTCCTCAGGTGGAGGAGTGGTATCCCCAGGGGCTGACGCCCCCGGAGATCGTGTCGTATATCAGCCGGGAGAAGTCCCAGGCGGTGCCGTCGGAGGAGGACGAGATCGTCATCACCGCCGACACCATGGTGTTTCTGGACCAGCAGCGGCTGGGAAAGCCCAAGGATGAGGCGGACGCCCTGCGGATGCTGACGGACCTGGCGGGGCGGCGGCACACGGTGTGCACCGGCGTTACCCTGCGGCAGGGACAGCGGTCCCTGACCCGGGCCCAGTCCACAGACGTGTATTTCCGGCCCGCCGGCCGGGAGGAGCTGATGGCCTATATCCGGGGCGGCGAGCCCATGGACAAGGCCGGGGCCTACGGCGTGCAGGGCCAGGGGGCCCTGCTGGTGGAGCGCATTGACGGGGATTTTTTCAACGTGATGGGTCTGCCGGTGCTGCTGCTGAGCCGGATGCTGGCGGAGTTCGGCGTGACGCTGCTGTGACCAGTTTATCAAAAAAGGCTTTTTTGATAAACTCGACGATAAGGAATACGCTATGAAACGATTTTTTCAGAAAAACGGCATTATGATGCTGGCCGCCGTGGTGGTGGTGGCGGTGGGGCTGTGTATCGCCAGCGCCGTCAGCAACCAGACGGGGTTTTTGCAGAACGCCGCCGGAGTGGTCACCTATCCCTTCCGGGCGGCGGGTTCCGCCGTGGCCGGATGGTTCCAGAACATCGGCCAGCGGTTCGAGACGGTGGAAGCCCTGCGCCAGGAGATCGAGGAGCTGCGCAAGGAAAACGCCCAGCTGAAGGAGGATGCGCGCCAGGCCAAGACCGACAGCGAGGAGAACCAGCGGCTGCGGGACCTGAACGGTCTGAGGCAGCAGCGGCGGGACTTTACCTTTGAGGCGGCCCGGGTCATCGAGCGCAGCACCTCCAACTGGTCCAGGACCCTGACCCTGAACAAGGGCACCGGCCTGGGCGTGGCCATCGGCGACTGCGTGGTGGATCAATACGGCTATCTGGTGGGTGTGGTCACCGAGGCGGGCGCCAACTGGTGCACCGTGACCACCATCCTGGACACGGATTCCCAGCTGGGGGCCCTGGTGTTCCGCACCGGCGAGGTGACGGTGGCCATGGGGGACCTGGCCCTGATGGGGCAGGGAAAGCTGAAGCTGTCGTACCTGGAGGGGGAATCCAGCCTCATCAACGGCGACATGATCGTCACCTCCGGCCTGGGAGGCTACTATCCCTCGGGACTGGTCATCGGCTCCGTGGAGGAGATCAAAACCGATGACAACGGCCTGACCCGCTACGCCACCATCATCCCCAAAACCGATATCACCCAGCTGGTGGAGGTGTTCGTGATCACGGACTTCACCATCGTGGATTGAGAGGAGCGGCCATGAATCAATCCATGAACCAACGGGATATGTTCTTCAAATGGCTGTACTACGCCGGGGCGGTGCTGCTGCTGGTTCTGGTGCAGTCCCTGGTGCTCAACCGCATCTCCGTGTGGGCGGTGCACCCGTTTCTGCCGCCGGTGATCGCCGGGATCATGGCCATGCTGGAGGGTCCCGCCGAGGGGGCCGTGTTCGGCGGCATCTTCGGCCTGCTGTGCGACCTGACTATGCCGGGGGTCATCCCGTGCTTCTATACCCTGGCGTTTCTGGCGGCGGCGCTGCCGGCGGCGATGATCGCCAAGCGGCTTCTGAGCCAGGGATTCCTGTGCGCCGTTCTGTGCGCGGCTCTGGCCCTGGTGATCACGGACCTGCTGCACACGGTGCTGCTGACCTTCCGGCAGGGGGTGGAGCTGAGCGCCGCCCTGTCGCTGACGGGGCGGGAGCTGGCCGTGACGGTGGTGCTGTCGCCGCTGGTGTATCTGCTGCTGCGCAGCGTGCACAACCGGATCCTGAGATAGGAGGCGTGCCATGAAGAAAAACGCATTTGACCCGATGCGGGTCCGCATCTGGGCGCTGACGGGGCTGATGGGCCTGTGCCTGCTGGCCTTCGCCGGGGTGATGTACTATACCCAGATCCTCCACGGGGAGGAAAACCGGGCCAAGTCCCTGGCCAGCAACGCCGCCAGCGAGACGGTGGAGGCCTCCCGGGGGATCATCACCGACCGCAACGGCAAGGTGCTGGTGTCCAACCGGCTGACCTATACCCTGATCTTCTCCGCCAAGGATTTTGAGAATGACCAGGACCTGAACGCCGCCATTCTGCGGCTGACGGACCTGTGCACCGAGAACGACACCGTTTGGAACGATACCCTGCCCCTGAGCAAAACCGCGCCCTACAGCTATACCGACGCCCAGGACAGCGAGGGCTTCGCCCTGTTCCTGAAGAACAAGAGCATCCCCTATTCCAAGCTGTCCCAGGTGACCCCCACCCTGCAGCCGGACCGGTTCATGGCCAAGCTGCGGGAGCTGTTCAAAATCGACAGCAGCTATACCGACGACCAGGCCCGGACCATCGCCGGGGTGCGGTATGAGCTGGCGGTGAAGAGTCTGACGGACGCACAGTACGTCTTTGCCGACGACGTGTCCGTGGAGCTGATCAGCCAGACGGCGGACGGCCAGTATCAGGGGGTATCCACCGGCACCTCCTCCGCCCGGGTGTATAACACCGAATATGCCGCCCATGTGCTGGGGCGGCTGAGCCCCATCTACTACGAGGACTGGGTTGGCGACCCGGAAAACGGCGTCACCGGCTATCGGGACATGGAGGGCTACTCCATGAACTCCCTGGTGGGCCGGGAGGGCGTGGAGAAGGCCTTTGAGTCCTATCTCCACGGCACCAAGGGCACCCGGATCATCACCACCAACGAGGAGGGGAAGATCACCGGCGAGCTTTACACCAAGGAGCCTCAGCCCGGCGGCACCGTGGCCCTGACCCTGGACATCGACGTGCAGGAGGACACGGAGAAGTCCCTGGCCCAGACCATCCAGGCCATGACCGCCAAGGACGGCATTGTCCGGGGCGGCGCGGCGGTGGTGGTGGGGGTAGGCTCCGGCGAGGTGCTGGCCATGGCCAGCTATCCCACCTATAACCTGTCCACCTTTGACCAGGATTACAGCAAGCTGGTCAGCGACACCGTGGGCACTCCCCTGCTGAACCGGGCTATCGGCGGCGCATACGCCCCGGGCTCCACCTTTAAGCCCTGCACCGCCGTGGCGGCCCTGGAGTCGGGGATCATCACCCCCTCCTCCACCATTGTGGATCGGGGCGTGTATGACTACTACAAATCTCCCCAGCCCCGGTGCTGGATCTACAACGAGTACGGCGGCACCCACGGACGGGTCAACGTGTCCCAGGCCATCACCGTGTCCTGCAACTATTTCTTCTATGAGGTGGGCCGGTTGACGGGTATCAAGACCCTGGCGGACTACGCCAGGCAGTTCGGTCTGGGCGAGTATACCGGCATCGAGATCGGCGGGGCGGGAAGTGCCGAGGCCAAGGGCTCCATGGCCACCCCGGAGTTTGCCGAACGCAACGGTCTGGAGTGGACCGACGGCCAGACCCTGACCGCCGCCATCGGCCAGAGCTATGACCTGTTCACGCCCCTGCAGCTGGCCAACTACATCGCCACCCTGGTGGGCAGCGGCCAGCACTATGAGGCCCATCTGCTGAAAAACGTGAAATCCTACGACAACTCCTCGGTGATCTACGCCTATGACAAGGCGCCGCTGAACACCGTGGAGATGAGCGACAGCACCTTGCAGGCGGTGAAGGAGGGCATGCACAACCTGACCACCGGGAGCCTGTCCTACTACTTCTCCAATTGCGTGGTGTCCGCCGGCGCCAAGACCGGTACCGCGGAAACCGGTATCGCCAATACCAACAACGGCGTGTTCGTGTGCTTCGCCCCCTATGACGATCCCCAGATCGCCGTGGCCGTGGTCATCGAGAAGGGCGGCTCCGGTGCGGCCCTGGCCTCCACCGCCGTGGACATTGTGAACTCCTATTTCTCCCAGGAGGAGATCGGCGCCGTGGTCATCGGCGAAAATACCCTGCTGAAATGAGGCATTCCATGAGCAAGATCTTTGACTCCCGCGATACGGAATATAAGTCCCCCTTTGGCGCCGCCGTGTGCGGCGCCACTGTCCGTTTCGCGGTTCGACCGGGGGATGAAAACGTTACCGGCGTGACGCTGCTCCTGCGGCGGGAATTTGCGGGTACGGAGCAGGAGGTGGCCCTGTCCCCCGGCGATGATGGCCGGTGGCAGGGGGTATACACCGCCCCGGAGGAGCCGGAGAGCGGCAGCCTGTGGCTGGACACCGGCGGGGAGAAAACGGCCCTGCGGCAGTATGGCCAGGACGGCTGGACGGAGGTGGACGACGTGTGCGTGGGGCTTCACGCCGCCGGGATCGGCGTGGGCTTCCGGGCCGGGGACGGCGTATCCGTCAGCGGGTGCCGGGAGGAGGCGCTGAACGGCAGCTTCCAGCTGCGGGCCGCAGAGGAGGACTGCCTGGTGGTGACGGCGCTGCCCGGCGGGCTGTCGTCCCAGACGGAGCCGGTGACGGTGGAGCGGTCCGTGCCGGACATGGACTATGTGGTGGAAAGCGGCAACCGGCTGTGGGGGTGCAAATACGGCATCGTGGACGGCCAGGCGGTGAACGCCGTCTATGCCAGCAAGCTGGGGGACTTCAGGAACTGGAACTGCTTCGCGGGACTGTCCACCGACAGCTACGCGGCCTCCCGGGGCTCCGACGGGAAGTTCACCGGGGCGGCGGACTATCTGGGAAGTCCGCTGTTTTTCAAGGAAAACTGCGTGGAGCGGGTGTATCCCAGCGCCAACGGGGCCCATCAGATCGTGACGGTGCAGTGCCCGGGGGTGAAGGACGGCAGCGGCGGCAGTTTGCAGGTGGTGGACGGGAAGCTGTACTACCACAGCCAGGGCGGCGTGTGCGTGTTCGACGGCAGTATGCCGGTGAACGTGTCCCAGGCCCTGGGGGAGGCGCGGTATCATGACGGCGTGGCCGGGGCGGCGGAGGGGTGCTACTATCTCTCCGC
>OHTD01001461.1_pt1 | contig 10290 bp, 9 predicted proteins | sample 1578871 | NCBI WGS metagenome assembly OHTD01 (sample SAMEA3879574, study PRJEB24766) | human gut metagenome | biome: human-associated habitat; feature: feces | place: USA | collected 1985/1987 | reverse complement strand
TCCGTCCCCATTGCTTACCTTCTTCGCCTTGTTGCACTTCATTTTACAATCTAGGATAAAAACCTCCAAATAATTACTTAATACATCATGCTCTATTATAGTACAGTGCATATATACGATACCAGGGGTTTGCTTTGTCGAACAATGACAATCCTTATCTTACTCCATCATATAAGGGTTATAAAAGCGCATGCCCTGTCGGGCACACGCTTTAAAAAACACCGCGCGGTATTTACAAACGCATTAAGTCTTTATGCTATACTTCCTTTTGAGTTTTAGGGGCTATTCCAGGTCAATACCGTTGTAAAACACCGTACGCTTCAAATATTCCGCTATTCTGCTTTATGCGCACTCACATCATGGCGGCGGGGCGCCTTTTCATCCGCTATCTCGTCCCGAACAGCCTGTCGCCGGCGTCCCCGAGGCCTGGAATGATAAAGCCGTGCTCGTTCAGCTTTTCATCGACGCAGGCCAAAACCACATCCACGTCGTTATGGGCCTCAAGCACCGCCTTAAGCCCCTCAGGCGCCGCGATTATGCACATCAGCTTTATGTTTTTGCAGCCCGCGCGCTTTAACACGCCTATTGCCGCTGTCGCCGACCCGCCCGTAGCCAGCATGGGATCCATTACTATCACGTCGCGCTCGCATATATCGTCGGGCAGCTTGCAGTAATAGTCTACCGGCTTGAGCGTCGCCGGATCGCGGTAAAGCCCTATGTGCCCCACCTTTGCCGAGGGCAGAAGGCTAGTAATGCCGTCCACCATTCCCAAGCCTGCCCTGAGTATGGGCACTATGCCGAGCTTTTTATCCGAAAGCACCTTAACGTTTGCTGTCGCGAGCGGCGTTTCCACCACCGCGTCCTCAAGCGCGAGGCCGCGGGTGGCTTCGTAGCCAAGCATAATGGACATCTCATAGATCAGTTCGCGAAATTCCTTTGTGCCGGTGCGCCTGTCCCTAAGCACGCTCAGCTTGTGCTGGACCAGCGGATGGTCTATTACCGATACCTTTCCCATGTGTGAAGCCCTCCTTAATCGTTTTAGCCGCCCATTTTATTGAATGTAACCAAAAAAACATGGGCAAAGCCGTGAAATACCGCCCTGTGCCCGCATAAACGCGGCGCAGGACGGCATTGATCAAACCGGCCGGATCAGCCTTTGTTCATATTCGGCAATCTTTTGCAGCCTTTTTTCATGCCTGCCGCCGGAAAATCCGGTTTCAAGCCATACGCGCACGATCTCCTTAGCCGTTTCCACACCTATTATCCGCCCTCCGAGCGCCAGCACGTTTGAGTCGTTATGCTCCCGTGTCAGGCGCGCCGACAGCGCGTCGCAGCAGAGCGCGCAGCGGATTTTATCCGCCTTGTTGGCGCATATGCTCATGCCTATGCCTGTGCCGCATATGAGGATCCCGCGGTCATGCGCGCCCGCGGCCACCGATTCGCAAAGCGGGAAGGCATAGTCGGGATAGTCCACGCTGGCTTCGGAAAAACAGCCCATATCGTCAATTTCATGGCCAAGCGAAGCTATGAACGGGATTAGCGTTTCCTTAAGCCTATAGCCGCCGTGGTCGCTGGCAATCGCAATCCTCATTCAAAATCCTCCATTTCCCCGTCCAGCTTTTCAATCAGCTTTGAAACCGCCGCTTTTATCTCGGCGGCCACCTCTTCATAGTCGTCGGCCTGTCCGCGGAACGGATCCTCTATATCGAACTCTCCGTCGCCCGGGAACCCCTCGACTCCCGCGACATATCCCTTAAGGGTATGCGCCTTGTGATCCGCCTGGGGGCAGATCGCCTCAAGCTCGTCCAGATGCTGGGCTTCCATTGTAAGTATGAGGTCGGCGTTGTCCGCCAGCTTGGCCGTAAGCTGCTGCGCGCGGTGGCGCGACGCGTCTACGCCCATGTCCACAAGCGCGTTTTTGGCGAATTCCGTGATTCGGGCCCCGTCGCACGCCATGGTGCCCGCCGACTCGCAGCGCACCTTCCCGCGCAATCGTGGGTGGTCGTCTATCAGTTCATCAAACAGGGCTTCGGCCATTGGGCTTCGGCAGGTGTTGCCCGTACAGACGAATAGCAGGGTTTTCAAAATAGTCGTCTCCTTTATGGGTAGAATTGTTTTATATCAGCGGCAAAATGCCGGCGCAATCCGCAATCAGCGAAATACGCGGCGGATTCGCTTAAAATCAGGGCTGATCCCCGCCAATCACGTTAAAGCCGGCCGCGCGGAGAAGCCTGTTCATATACGCAAGGCCAAGTTCGTCGGTAGAAACGGCCTCGGCGAATATCACGTCGTAATCCGCCGAATGCCCGCGAAGCGCCGCAAAAAGGTTCGCGCACATCTCCCGCTTGTCCTTTGCGGAACCTATTATATCATATCTTCGGCCCCTATAAAAGGACTGCGTCTCCTTAGATGCAAGAATTATGCAGCTCTGCCCCGCCGCTTCTCTCGCGTCATATTCGCGGCGTATCAGGTCCGCCGCCCTGCGCGCCGGCCCCTTTGCCACCACCACCTCGGCGTCGGGCGCGTAATGCCTGTGCCTCATGCCCGGGGACGGCGCGGCTTCACCGGCCCCAAGCGGCCTGAGTATGCTGCCTGACAGCTCAACGCGGCCTATCTCGGCCTCGAGCATCTCGCGCGTAACCGCCCCGGGCCGGAGTATCGCCGGCGTTTTTGATATCAAGAGCACCGTGGATTCAAGCCCGACCTGGCATGGCCCGCCGTCAAGGATCACATCTATGCGCCCGTTGAGATCCTCCAGCACATGCGCGGCTTCCGTGGGGCTGGGCCTGCCCGACAGGTTGGCGCTGGGCGCTGCCACGGGCACGCCCGCTTCGCGTATCAGTGTGAGCGCTGTCCTGTTTGAGCTCATGCGCACGGCCACGGTGTCAAGGCCGGCGGTTACCTCTTCCGGTACGATACCGCTTTTTTTATATATAAGCGTCAGAGGCCCCGGCCAAAACGCGTCCATAAGCCGCCTTGCAAGATCGGGTATGTGCGTCCACAGCGGCTTTACGTCGCTCTTTCTCGCGACGTGAAGTATCAATGGATTATCCTGGGGCCTGCCCTTTGCCTCAAATATGCGCGCCACGGCCCTGCCGTCAAGGCCGTTAGCCCCGAGGCCGTATACGGTCTCTGTAGGAAACGCCACAAGGCCGCCGGAGCGCAGCACTCCCGCAGCATACTTGGCGCCCGCATCGGCCCTGAACACCTGGGTTTTCATAAATCCTCCGTTATTTCGGGCAGCCCGTTCCCCCTCAAAGCTGGGACGTCTCCATTCTGGCGGCCCTTTCGGCCGCCGCAAGCGCTTGGATCACCTCGTCCATGTCGCCGTCGATAAAGGCGTCGAGCTTATACAGCGTAAGCCCTATCCTGTGGTCGGTTACGCGGCTCTGCGGAAAGTTGTATGTGCGGATTCTCTCGGACCTGTCGCCGGAACCCACCTGACTGCGCCGGTCCGAGGCCTCCTTTGCCTCGCGCTCGGCCCTGTACATGGACAAAAGCCGTGTTTTCAGCACCCTCAGCGCCTGTTCCTTGTTCTTAAGCTGGGATTTTTCGTCCTGGCACTGCACCACCAGCCCCGTAGGCAGGTGGGTAATGCGTATCGCGCTTTCGGTCTTGTTTACATGCTGGCCGCCCGCGCCGCTTGAACGGTATGTGTCTATGCGCAGGTCGGCCATGTTCAGTTCCACCTCTACGTCTTCGGCTTCGGGCAGCACGGCCACGGTGGCGGCGCTAGTATGTATGCGGCCCTGGGATTCGGTTTCCGGCACGCGCTGTACGCGGTGAACCCCGCTTTCGTATTTGAGCTGGCTGTAGGCGCCCCTGCCGCGCAGCGCAAGCACCGCCTCCTTAACGCCGCCCATCTCGGTTTCGGCCGAGGACAGCAGCTCGGCTTTAAGCCCGTGCCGCTCGGCATAGCGCTGGTACATCCTCAAAAGAACGGCTCCGAACAGCGCCGCCTCGTCCCCGCCCGTCCCCGCGCGGATTTCAATCATGACGTTGCGGCTGTCGTTGGGGTCCTTTGGCAAAAGCAGGCCCTTAAGCCGCTCGGCAAGGCTTTCCCGCTTTTCAACGAGCGCGGGCTGTTCCTGCTGGATCAGCTCCTTAAGCTCGGGCTCGGCGCCGTGCATCATCTCCTCCAACGCCGCGATCTCAGCGCATACGTCATTGTACTCGCCGTATGCGCCCACGATCTCGTCAAGCGACGCGCGCTCCTTCAGCGCGTCCTGCCATTGCTTTCGGTCGTTCATGGCGTCGGGCAGGCCCAGAAACCCGCCAAGCTCGTCGTATCTTCTCTTTATCGCTTCCAGTTTTTCAAACACGCTGCACCTCTGATAATAATCAAATAAATTTAATGGGAGCCGGAAAAATATCCTCCTGAAACGGAAGACGCCGCCGCATAGCATTATTGCGAAGCTGCGCGCTTTGCAATAAAACCGCTCGTTTCATAACTAAAAGACCGCAAAAAGAGCTGTTTCAAGTATCCGCTTTGCCAGCGCCAGCCGGAACAGCGCTTTGGTATACTCCCTCTTTCGCGCGTCTTCCGCAAAAAGGGCTTCCTTTGCGGCGATGTTTTCCTAATCTAAGCTCACCTTGCGCTTACCCTCTATTATAATACGTATTCGGGCGCGTAAACAACCCGCCCGCTCATATTTCACGCCGCGAACCGGCTATTACGCAGCGGTCGTTCCCGCCGAGGTCTTTAACCACCCTTGCGCCGCCAAACATTCCGCGCACCGCTTCGGCCTGGTCAAAGCCGATCTCGAGCAAAAGCGCGCCGCCGGGGTTAAGATGACGTTGGTATTCCACGCTTATGCGCCTGTAAAAGTCAAGGCCGTCCTCACCGCCGTCAAGGGCGTGGCGCGGCTCGTTTTTCACCTCGCGCTGAAGCGATTCGATGTCGCCCGATGGTATATAGGGCGGATTGCACACGATCAGGTCAAACCGCGCGCCTGACAGCGCCGAGAAGAGGTCCCCCTCGGCGAATTGCGCGCTTATCCCATGCATGGCCGCGTTCTCCCGCGCGAGCGCCACGCACTCGCCGCTTATGTCGGACATGGTCACGTCAAGGCCGCCCAGGGCCGCCAGGCTTATGCCAATACAGCCTGTGCCGCAGCAAAGATCAAGCGCGGTCCTAAAGCCGCGCTCCTTTGCCAGCGCAAGCGCGGCTTCGGCAACGGTTTCGGTATCCTGGCGGGGAATCAGCGCGCATGGGCGCATAATAAGCTTAAGCCCCATGAACTCCCATTCGCCAAGGATATACTGAAGCGGCTCCCCTGAAAGCCTGCGCCGCGTCATGCGCTTAAGCTCGGCAAGCTTTATTGGGTCAAGCCGTTCGCCGCGCCTGAGCAGCAGTTCAAGTTCGTCCATCCCCGTTACAGCCTCAAGCATTATGGCCGCCTGACCGGCCGCTTCCTCTTGCGCGGCGGCAAAAAGCGCGCCCTTTAGCGCACTTCTCACCTCATGTATGGTGTTTTCACCTGAAAATTCGATCATAATTAAATGCCAGCCGCCGTTTATGGGAGCTATGCGTTTCCTCCGCACACGGCCGTTTCCGCGGCGGGGGCCGGCGCGTTTTCATCGCCCTCGCCTGCTTCCGCCGCCTTGTCCGCCTGGGCCTTTGCGGCGGCTTCCTCGCTTTCGCGAACCAGTATTTGCGGATCCATCGCCACGTTGAAGGATGCTATCGCCACCTCCAGCATGTCGTCGGTCGGCTCCTTTGTGGTAATGAGCTGCAGCGCCATGCCCGGGGCGCGAACTATCTTTGTAAGGATGTTGTCGTACTTGGCCGCAAGCTGCAGCACCTCGTAGGAGAAGCCCGCCACAACGGGCAGGAGTACTATGCGCGACCCAAACAGGATCAGCTTGTTGTCGCTCCAGCCTACAGCTGAGAAGAACAGGATAGAAACCGCCATGACAAGGAACAGGTAGTTGGTTCCGCATCTGGGATGCAGCCTTTTGTGCTTTCTCGCGTTTTCAGGGGTAAGCTCCTCGTCGGCCTCATAGCAGGCGATGGTCTTGTGCTCGGCGCCATGGTACATGAACACGCGCTTTATATCCTTCATCCGTGACACAAGGACTATATACCCAAGGAATATCAGCAGGCGCGCCACGCCCGCCGTAAGGCTTTTCCACGCGGACGACACCTCCGGCCCGAATATCAGGTCGGCGGCCAGAGTTGGCAGCAGCATAAACAGGCCTACCGACATTACAAGCGCGAGCGCCACGGCGATGCCGATTACAATTTTCTCCACCGATTTGCCAAACACCTTTGACAGCCATTTTTCAAACCGTGTAGGCTCCTCGTCCATCTCTATGCCTGCCAGCTCGGCCGAGCGCGTGATGGTTTTCATCCCGACCTGGAGCGATTCGACAAACGCCACCACGCCGCGCACTATGGGAAAGCCCAGAAACGTCCCCTTCTTAGCTTTGGACTGATAGGGCTTAAACTCCTTTGCGATGGAGCCGTCCTCCCTGCGCACCGCCATGGCGATGCCCTGCGGCGACTTCATCATTACGCCTTCCATGACGGCCTGGCCGCCGATGGTGCACTTTTTCATCATTGTCTCCTCAATCACCGGTATGGTGCAAAATATCATTTTTCACATTATATCATAGACGTTGTTCATTTTGTATGTAAAAGTGTGTAAAGGCGGTGAATTAACCGTTAACATAGCGAAATTTTGGCAATCCGGACTATACGGCCTACATGGGGCTTTTGCCTCCGGCGGCTTAGAACCTTACGGATGCGTGAGCGGTGAGCTTAACGCGTGCGGAGAAACTCAAAAAGCGGAGCAGCCGTGTTTTGAACCGCCTATGGCGGCAACTGGTATTGAAACGCACCCGGCAGCCGCGTTATATCTTCAATATACAGCATAAACCGCGCACGGATTCGCTTGAAGACGCTTAATTCCTGATGTTGGGCTCAAAATCAACGTACCTTTCATTATAATATTATGTTGCTTGAATTTTACAGCAGGTTATGCTATAATAAAAAAAACAGTAAGGCTGACCGTATTGAATATCACTCGGCTGAAACTATCCAATTTCAGAAACTATGAGTCTGAATCCATCGAGCTGTCGCCCGGGCTTAACGTAATTACAGGGGAAAACGCCCAGGGAAAGACCAACTTGCTGGAAGCGGTGTTCTTTTGCACCTTTGCCCGCTCCCACCGTACGGCGAGCGACGGACGGCTGATCAGGCACGGCGCCCCCGCGTTTTATATAGGGGTTGACCTGAAAAGCGGGACGGGAACGTCCCGAATAGAGGTCAAAAACCCCTCGGACGGACCGAGGCGCCTGTTTGTCAACGGCAGCCAGCTCAGGCGCGTGGGCGATCTGATGGGCACGCTTAATTCCGTGATGTTCGCTCCGGAGACCCTGAACATAGTGAAAGGTCCGCCTGCCGAAAGGCGCCGGTTTATAGACATGGCGCTTAGCCAGCTGTATCCCGCGTATTTTTTCAGCCTTCAGCAGTACAACGCCGCGCTCAAGCAGCGAAACGCGCTTTTAAAGGACAGAAAGCTCAGTCTGGATATGGACCGGCTGCTGATGTGGGATGTTCAGCTTGCCGCTCTGGGCGCGGATATAATGGAGCGGCGGGCGCGGTTTATGGAGGGCCTGTCCGGCGAGGCGGCCCGTATTCACTCGGTAATATCGGGCGGCGAGCGGCTGAGGCTTGAGTATGTGCCGTCGGTTAAACCTGATCCGGACGCCGAGCAGGCGATACGCTGCGCTCTGAAGGCGGGCGCTTGCGAGGACGCGCGCAGGGGCTTTACGGGCATTGGCCCGCACCGCGACGACATCGCGGTGATAGTCGATGAAACGGACGCGCGGTGCTTCGGCTCCCAGGGCCAGCAGCGCACGGCGGCGCTTTCGATGAAGCTAAGCGAGATAGCCGTTGCGCTAAGCGCCAGGGGCGAGCCGCCGGTGCTGCTTTTAGACGACGTGTTTTCAGAGCTCGACTCCGGGCGCAGGCGCGCGCTTTTGGACGCGGCCGAGGGCTGCCAGTGCCTGCTGACCTGCACCTCCCTGGAGGGGCTTGAGGGCAAGCGCTTTGCCGCCTATGACTGCCTGCGCGGGTCAATCAGGCAGCGCGGGGCTGATACGGCCATGCCAGCGGGCAAATCGGATTTATAACAACCCATTTTTATAAGAGGAAGGTATATCATGAACGAAACACAGAGCTACGACGCTTCCCAAATACAGGTGCTTGAAGGGTTGGAGGCGGTTCGCCGCAGGCCGGGCATGTATATTGGCTCTACCGATCAAAGGGGCCTTCACCACCTCATTGCCGAGCTGGTGGATAACTCCATCGACGAGGCCATGGGCGGCTTTTGCAGCGACATATTGATAACAATTCATCCCGACAGCTCGGTATCGGTTGAGGACAACGGGCGCGGCATACCCGTGGACTATCACGAAAAGATGGGAAAAAGCGCGCTTGAGGTAGCCATGACCGTGCTGCACGCCGGAGGCAAGTTCGGCGGAAGCGGCTACAAGGTGTCGGGCGGCCTTCACGGGGTGGGCATGAGCGTGGTCAACGCGCTGTCCGAATGGCTTACCGTGGAGGTGCGCAGGAACGGCCACGTTTACAGCCAGAGCTACAGGCGCGGCGACCCGCTGGCGCCGGTTTCAATAACCGGCGACTGCCCGGCCAGCGTTACGGGAACCAAGCAGACGTATCTTGCCGACTCAGAGATATTCGACTCGGTAGACTACAACTATGAAACCATTGCAGCGAGGATGCGCGAGCTGGCCTTTTTGAATAAGGGCGTGTCCATAACCGTGACAGACGAGCGCGAGGGAATGGAAAGATCCGAACGGTTCTGCTATGAGGGCGGCATCGTGTCGTTCGTCGAATACCTCAACATCAATAAAGAGGTGCTTCACCGCCCTCCCATCTATTTTGAAACAAAAAAGGAGGAGGAAGGCGGGGAACAGAACGCTTCCATCGAGATAACCATGCAGTATAACGATGGTTACAGCGAAAACATATTTACCTTTGCAAACAACATACCAACCATCGAGGGCGGAAGCCATCTTGTGGGATTCAAGTCCGCGCTAACCAGGGTTATGAACGACTATGCCAGAAAATACGGCCTGCTCAAGCCAAGCGACCCCAACCTGTCCGGCGAGGACGTGCGCGAGGGGCTTACCGCGATAATCAGCGTAAAGCTTACGGAACCCCAGTTTGAGGGGCAGACAAAGGCGAAGCTTGGCAACGCTTACGTACGTCCGCTCGTGGATTCGGCCGTGGGCGGCGGACTTTCTGTATATCTTGAGGAAAATCCCCAGATGGCACGCACGGTTATCGATAAATGCATAACCGCGTCGCGCGCGCGCGACGCGGCGCGAAAGGCACGGGAGCTTGCGAGAAGGAAGACCGTGCTCGATTCAACCGCCCTTCCAGGCAAGCTGGCCGACTGCCAGGAAAAGGACCCGGCCCTGTGCGAACTGTTCATTGTTGAAGGAAATTCGGCCGGCGGCAGCGCGAAGCTTGGCAGGGACAGGCGGTTTCAGGCGATACTGCCGCTTAGGGGCAAGATATTAAACGTTGAAAAGACGCGGCTTGACAAGATGCTGGGAAACGCCGAGATAAAGGCCATGATTACGGCGTTTGGAGCGGGCATGGGCGAGGAATTTGACGAGACAAAGCTCAGGTACCACAAGATCATATGCATGACGGACGCGGACGTCAGCCATATCCGTACGCTGCTGCTCACCTTTTTCTACAGGCATATGCGGCCCATGGTCGAACACGGATACGTTTACATCGCCCAGCCGCCGCTTTATAAGGTGACAAAGGGAAAGCTGCAGCGCTACGTGTACTCGGACGAGGAGCTGGAGGCGCTGCTCAATGAGATAGGGCGCGAGCCAAAGCCCGTGATCCAGCGCTATAAGGGCCTGGGCGAGATGAACGCCGAACAGCTCTGGGATACCACCATGGATCCCGAGACGCGCATAATGATGCGCGTGGAGCTTGAGGACGCCATGATGGCGGACGCCATATTTACCGTGCTCATGGGCGACAAGGTGGAGCCGCGGCGCGAATACATCAGCGCCCACGCCAATTTCAACCGCGCCGACACTTTCGAGGCCGCCTCGCGCTGAGCTTCGCTTGACTCTCGGAAAGGAGAAGGACCATGCCCAAAAAGCACGGCGAGCCGGTCGAACGCAACGAGGTCATCCTCGAGGCCAACATGGAGGACGTCATGCGCGACGCGATGATGCCCTATGCCGAGCACGTCATCCTGGAGCGCGCCCTGCCGCGCGTGGAGGACGGGCTCA
>OHTD01001439.1_pt1 | contig 10413 bp, 7 predicted proteins | sample 1578871 | NCBI WGS metagenome assembly OHTD01 (sample SAMEA3879574, study PRJEB24766) | human gut metagenome | biome: human-associated habitat; feature: feces | place: USA | collected 1985/1987 | reverse complement strand
CCGCCAGAATGTTCACGTCGCTGAGGCTCTGGATATTGATGTCCGAGCTGCGGGCGTCGATGCCGCTGCAATAGACGACGAAGGGCTGGGAGGTGATGGAAGCGTTGGGCTTGATGGGCTCCAGCTCCTTGGTGGTGCTGAACTCATAGATGATGCGGGTGTCCTGGGTGAAGGTGCTGTAATCGTCCAGCGAATCCAGGGCGGTGAGATAGCCGGAATTGAGGATGATGGCCCCTGCGTTTCCGTCGTACAGGGCGTCCGCCAGGGAGGTCAGCTCCGAATAGGTGGTGGTGTCCACCTTGCCGCCCAGACCGTCCTTGATGTCCTCCAGCAGGGCACTGGTGTTGTCGGCGCTGATGTCGGCGTCCTGGCTGAGAATGCCGAAGGTGTAGCCCACGGTGTCGCCGATGCTGCGGGCGGGATCATCCGCCATGACCACCACATAGGAGGTAGTTTTTTGCAGGTTCTTGCCGGCGATGGCCAGCAGGGCACTTTTGCCGGAGGCGGCGGCCACAGAGCCATACAGCATCAGACCCGAAAGGATCACCGCCAGCAGGCCGCACACCAGCTTGCTGGTCTTGACCCGGCGGATGGGCAGCTGGATGATCACATGGCCCGCGTTGATCAGAAGCAGCACGATCTCGATGAGAATCAGATAGAGGTCCGTCAGCAGCTTGGTGGACATCAGCTGCACCAGCAGCACCAGGCTGCAGATCATCAGCAGGCCCATGGCCGCCAGACCGAACCAGTCGGCACTGGTGCGGCAGAGCCGGCGCCGTCTGCGGCGGGGCTGTTCTTGTTCGTTCATAAGCGTTTCATCCTTTCTGCGTCAGGGCTTCACAGTGGGCGTCTCGCCCCGGAGAACCTGCTGGATCAGGTCCTGGGCAGTGGCGACCATCCGTTCATTGGGCAGAACCACGGCGTACCGGGCGTCATTTCCCAGACTGTAGCAATAGTCGGCGCTGTTTTCACCGGCAAGGCCGTATGTAGTGATGTTCCAGCCGGACATATCCTGCAGCTGCATCTTCACCAGGGAGATGATGTCCTCCTTGGGCATATTGGTGGCGATGGAGTCGGAGGCGGCGGCCAGCACATCCTGATAGCTCTTGAGAATGGCCGGGGAGGCGGCCTTATTGACGATGCCCTGGATCACCAGCATCTGGTTGCGGCCCCGCTGCATATCGCCGTCGTCAAAGGCGTCCCGCTCCCGGGCGAAGGCCAGGGCCTGGCGGCCGTCCAGGTGGTTCAGCCCCTGCTGGAAGGAGTAGGCGGCGAAGTGGAAGTTGCCGCTGCCGTCCTCGTCGGGCACCTCCATGCCCACAGTGTTGAAGGCCACGTCCGAGTTCACGTCGATGCCGCCCAGGGCGTCGATAACGCCCACAAGCCCCGCAAAGTGGACCCGGGCGTAATAGTTCACGTCCACGTTATACAGCTGCTCCAGGCCCTTGATGGACTCCTCAATGCCGTAGAGGCCGAAGTGGGTGAGCTTATCCTTCTGGCCCTTGGAGGGCAGCGTCAGATAGTAGTCCCGGGGGGTGCTGACCAACAGAATCTGGTGGGTGGAGGGGTTCACAACAGCCAGAATATTGGTATCGCTGCGGCTGTTGAGGGGAATATAATCCACCCGCTCATCGGTGCCGCTGCAATACACCACGAAGGGCTCCCGGGAAATGTTGGCGTTGGGGGCAATGGGCTCTGCATCCGGGTTGTCAATGGAGAACCGGTAAATGACCTTGGTGTCCTTGGAGAAGCTCTGATACCCCTCCGTGCCCTTCAGGACGGAGAAATAGCTGTTGTTGAGGATGATGGCGTCCACCTGCTTATTCAGCAGAGCATCGGCCAGCTGGGGCAGGGTGCCGAAGGTTTCGGTCTGCACCTGGCCCAGGCCGTCCTCGATGTGGGACAGCAGGGCGTCGGTGTTCTCCCGGTCCATGGCCTCCAGGATTCCATAGGTATAGCCGAAGGTATCGTTGACGGTTTCGGCCTTGTCATCCGCCCGAACCACCACGGAAACGGTGGTCTTGGAGGAGCCGCCGGAGGTAATGTTGGACAGGAACTTCATAAAGGAGCCGGCGGCGGTGGAGGTGAAGATCATGGCGGCAGACAGCGCCAGGGCCACCACGGAGCAGGCCAGCTTCCCGGCCACGCTGCGGCGCACCGGCAGCTGCACAAAGGCGTGCAGTCCGTTGAGAAGCACCAGCACCAGAATGAACACGACGGTCAGCACCGTGGTCAGCACTCCGGCGTCCAGCACCCGCACCAGCAGGATCACGCTGCACACCAGCATGCACAGCAGGGCCAGCAGTCCCAGCCAATCTGCCGGGCCCCGGCTTCCGCCCCGGGAACCGTAATAGGATGAATAGGCATTTCTGCGATGATAACTCATGGGTTTTCTCCTTGTTTTTTCTCTATATCTTTTTGCGTGTGCCGCTCAGGGGAGCTGAGGCGTTTCGCCGGACATGACCTGGCGGATGAGCTCTTTTGCGGTATTGACGGTGTCCATATTGGGGCGCATGACCCAAGCGGCATCGCCCAGAGCATAGCAATACGAGGTATCGCCAGAGCCGGATACGGCGTAGCTGGTGACGTGCCAGCCGGACATATCCTGCAGCTGCATCTGCACCAGGGAGGCGATGTCGTCATAGCTCAGGCTGGTGATGAACGCATCGGACAGGGAGGACAGCAGCGTCTGATAATTTTTCAGCACGGCAGGGGAGGAGGCCTTGCTGATAATGGCCTGAATCACGGCCATCTGGTTTTTGCCCCGCTGGTTGTCGCCGTCGGCGAAGGCGTACCGCTCCCGGGAGAAGCACAGGGCCGCCTCACCGTTCAGGTGATTGACACCCTCGGTGAAGTTATAGCCACCCATGGAGAAGGTCTTGGTGGAATATACGTCCACGCCGCCCAGAGCGTCCACGATCTTGGTGAGACCGGCGAAGTTCACCCGCATATAGAAGGACGTGTGGGTGCCGTAGAGATTGTCCAGGGTCTGCATGGACTCGCCGGTGCCATAGATCCCGGCGTGGGTCAGCTTGTCCAGCTGGCCGTTGTGGGCCAGAGGCAGATAGTAGTCCCGGGGGGTATTCACCAATAGGATCTGCCGGGTGGTTGGATTCACCACCGCCAGAATGTTCACATCGCTGCGGCTGGTGATGTTGATGTTGCTGCTGCGGGCGTCGATGCCGCTGCAATAGACCACGAAGGGGTCCTTGGTCACGTCCACCGGGGCGTTGGTATCCGCCGGGGTGGGCTCCACGGTTTTGGTCGTGGTGTATTCATACAGAATCCGGGTGCGGTCGGAGAAGTCGGCATAGCCCTCCTGCTCCTCCAGCAGGGGGATATACCCCTTGTTCAGCAGGATGGCCCCCACCTGGTCGTCGTACAGAGCGTCGGTCAGCAGGGCAGGGGAGGCGTATGCCGTGTGCTCTGCCGCTCCCAGCTTCTCCTGCAGCTGCTGCAGCAGGGACTGGGTGTTCTCGGTATCCCGGTCCTCCAGAATGCCCAGCAGATAGCCCTTGATGTCGTCAATGCTTTGAGCGGGGTCATCGGTATTGACGATGACGCAGGTAATGTCGGTCTCGGCGGATTTATCGGCGATGTCAGTAATGGCGTGCTGCACGGAACCAAGAGCCACCGCGCCATAGAGCATGGCGGCGGCCAGCACCAGGGCCACGATGCCGCAGGCGATCTTGCCGCCGGTTTTCTCCCGGCGGGGCAGCTGGACCCAGCCGTGCAGACAGCTGAGCACCAACAGCACCCCGGCTGCCAGCAGCAGCTGGCCGGTGGGCAGGAACTTGGTGGATATCAGCCGCACCACCAGCACCGTGCTGCAGATCACCAGCACGGCGAAGGCGACCAGGCCGAACCAATCCGCCCCGCTGCGGCGGGGGGAGGAGGTCTTTTCGGTTGTCATAGCGTGTCTCCTTTGCAATGGGATAAGTCGCCGGTGCGCCGCTTCGCAAAGCACACCTATTATAACAGTCTCCTATTATATATCCTGCGGCCGCAAATTTCCATCCCAAATTGTAACAATTTTATGAATTTCCCCATATTTACCAGCCTGCTTCCCGGTTTCATACGGTAAAACGGTTGAAGCGGCGGAAAAAATGTGGTATGATGAACTGCACTGTCGGACCCGGCGCGGAACACTGGGTCCGGAATATGAGGAGGAAAACAGATATGAAGGCAGCGCTTGTTATCATGGCGGCCGGGCTTGGCTCCCGCTATGGCGGAAATAAACAGGTGGACGGCGTAGGCCCCAGCGGCGAAATTCTGATGGAATACTCCATCCACGACGCCATCCGGGCGGGCTTCACCAAGATCGTGTTCATTATCAAAAACGATATGCAGAACCTGATGCGCAGCCTCTGCGGCGACCGGATCGCCGGGCTGACGGCCCGGGACGGGGTGCCGGTGGAGGTGTGCTACGCCGTGCAGGACTATTCCAGCCTGCCGGCCTTCTATACCGTGCCCGCCGGGCGCAGCAAGCCCTTTGGCACTACCCACGCCGTGCTGTGCGCCCGGCCCTATGTGCAGGAGCCTTTCTGCGTCATCAACGCCGACGACTATTACGGCGTGGACGCCTACCGGGCCATCTATGAGGAGCTGGGCCGTCTGCCGCAGCAGGGGAAGGCCACCATGGTGGGCTATCTGCTGCGCAACACCGTCAGCGCCCACGGTACCGTGTCCCGGGGCGTGTGCCAGGTGGAAAACGGCCATCTGGCCGGGATTCACGAGGCCCTGAAAATCCAGCTGTTCCCCGACGGCAGCATTGCCGACGTGGCCGACGGCCAGCGCCGTGAGCTGGCGGCGGATACGCCGGTGTCTATGAACTTCTGGGGCTTTATGCCGTCGATTTTTGACCAGATGGAGACTTATCTGGAGGACTTCCTCCGCACCCTGCCGCCGGAGGAGCTGAAAGCCGAGTGCCTGCTGCCCAACATGGTAGGGGACCTGCTGAAGAAAGGGCAGCTGTCCGTGTCCGTGCTGCACTCGGCGGACCGCTGGTTCGGCATGACCTATCACGAGGACCGCCAGGCCGTGGCCCAGGAGCTGGCCCGGCTCCACGAAAACGGTACATATCCCGCTACGCTGCGGAACTGAAAAGGAGAATCACTTCACATGCAAAGCAGCAGAAAACAGCCGTCCCGGCGACTGGAAAAGCGAGAAAATAGCCGCCGTTGGCTACTGATCCCGGCCCTGTGCGCCGCCGTCATTCTGGCGGTGGTGCTGATCGTGGAGCTGAACAAACAGCCCCAGGTGCTGCCGGACAACTCCAACACCACTCCCGTTTCCCATGACCAGCCCACGACTCCGGACCCCGAACCGGAGCCGGACCCCGAGCCTATACCGGAGCTTCTGACTCTGGTGAACCCCTGGAATCAGGTGCCGGAGGACTGGACGGTGGACTTAGTGACCCTGCCCAACGGACTGGAGATCGACAAGCGCTGCTATGACGCGCTGATGGACATGATCGACGGATGCTACGACGCCGGCCTGACGCCGGTGATCTGCTCTGCCTACCGGACGCAGGACTTCCAGCAGACCCTGTATGACAACAAGGTGTCCGAGTGGATGGAGCAGGGCTATAGCCGGGAGGAGGCCCGGGAGAAGGCCGGGCATCAGGTGGCGGTCCCCGGCACCAGCGAGCACCAGCTGGGGCTGGCGGTGGACATTGTGGACGTCAATTATCAGCTGCTGGACACCAACCAGGAGAACACCGCCGTGCAGAAGTGGCTGCTGAAAAACAGCTGGCGCTATGGCTTCATCCTGCGCTATCCTACGGACCAGACGGATGTCACTGGAATCGTGTATGAGCCGTGGCATTATCGGTATGTCGGTAAGGAGTACGCCCAGGACATCTACAAGAAGGGTCTCTGCCTGGAGCAGTATCTGGAGCAATGGGGAAAGTAAGACACTGGCTCATGCGGCAAGAGTGGAAAAAACAATGGACAAACACCTATGATCGCTTCAGGTACCGGATGCAATAATAACGGCGGCCCGGGTGGCTTGTGCGCTGACTGCAAACGCAGCCGGTACACGCTACCCGGGCCGGAATTGTTTTCAAATAGGTGCAGTACTGACTCATACTGAGCGCGCACGCACAGCGTGCGTAAACACACTGTGACTAAAACCCGCAAACTCTGCACCGGGGCCGCACAGGGGACCCCGGAAGCGCAATCTTTGATCCGGATGCCCATTCAGCCCAAATGCGCTCTACGTCTACTCTCAATTGAACAAAATTTACATTTTGTTCAATCTTGATTGCACCAAAAAAATGCCCCCCTTCCTGGCTGGTTCCGTGAATGACAAAAGCACCGGGAGTTCTTCTCTCCGTGAACCGCCCCTTGCTATTTTTTCGCGCCTGTGGTATCGTATCAAACGCCGGGCCGTTGTCCGGCTATGCCATTCAATAAGGAGAATCCCATGAAAATCGCTTCCTGGTGCCGGGACAACGCCATGCCCCTGATTGCTGTGCTGGCGGCGGCGGTCACGGCCTGTTTTGTGCCGCCGGACGCGGCCTATGCCGGATATTTCGACTGGAAAACCCTATCCTGCCTGTTCTGCGTGCTGGCGGTGGTGTGCGCCCTGCGCAGCGTGGGCCTGTTCCCGGTGATCGCCCGGCAGCTGCTGCAGCTGTTCGGAACCGCCCGCAGCGTGGGCACGGCCCTGGTGCTCATCACGCTGGTGGGCTCCATGCTGCTGACCAACGACACGGCGCTGCTGACGTTTCTGCCCCTGAGCTGGTTCGTGCTGAAGGGCACAGGGCAGACGAAGCACACGGCGCTGACGTTCATATTGCAGAACTGCGCCGCCAATCTGGGCGGGATGCTGACGCCCTTCGGCAATCCGCAGAACCTATACCTATTTAATCATTATACGATCCCCAATGGAGAGTTCCTGACCATCATGCTGCCGCCGTTCCTGCTGTCCACGGCGCTGATCCTGGCGTGCTGCCTGCTGATTCCCCGGGAGACGCTGACGGTACCGGCGCAGGAGACGCCGGTGGACAAGCGCCGGTGCATCGTGTACGGCGTACTGTTCTGCACGGCTGCGGCCATGGTGCTGCGCGGCATACCGTATTGGCTGGGGCTGGCCGCCATCACGGCGGCGCTGCTGGTGCTGGACCGCCGGGCGCTGCTGGGCGTGGACTGGGGGCTGCTGGTGACGTTCGCGGCGTTTTTCACCTTCTCGGGCAATATGGCCCGGATAGAGCCGGTGCGGACACTGTTCCGGCAGCTGCTGGCCCACGGGACCATGCCGGTGGCGGCGCTGACCAGTCAGGTCATCAGCAATGTGCCCGCGGCCATACTGCTCAGCCAGTTTACCGACGATTACCCGGCGCTGCTGGTGGGGGTGAACATCGGCGGGGCGGGGACGCTGGTGGCGTCGCTGGCCAGCCTGATCACCTTCCGGGAGTATACGAAGCACGTCAAGGGACAGACCGGACGGTTCCTGGCACTGTTCTCCGCCGTCAGCTTCGGCTTTTTGGCCGTGCTGCTGGCAGCCATGACGTTTTTGACGCAATAGACCGTGCGCCGGGGCTGCACGGGGGAAAGGAGGCCGATGGGTCATGCTCAGCAATCTGCAAGTCTGCTTTAACGCCGTGATGCCCCTGTTTCTTATTATGGGACTGGGCTACGGGGTCAAGTGTCTGGGCGGTATCCGGGTGGAGGACGTGCCCGGACTGAACAAGATGGCGTTCCGGTTCTTCATGCCGGTGATGCTGTTCTGGAACCTGTACACCTCCTCCATCGACCAGGCGTTACAGCCGAAGCTGCTGCTGTTCGCCGTGGGGGCCACGCTGGTGATGTACGGCCTGTCCCTGGCCATCGTGCTGCCCACGGAGAAGGACCACGAGAAGCAGGGCGTGAAGATACAGGGTATGTACCGCAGCAACCTGGCCATTATCGGCCTGCCGCTGGCCACGGTGCTGGTGCCCGGGGCGGACATGGGGCCGGTGGCCATGCTGGCGGCCATCATCGTGCCGCTGTTCAACGTACTGGCGGTCATCACCCTGACGGCGTTCCGGGGCGAAAGACTGCCCGCCGGAAGGCTCATCAAAATGGTGGCCACCAATCCGCTGATCCTGGGTTCCGCCGTGGGGCTGGTGTTCCTGGGCACCGGCTGGAGGCTGCCTACGGCGCTGGAGTCGGCGGTGCACCAGGTGGCCGCCATGACCAGCCCGTTCATGCTGTTCCTGCTGGGGGCCTTCTTCCGGTTCAGCGGCCTGCGCCGGTACCGGAGGGACCTGATCGAGGTGTGTGTGGTGCGGCTGTTCCTGATGCCGGCGCTGCTGCTGACGGCGGCGTTTCTGATCGGCATACGGGGCGTGGGCTTCGCGGGGCTGATCAGCGTGTTCGCCAGCGCCACGGCCATCGCCTCCTTCACCATGACACAGCAGATGGGCGGCGACGCGGAGCTGGCCGGGGACATCGTGGTGTCCACCAGCGCGCTGTGCATCGTGACCATGTTCGCCTGGTCGGTGCTGTTCAAGGCGCTGGGCGCGTTCTGAGGCTGAAAAAGATACAAGACCGACGGCTCAGCCGTCGGTCTTTCAGTCTGTCAAAGCGCCTGCCCGGTCACAGATATCGGAGGGAAGGATAGTGTGAAAGGGAACCGTCAGGGTTCCCTTTCGCGTTCGATCACCCGCCGCAGCGGCCAAAAAAGCAAAATAAAATGTTGTTTTTTTATTTTGCTTTTTTGTTTGCAGCTTGTCAAAAAAGTCCCAACGGACTTTTTTTGACAAGCTGCAAGACCGACGGCTCAGCCGTCGGTCTTTGTGTTATCCGGTTTTTGTCTGTGCCGACGGCAGACGGCGCGGTAGATCACATAGCCCACACCCGCCACAGCGAGGGCGAGAGCGAAGGCAATGACCGCCGCCCGGTAGTTCTGCTCCCCCAGGGCGCTGCCGCCCACGGTGGAGGTGACGATGGAGGGCAGGCGGCCCACTGTGGCGATCAGCAGCCAGGTCCCCCACGGCAGGTCCGTCAGGCCCGCGAAGTAGCACAGCAGGTCCTTGGGCGTACCGGGAACGGTGAAGATCAGCCAGAACAGGGCGGTGCGCTTGGGGGAGGTATGGAGGAGAAATTGGAGCTTTTCCAGCTTGTCCGCCGGGAAGAACACCTCCACCAGACCGCGGCCCCAGCGGCGGACCAGGGCAAAGACGGTCACGCTGCCCAGCACGGCACCGAGCAAGCACAGGGCCGTGCCCGCCCAGGCGCCGAAGGCGTAGCCCCCGGCGATCTCCAGCGGCTCGCCGGGGATAATGGCCACCAGCACCTGCAGAAACACCATGGCCACATAGGCCAGCGGCCCCCAGGCGCCGTGGCCGTCTACCCAGGCGCGGAACTGTTCCGGCTGGCGGGCAAAGTGGACCATGGGCCGCCCCACGAACCAGGCCAGCGCCGCCGACAGCAGAACGAATATGACGATGGCCAGTACGGACAGCGTTTTTTTCTGTTGTTCGGTCAGCGTGCGCTTCACGGGCGATACCTCTTTTTCTTGTACTACCCGCAGGATACCACGATTTTCGGAAAATCATGTGAACGAAACGTTAAGATTTGCTTATAAAATGTCAGCCCCCGGGTTCCCGGGGGCTGCATTTTACTCATGAGTATGCACATTGATAAACTCCGCCTTCAGCTTGGAGTAGAGGATGGTCTGGCTGCTGTAGAGCCCGCAATAGCCGGAGAGCAGGTAGCTGAGGGCGCAGGCGGCGGCGAAATAGACCAGACCGCCGGAGCCGAAGAGCTCAATGCTGAGGATGACGGAGGCGATGGGGCAGTTCACCGCGCCGCAGAACACGGACACCAGGCCGATGGCGGCGGCAAAGGCGGGCGGTAGGCCCAGCAGTCCGCCGAACATGCAGCCGAAGGCGGCGCCCACGAAGAACGACGGCACCACCTCGCCGCCCTTGAAGCCGCAGCCGATGGTGACGGCGGTGAAGGCCAGCTTCAGCAGCCAGGCCCAGGGGTCCGCCTGGCCGGACAGGGCGCGCGCCACCACATCCATGCCCGCGCCGTTATAGTCCGTAGTACCCAGCAGCAGCGTGGCGGCTACGATCACGCAGCCGCCCGCGGCGGCACGGAGGAAGGGATCCTTCAGGACACGGGCGGCCAGGTGCTCGGTGATGTGCAGGCCGCGGCAGAAGAGGATACTCACCAGAGCGCAGCCCACAGCCAGCACCGCCACAAGGCCCAGGGTGGGCCAGGCCAGCGCCGGCATGGCCACGGTGAAGCGGGTGGGCTCCACGCCCATGAGGAGAGCGATGTAGTAGCCGGTCAGAGAGGCGGTGATGCAGGGCAGCAGCCCGGCGTAGTACAGCACGCCCACGCTGATGACCTCCAGAGCGAAGATGGTGGCCGTCAGGGGTGTGCCGAAGAGGGCGGAGAACACGCCCGCCATGCCGCA
>OHTD01001432.1_pt1 | contig 10462 bp, 9 predicted proteins | sample 1578871 | NCBI WGS metagenome assembly OHTD01 (sample SAMEA3879574, study PRJEB24766) | human gut metagenome | biome: human-associated habitat; feature: feces | place: USA | collected 1985/1987 | reverse complement strand
TAACTAAAGGCAGCCGTCTGAACCGGAGAGGCCACAGGCCGGGGAAGGCGTCGTTTATGCGGCGGACGTGCGGCGGGTAAGAGTTGCCCCGCCCATGCATTATGACTCTACTGAACCGCGCAGTCTGTCAGGTGTCTGCGCGGAGAGGGAATGCTGAAACCTGACTGCGCCCGGAGAAAGTCTTGTCAAAGCGCTTTCGGACAGGGGTTCGACTCCCCTCAGCTCCACCACAAGTCAAAAAATCCGAACATTATCATCAATGGTGATACGTTCGGATTTTTGATTTTTATGAGTTGTTTTATAATTTAGAAATTACTGTGGTTTGTAGCATATTCTCGGCCTCCTCCAAGCCTTGCATCACTTCCGCCATGATGCGAGTGGCCAAGATAAATCCTGAACTGAACGCTTCACACTCAGTGATGCAGGACAGTTCACTTGTGCAGTCCTTGAATTTTTCAAAGGTTTCTTTTTGTTTCATTGTCAGACTTGAGTTCAGGTCTCCCTCGTTTTTGCATATCAACTTAACTTAAGGAGTTTGCCACCCTCGTTTCTCAAAGAAACAGTTGATATTATCAATCAAACGATTTATAATGTCAACTGTGATAATAGTTGTATGGAGGCTTATTATGACTACTTCTGAACAGATACGAGTTCTTTGTGTGCGTTCTGGCGTAAGTTTGTCAGAATTGGCAAGAAGAATAAATCAAACACCACAAAATTTCAGTGTTAAACTTAAGAGAAATACGGTTACACAAGATGAGCTAAATCAAATTGCTAATGTGCTCAATGTGAAATATGAACAGTATTTTGTTTTAGCTAATGGAGATCAGGTTCGATAAATAAAGAGAAGGTAAAAAATGGATACAAACATTATTTATAATATAGATTGCGTCGCCGGAATGAATCAAATGATAGATGAGGAGTCTATAGACCTTATCATCGCGGATCCACCATATTTTAAGGTTATCGGCGAAAAATGGGATTATCTTTGGAGAACAGAAGAAGACTATCTTGAATGGTCAGAAAAATGGATTGCAGAAGCTGCCCGTGTTTTAAGAATGGGCGGTAGTTTCTATTTGTTTGGTTATTTTAGAATGTTAAGTAGATTGTTGCCTATTTTAGAAAAGTATGGTTTTGAACTTAGACAACAAATAGTATTAAATAAAGGCATGCAAGCTGTATCTGGGCGAGCAACTAAAAATTATCGAATGTTCCCTAATGTGACCGAAAGTATTTTATTTTTATGTAAAGATCCCAAACCTTTTGCAAAATCCTTTTTAAAGCAAAGGCAAAAAGAATTAGGTTATTCCGCAAAACAAATCAATGAGATGTTGGGTGTCAAATCAAACGGTGGCGGTATGTGGAGTATTTATACAGGCAAAAATGTTTGCGAGCAATTACCCACTGAAGAATTGTGGGACAAATTGCAAACAATTCTTGAATTTAACATTCCATACGATAAGATTAGTCAAACATATCATGCACAAATGGGGTTAACAGATGTATGGGATGATGTGAATTTTTATGAAGAAAAAGACCGCATCCATCCTACCCAAAAACCACAAAAACTGCTTGCAAGACTAATTCTTGCAAGCAGTGATGAGGACGATATTGTTTTAGATCCATTTATGGGTGGAGGTTCAACAGCCTTGGCTTGTATTAATAACAAGCGTAATTATATTGGATTTGAAATAGAACAAGAGTATTACGAAAAGTCGTTAGAACGATTAGCATGTAGATAGATGACGCTATTATAATTATCTTAAATCGATAAACTGTGAGCGTAACGATAGTGGTATATCTGCTTTTTTCAAAACGATTTTAGGCAAATATATTTCATCCGCGAATTTGTTGCATAGATCGGCATTGGTTATATTATTATTTTTCCTTATGTCTTCTAATAATTGCAATAGCTTTTCTTTATTTAATCCATTAACACGAGCAGATGGGCTGTATTTTTTAATAACATTTTTAATGTTAGCTACACTTATGGTAGTTGATCCAGAATATGAACTTAAAGGAAGTAGTACATCTGAATAAGTATTGTTTTTGGATGGGAATACATCGGTGATTATATTGCCATCATTTGTGATTTTTGATCTGTAAATCAAAGTTGGTTCTGTTAATGCGAATTTTAGCATATGAGGCCACATGTTAAACGGTGCTTTAGATGTTGACTGTGAACGAATATTGAGATAATAGTCAATCATACAGTACGCAAACCCTTTACTCTTTGGGTCAACTTCCCATATTGATGCAATAATGTCGTTGTTGTTGCTATCATATATGGATTCGAATTCAAAAAGAACAAAGTAATATCTGTAAGGATCCAATAACTTTGCAAACTCGTCATTGTTTCGGATTGCTATTAACCACTTCGAATCATCTTTCCTATTAATGCTTGTAGAGCCGCATACAGCACATTCCGTTTCTAAACTTGAAACAACTGCACCACAAGCATTACAAGACCCTAATTGATCGACTCTATAACAAGTTTTAATTTCACCATGTCTTTCATCATCTATAACTAAATCATAACCACGAGCACCGGATTTTCCGCCAGGATATCCTGTTACGACACTCACCAAATGCTGACCAACATATCCCATACGTGCCTGAGGCGTTTGTTGAGTTATTTTTGACCATGCATTAACTTTTGCTCTTAAATCAATATATAAATCTTTGATCAAGGCTTCAGAAGCTTCTATCGTTCCTAAAGTATAATTTAGCATAAAACCACTCCTTCAAATATATTTCCATTTTGTTCTAACACATTTCGACGTTTTTTACAATAGATTATTGGAGGTGATGCAATGTACTTTAAATACCTGTCGGCTGCGTTTGGCAGCGCCATAATCACATCGGTCTATTCGGCCAGTACCACGGGCCGCAGGGAACGGCGGCATTGGCGGTCATCGCTCCGGTCTGGAACATCATCTACAGTCTTGGCCTTTTGATGGGCATCGGCGGCAGCGTGATTTTCAGTACAAAGCGCGGCAGCGAGAAATGCGACGGGAGTGAGAACCAGTATTTCACATCGGCCGTGATCGGCGCAGTGATCTTATCCATTCTGGCATGGATCGGGACCATATGCTTCGAGCGCCCCATCCTGACCTTCTTCGGAGCGGATGGCTCCTACCATTGTCCGCACCTATGCGTTATCCTTCCTGCTGCTGCCGTTCAACATCTTCTCGACCTATTATTTCCAGGCGATCATGAAGCCGAAGGCAGCGTTCGTTGTTTCTGTGGCACGGGGACTTGTCATCAGCGGCATTTTGATCATGGTTCTTCCTGCGCTGGTCAACGCCGATGCGATCTGGTTTGCGATGCCAGTCACGGAGCTGCTGGTCATGCTTTACGCCGCTTCGATGATCCGCAAATACACAAGGGCTTTGCCGGGAGGTACCACTTATGCAGATACCTGCCATTGAAAGCAATGCACCCTCGCTGATCTGAAGCTGCTCCCTTAATAGGCCGCCCTGCACGCAGCGCCTCCCTTGCGGTATGGGGACGTGTTCGAATCTATTTGTGCCATGATAAGATAACAGCAAAAACAAAACCACCCTAACGGGTGGTTTTGCTTTTGCTGGGACTACTTCATTCGGCCGTCGCCGGCCATGAGGGCGGTCATCTCCTCGATGCGCTCCAGTGGGAATGGGGGCTCGCACAGAGGCTTCATGGCGATAGACATGAGCTTCATGGGGTTATCATCCGCCGCCACACGGTTGGAGCTGAGCGCGCCGCAGCGCTTGCAGCGGTGGATGATCGCCCATTCACCGCCCCTGCGTACCCAGACCGCCACCGGCTCCATGATGCCGCCGCAGTCGGCAGCCCGGTCGCCGGGCTCGATGTCTACGTGCAGGCTGGAAAGGCAGTTGGGGCAGTGGTTACGGTGGTCGCTGCCGGCCTCCTGCGGTGTGCAGAGTCGGCCGCAGACCTTGCAGGTGAAGGTGTCATTGCAGGGATGGGTCTTGTAGTAGCCTTTTTCAAAAGTCTTCCGCTTGTTTTCGCGGTTCATGGTGTTTCCTCCTGAAGATGTGTTTTCATGCTCCGGGAGGAATGGCGTGCATATCGCCATCGATTGACAAGGGCAGGCGTGTTTGCTCTTGTCAATCGATGGCTGCCAGACCTCCCGGTCAGGCCACACGCTCCAGTGTCAGGGTATTGAGATTCAAACGCGTCTCCTTAATAAAATGTGTATTGTGCCCTGCGGGCACTGACGACAGGGTACTCTCCGCGCCGCCGTTTGTCAAGAGCCTACGCGTGCCTGAACACCTTTTTCTCCAGGGCGAAAATGCGCGGACTGAAGGTGTCCGGCTCCATCGTATCATACGTCTCACGGTAGATCTCCATACGGCTGTCCACCGCGTCGATCAGGCTCAGCAGCTCCGCCTCGGCGCACAGAGGGCGCACCGCCGCGCCGAATTCCGGCTCACCGTGGTGGGAGAGGATCAGGTGCTGCAGCAGCACGGACTTCTCCTCCGGCACGCCCAGGCGGGCGGCAGTCTCCGCCGCGTCCTGCGCTCCCATGACCAGGTGCCCCAGCAGCTGACCCTTAATAGAGTAATCCGTGGCCAGACCCAGCTGCGAAAACACGAACTCCTGCGCCTTCGCCATATCGTGGAGCAGCGTTCCCGTCAGCAGCAGGCTGCGGTCGATCGTCTCCGGGTACATTCCCGCCAGGAAGTCCGCGATCTTCACCATGTTGGCGGTGTGCATCAGCAGGCCGCCCAGGAAGGCGTGGTGTACGCTCTTGGCGGCGGGGATGGACGCGAGCGTCTCCCCGTGGGCCTCCAGCATGGCCTCGGCCACGGCACGGTAGTCCGGGTCCGTAATGGAGGCCGCCGCACGGCGCAGATCCTCCATCGCCGCGCCGCAGTCTATGGGCGCGGTGGGCACCAGGGCGGACACATCCACCGGATCCTCCTGGGCCGCCTGACGGATACGCGCGGCGGTGAACTGCGCGGTGCCCCGATACTCGCCCACGGTACCCCGCACCTTGACCACGGTGCCCTCGTCGGCGGCGGTCAGCGGCCCGGTATAGTCCCAGACCTTCAGCTCCATGGTGCCGGTACGGTCGCTGAGCGCACCGGTCAGGAACGGCTTGCCGTTGGCGGCCACCTTAGGGTTGGCGGACTTGAGTATGTAGTAGCCCTCGACCTCGTCGCCGGGGGTCATGACATTGATGGACTTGTTGTATTCCACAGGCATATCCTCCCTTTCTCATATTATTGCTATGATACCACGTTTGCCGAAAGCGGGCAAGTGCCCGAGAAATTTTGCCGTTTCCCCGGCAACGTTACCACCAGACAAAAATTTTGGCAGTCAAACACCGTTTGTATTTTGGTTCGCGACAGGAAAACTCGCAAAAGTCCCTCATTGTTAAATACTTTTACAAGTTTCTTTTTACGGCAATTCTTTACAGGATTCGACCTTTTATTTATGACATTTTTATGTACACGCCGCAAAGATTAACGTGCAATTTATTCACGCAGTGTTATAATCTGAGCATGATTTTTCGGGACGATCCGGACGTTCCGGAAAGAGAAAATCCACTTTACAAAGGAGAGTGTGTTTTTGTGACGACATTCATCATCGGCCTCGTTATTTTGCTGGGCGGTGCTGCACTGTACGGCCGCTTCTGCGAAAAGGTCTTTGGACCCGACGACCGCAAGACGCCTGCCTACACCAAGGAAGACGGCGTTGACTTCGTCCCCATGCGCGGCTGGAAGAACAGCCTGATCAACCTGTTGAACATCGCGGGCACCGGCCCCATCCTCGGGCCGATCCAGGGCATCCTGTTTGGGCCCATCGCGTTTTTGACCATCCCCATCGGCAATATCATCGGCGGCGCCATGCACGACTATTTCTCCGGCATGATCTGCCTGCGCGACGGCGGCACCCAGATGCCCGAGATGATCCGCCGCTACTCCACCAAGGGGATCTATAAGTTCTACAACGTGTTCGTGTGCGTACTGCTGCTGCTGGTGGGCGCTGTGTTCATCTACACCCCCGGCGACATCGCCGCCACGCAGCTCTTTGGCTTTGACGGCAAGGCTACCTCCGTCTCCACGTGGGTCATCTACGGTGTCATCTTCCTGTATTATCTGATCGCCACCGTGTTCCCCATCGACGCCATCATCGGCAAGATCTACCCCATCTTCGGCGGTATCCTGCTGTTCTCCGCCATCGGCATCTTCATCGGCATCTTCGTCACCGGTATGCCCCTGATGAACATCTGGGACAGCTGGGCTGCTCCCGTGCTGAGCCTCACCGGTGCTGACGGCACCGTGGGTACGTTCACCTACGCGGACTACTTCTCCACCAAGCACTTCCTGCCCATCTTCTTCGTGACCGTGGCCTGCGGTATTCTGTCCGGCTTCCACTCCACCCAGACCGCTATCATCTCCCGCACCATGAAGAGCGAGCGTCAGGGCCGCAACACCTTCTACAACATGATGGTGCTGGAAGGCTTCATCGCCATGGTTTGGGCTGCCGGCGCCATGGGCGTGTACAACCTGGCTTTGCAGGAGCCCAATGCCGGGCTGGCTACCGGCACCGTGGGCGTGGTCTGCAAGTACCTGCTGGGTCATGTGGGCGGCATCATCGCCCTGCTGGGCGTCATCGTGCTGCCCATCACCTCCGGTGATACGGCACTGCGCGCCCTGCGCCTGAGCCTGTCTGAGACGCTGCACATCGACCAGTCCACCAACGGCAAGCGCATCAAGCTGGCTGTGCCCATCTTCGCGCTGGTCATCGCCATCCTCGTGTTCGCCAAGACCAATGCCGACGGCTTCAACATCCTGTGGCGTTACTTCGCATGGGCCAACCAGACCCTGTCCCTGTTCGCCTTCCTGTGCATCACCGCGTGGATGTTCGAGAACGGCAAGGGTAAGTGGGCTTGGATCCCCATGATCCCCGGCTGCTTCTACACCTTCATCTGCGTGACCTACATCGCCAACGCCCACATCGGCTTCAACATCCCCTGGACGCCCGCCTACATCATCGGTGTGGTGTGCGCCATCGCCTATGTGGTGGCCTGCTGCATGTACGGCAAGAAGCGTGCTGCTAAGCTGCTGGCCAAGTAAGTCCTCTCCTCTCCTCAAATCGGTATAGCAAATAACGTACAAAACATGAGGGACGGCCTACGCCGTCCCTTGTGTTTTTTCCCTCCGGCTGGTATAATCCCCTTATCAAAACGAAGGGAGCGCGCTCCATGAAACGCTGTCTTGTCCTCTCCGACTCATTCAAAGGCACGCTGTCCTCCCCGGACATCTGCCGCATCGCCCGCAGTCTCCATATCCACGGCTGGCACATCGACGCCCTGCCGGTGGCCGATGGCGGCGAGGGCACCACAGACTGCTTTCTGGATGCCTGCGGCGGACAGCGTATCGCCCTTCCCGTGTCCGGTCCCTTTGGCGGCACTATCGATAGCTTCTACGGCCTGCTGCCAGACGGGACAGCGGTGGTGGAGTGCGCCGCAGCAGCGGGCCTGCACCAGGCCGAGGGCCGTCCCGACCCGGAGGCGGCCACCACCTACGGTGTGGGACAGCTTCTGGCCCACGCGCTGGATCACGGCGCAAAGCGCCTGATCCTGGGTCTGGGCGGCAGCTGCACCAACGACGGCGGCTGCGGTGCGGCTGCAGCGCTCGGCGTTCGGTTTTACGACCGGCAGGGCCGCGGCTTCGTGCCCACCGGCGGCACGCTGGCAGACATCGAGGCTATCGACCTATCCGGGCGGCATCCCGGCCTGCGGCCCGGTGTGCTGACGGTCATGTGCGACATCGACAATCCCCTGTACGGCGAAACCGGCGCGGCGTACATCTTCGCTCCGCAAAAGGGCGCGGACGATGCCTGTGTGCAGCGTCTGGACGCGGGGCTTCGGCATCTTGCCGCAGTGCTGCATGAACAACTGAACGCGGCGGTATCACGACGGTGCTGGACACCGTGGACTTCGACCGCCGCGCAGTGGGCTGCGACCTGGTGGTCACCGGCGAGGGTTCCTTTGATGCCCAAAGCCTGGGCGGCAAGGCCATCAGCGGCGTGGCAGGCCGGTGTCAGAAGCTGCACGTCCCCGCTGCCGTACTGGCCGGACGGGTGGCGCTGACACCGGAGCAATGGGCACCGCTGGATCTGCGGGCCGTCCGCAGTATCAACCCCGCCGGGGCGACCCTTGAGGACGCCCGGGTCAACGCCGCCGCCTATTACCGGACGGCACTGGAAACGCTGCTGAAGGAGTGGAAGTGATATGGCACAGGTCATTGAGATACACGACTTTTCCGACCCGGCGCTGGACGTCTACGCCCGGGCCACGGAAAACCAGCTGGTCAACCGGGCCGACCCGGCCAACGCCCTGTTCATCGCCGAGAGCCCGCTGGTCATCGGCCGTACGCTGGACGCCGGGTGCGTACCGGTGTCGTTCCTGATGGAGCCGCAGCACATTACCGGCAAAGGCGCGGAGATACTGGGTCGCTGTGACCCGGACCTCCCCGTCTATACCGCCTCCCTGGAGGTGCTGACGCAGCTCACCGGCTTCCACCTGACCCGCGGGATGCTGTGCGCCATGCGTCGTCCGCCCCTGCCCTCCGTGGCGGAGGTCTGCGCCGGCGCGCGGCGCATCGCCGTACTGGAAAACGTGATGAACCCCACCAACGTGGGTGCCATTTTCCGCTGCGCGGCCGCCCTGGGCATGGACGCCGTCCTGCTGACCACAGAGGGCAGCGACCCCCTGTACCGCCGGGCTTCCCGGGTAAGCATGGGTAATGTATTCCTGGTGCCATGGACCTATCTGCCGGAGGGCGACTGGACGGCAGCACTGCACGATCTGGGCTTCACCACCGCGGCCATGGCCCTGCGGGAGGACTCCCTGCGGCTGGATGACCCACGCCTGTTGTCAGCGGAGAGGCTGGCGGTGGTGCTGGGCACCGAGGGCGACGGGCTGGCCGACGGCACCATCGCCCAATGCGACCACACGGTGATGATCCCCATGACCCATGGGGTGGACAGCCTGAATGTAGCTGCCGCGGCTGCCGTAGCCTTCTACCAGTTGGGCCTGCAATGCCAATAAGCGAATAAATATCCCCCCGGCTCCGCCGGGGGGATACACTGTATTTACAGGAACTTGTCCAGCTCCCGTTCCACATTGTCCATTTTCTTCACTTGGGGATGTTCCACACGATAGCCGGACTTGATGACCATATCCATCGTCCGCAGGGCGGTCAGATCGGCCAGCGGGTCCGCCGCGCAGACGATCATATCCGCGCACTTGCCCGGCTGGATGGAGCCGGTCTCGCCGGCAATACCCGCCAGCGCCGCATTGCCCAGCGTGGCGCTGTGCAGCGCAAACGCCGGCGTCACGCCGCAGTACTTCACAAAGTAGCATAGCTCCCGCCACATATCGTAGTGGGTGATATAGGGGCAGCCGGTGTCGGTGCCCAGACCCACGGGGACACCATCCGCCAGACAGGCCTTCGCCATGGCGATAATACCCTCAAACACCACCTTGCCGTTCTCCTGCTGCTCATAGGTGGCGTGAGAGATACTGCGGTCGAACAGCGCATAGGGCACGGCAGGCGAGATGGTGGACACCTGGAAAGCGCCGCGTTCCTTACACAGCTGCATGATGTGCTCATCCGGCTTCGCGCCGTGCTCGATGGAGTCCACGCCGTTTTCCAGCGCCACCCGGACGCCCTCCGGGCTCTCCACATGAGCGGCCACCTGCATTCCCAGCGCATGGGCCTTATCGCAGGCCGCCTTGACCAGTGCCGGCTGCATCCGCAGCACGCCCGGCTCGCCCACCACTTCGGCGTCCATAACGCCGCCGGTGATCATCAGCTTGATCAGGTCGGGCTTTTCCGCCGCGATCTTCTCCACGAAGGCCGCGGCCTCCTCCGGCGTGCGGGCCTCATAGGCCAGCGACCCGGCCATGTGCCCGCCGGGTACCGACACCGCCATATTGGACGCCACCACCCGGGGAGACAGGATCTCGCCCCGCCTGGCCGCATCGCGAATGATCGTGTCGAAGTCCGCCACGCCGCCCACGGTACGGATAGTGGTCACGCCGGACAGCAGCTCCGTCCTGGCATAACCCTCGCACATCTTCACGCCGATGCGGCGCATCAGGCCGTTGGAGGTGATGAGCTTCACCAGCTTCTTAGGGTCGGAGGGCTTTTTCCGGGGCTTGCCGGAGGCGGGCAGATGCACATGCAGATTGATCAGCCCCGGCAGCAGGTATTTGCCGCCCAGGTCCACGCGCGCATAGCCCTCCGGCACATCGGCCGCGTCGCAGACGGCAGCAATGCGGTCCCCGTCCACACAGACAGCCAGCCCCGTCCGAGGCGTCATGTCCCGCGTACCGTCCAGCATCACGCCGTTCACCAGCGCATATTTCTCATGGTTTGTGTACATATGCATCCCTCCTGCTGGGAAATTTTTTCGCATGATACCACAACGCGGTGGAAAT
>OHTD01001430.1_pt1 | contig 10469 bp, 10 predicted proteins | sample 1578871 | NCBI WGS metagenome assembly OHTD01 (sample SAMEA3879574, study PRJEB24766) | human gut metagenome | biome: human-associated habitat; feature: feces | place: USA | collected 1985/1987 | reverse complement strand
CACACCATGGCCCGCAGCCCACACTGCCGCCGCAGCTGCCACAAAATAACCGCCAGCAGCGCAAACAGCACCAAATACTGCACCACGCGCACACCGGTGATGGACATAACGCAGAGCAGCGGCCGCAGCCAGATCAGGTAGCCGTGCCAGTACCGCGCATAGGAGAACGGCACCAGCTGCACTGCCTTTTGGGCACCGGTGGACAGCGGAATGGTGCGCTCGCAATAGACAGCAAGGTCACCGGCCATCGTTTCAAAGTTATCCACGTTATAGGCCGTTGCGGTCATCATGGCGGTCAAGGGATCCTGCTCGCCCATGGCGGCCGCTTCAAACAGCATGATGGTATCGGTATAGTTATCCATCTGGAACAGCTTAAAGCCGAAATATTCAGGGTAAAGCCCCTCCTGCTGGATGGTTTGGGCTGAATCATACACATGTTCCAGCACCGGCTGGGCCGGCAGCGCGCACGCCCCCAGCAGCAGCACAAACAGCACTGCCACCGTGGCTGCAAACGCCGCCAGCAGCTGCAGGGGCGTGGTGTGCCGCACCGTTGGGTTTGTTTTGATTTCCTGCATAGCATTCCTTTTCTTTTGGGAAGATTGCAAAAAAGTTACAAATCTTTTTTGGTTATTATACCGTATTATTCCGCCAGTTTCAATAGCGCAGAACTGCCGAAAGTTGTGAAATCCCCATCACAAAATTTGCACATTCCCGTTACCGGGCGTCCGCCTGGCGCGAAACGGAGAGCACAATGCCCATTTCGCCCAGCAGCATCATCAAACTGGTACCGCCGGAAGAAAAAAACGGCAGGCTGATGCCGGTGTTGGGGATGGTGTTGGTAACAACGGCAATGTTCAGCACCGCCTGCAGCACCACCTGCACCACAAAGCCAACGGCCAGCAGCGCACCGAATTTATCCCGCGCACGCACTGCAATGGACATGCCGCGCAAAAACAGCAGCAGGAACAGCACCACCGTCAGAGCCGCGCCCACAAAGCCAAGTTCTTCACACAGAATCGAAAAGATAAAGTCGTTCTGCGGTTCCGGCACATAGAGGTATTTCTGGCGGCTGTTGCCCAGCCCCAGCCCGGCCAGCCCGCCGGACGCGATGGCGTACAGGCTCTGGATGGTCTGGTGCCCCTCCCCCAGCGGATCGGCAAAGGGATCCCGCCACGATGCCAACCGGTCGGTGGCGTAGGGCACCAGCTGCGGCAGCAGCACCACCGCTGCCGCGATGGCCGCCGCCCCCAGACCCCCCGCCAGCGCAAACCAGCGCAGCCCCGTACCGCCCACAAACATAAGCACCGCCCCGATTGCAAGGATAAGCAGCGTGCCGGAGAGGTGCGGCTCAAGCAGCATCAGCACCGTGACAACGCCCAGAATCAGCGCAAACGGCAGCACACCGGTGGAAAACGACCGCATTCGATCATGATTCAGCGATATAATATGGGAAAACACCAGCACCACCGCAAATTTTGCGATCTCGCTGGGCTGCAGTGTGCCCAACCCGGGCAGCACGATCCACCGCTTGCAGCCGTTGTACTCCGGCATAAAGAGAACGACCGTCAGCAGCGCCAGCGACAGGGCCAGCACCGGCCAGGCCAGCCGGTGCCAGATATGGTAGTCCACCAGACTGGCCGCGTACATGGCCGCCACCCCCAGCGCCGCAAACAACAACTGCGGGCGGATGTAGGTGTAGGCATCGCCGCGGCGGTATAGCGCGACTGCATACCCGGCCGAAAACAGCATGATAAGCCCATAGCTGAGCAGCAGCAGCAAAAGGATGAGAAACGGTACATCAAAGGTGGGCAGCGCGCCGAATTTATCCCGCGCCCGCACCCTGCGCACAAGTTCAGACATACAAAAGCCCCCTGCGCAGATTGTACGCAGAGGGCGCGGTTTTTATTCCGCTGCTTTCAGGCCGGACAGCGCGTAGCCGCTGTCGCCGTTTTGCACGCTCTGGGAGCTGGCCTCGTAGCAGGCCCGCAGCACATCCATGTTGGGCTGCGGGGCGTCCGGGTCGGTGATGGCGCCGGTGGCCAGGGCCTCGTTGTAGTTGTCGATGATCTGGCCGCAGATGCGTTTGCGGTCGCGCAGCGGTGTCATCAGGTTTGCCATCCACTGCTGGTACATACCGTCACAGTTGCTGCCGTGGTTGGCAAACAGGAAGTAATATTCCTGCTCGACCTCAAGCGGCGAGGCCTGATGATTGTAGTAGTCTGCCAGTGCACTGCGCTTCTTGTCGGTGGAAAAGCCGCGAATATCATCGAGGCCCCGGGGGAACAGCTCCGGGTTGCGGATCCACTTGGAGTAAGCCTCCACCGGGATCTTCAGCGCATCGAAAATATCCAGAAAATCCTCGAGCGTGATCTTCATTTCGCCCTTTTCCCATTTCTGGATCGTGCGCCTGTCCCGACCGAGGCGTTCCGCCAAGGCACGCTGCGAAACCCCTGCGTCCTGACGCGCTGCAGCGATTGCCTCTGCCACGCGTATTCGATGTTCGACCATACTTTCCAACTCCCCTTCTTTTGAACACAAATCGCCGCCGGGGAGCCCTGTGGCAGGCGGCGCATAATGTACCGCCAAACTTCCCGGTCACTGGCTGTGTACTTTGTACACCGGGATGTGGTATAGTGAAAAAAGCCGATATTCCATCATCTTCCGGTGATGTAACCATTTTACATTCTTTTCCATTTATTGTCAATCTTTTCCTGTACATATCGTATAACAATTCAAAAAAAGCAGGTGAAAATCGTGTACATCTACCGCGCTGTCCGCCAAGAGTTGTCCACCCCCGAAACAGGCCCCTATGTCACCTTTGGCATCCTTGCCCTGCGTCTTGAGGCCGGCCAGTGGCAGAAGGTCTGCCTTACCGCGGATGTGTCAACTTCCCGCAGCTTTGCCGCCGACCTGGCTGACCGCTGTACCGCAGGCCAGCTTGACCCGCGCCAGCTTAACGATGTAATCGAGGATGCTCTGGCTTTTTAGGGGCATATTAATAGTTGCGGGGGTTCTTGATGGCGGCCTGTCGGCCAAAAGTCCCCGCAAGTACCCTAAAATATCGCTTATTACCGCTATTTTTGTGCTATTTCGTTCCATCCCCGCGTTCATTATTCTGGGGGTTCCTGCACAATTTTGCCGATATGAATTTGCGCATCAGCCCCCGCACCATCCCTCTCACACTGAACGGTACAATGGTTCTGCATCAGTTGCAACTCCCATATAAATCGTTCTCCGTCAATGGAAATGATGCGCGGGACAAATGCGTCCAGAAATTCCCGGCTGACTTTTTCATCCGGGAAGAGGTCATTCCAGGTGAACACATCCCCCATCTCCGGCACTTGCCATCGCTCCTGAAGTCTCGCCAGCAGTGCCTTCTCCTGATTGATTTTTGTGTCATAGCTTCTGCGCAAGGCTTTGTAGGCTCGTTCGACTACAAGGCCTTCTTGTTTTGCGCTCTCCAGCTCGGCCACGTCCTTCAAGATCTTCGATCGGCGGTTTCTCCGCAATCAGACAGCGAATATATTTTTCTCTGGTCATTCGACTATGCGCGACTTTTGCATTCAACACTTCGAGTTCCTGCATGGGCAAACGCACCTTGATTTCCTTGTAGCCTTCCTTGAGTGCCATAACAATCATCCCTTCTGCTGCATTTCCGTGTGGCTTGGATCTCTTCTGGTTTCATTGTACTCGTTCTCGAACTCAGTGTGAAATGTACACTTTAAGCATCTCCGCATAATTCCAAAAGTTGCAGGGAGGATTGTACGGGGTTGCCTTTCTATAACGGCACAAAAATGCCGTGGAAGATGGTTCCTCCACGGCACGATCTGTCGTTATAGCTGTTGCGTTTCTCTCCCTCTGCCATTCCAGACAGGCAACCCTTCCCGGCGCTGTGCCCTGCACCCCGTTGCCGGGGTACAGTATGTTTCCTCGCTTCTTGGCACGCTCCCTCTCCGATCCTGGCGCTGCTTCCCCAAAGCAGTACTGCAGAGGACGCTATTCTCTTGTTAGAAGGTTTTTGGCCTTCTACACTATAAGAGATGTAAATTTCGGATAAAAGCACACCTCGAAAGCGTCAAATTTACAAAAAGTTCACAATTGAAGCTTGGCAAGCGATTTCCTTGTCTTTTTCCGACATTCTCTTTCTCAATGCAGATTATGTGGCGGTGACAACTATAAGAAACAAAATGTTGAGAAAAATAGCGCTGTATGCTATAATATTCCTATAAATTATTTGCGAAAGGAGGAAGCCTCATGAATTTTGTACTGAAACAATTTGATGATGTTCTGCTTAATTTTTCGACTAAGCGTACCATGGATGGCATGGATATTTCTATCACTGCAATAAATAAAGATAAGACAGAACGGCTTCCTCTTGGTATGTCACCTACCAGCGAATCGCTCACACGCTGGTTACGACATCGGACGATTCCAGCAAATCGTGCGTATGCACAAAATTTCTTATCAAAGAATGGTTTGAGTGAAAACGACTTTATCGGTATCCTGCAAATCTGTAAAGGACTTTCTCTGACAGATTGCTATTGGGTTACACATCCGGATGACCAAAAGACCTTTGCAGAAGTAAATCTCTTTGACAATCGTTTTAGCCAAGTGCTTTCTCAGATTGCATTTACTGGCTATGGTAGTTCTCCGGTATCCAAATTCCGTTCTTCTCCTGAATTTACTACAAATGGTATGCTGCCTAAAGCGTGGCGCAGGAAAGAAGGTAAGGTTCTGCTCTATAAAGGCGGAACGAGCGGCTTAGCCAATACAGGTAAGGAACCCTATTCTGAGTTCTATGCCGCACAGGTGGCAGAGGCAATGGGCATACCTCATGTCACCTATGTTCTTTCAAAATGGAAGGGGCAGCTTTGCTCCACCTGCGAACTGTTTACTAGCAAAGATGTTTCATTTGTCCCGGCATCCACACTTATCAATACTTCCAAAATTTCCAAAATCATTGATTGGTATGATGACCACGGCTGGAAAAACGACTTGGCAGATATGCTGGTTCTGGACGCCATCATTCGCAATACAGACCGTCACCTCGGCAACTTCGGCTTCTTGGTTGATAACCATACGAATCAGTTGTTGAGACCAGCACCCGTCTTTGGCAATGGACTGTCCTTGTATTGCTATGTTATGGACAATGATTTAAACAACCTCTCAGAACAGGAAAAAATATTAGCTCCTGCCCTGTATGCGAACTTCGATGAGGTTGCTCTTCATGTTATTGGACAAAAACAAAAGCAGGAACTACGACATTTGCTCACTTTCAGGCTTAAAAAGCATGGCCGCTACAATCTCAGTGATGAACGCGTTAAAATGCTGGAAAGCGCTATCCAAGAGAAAGCAAGATATTTGCTGGAATCCGCATAACTTAGTTTCCCGATATGAAATAGTTTCCCATATTTCAAGGTGAATCGTAATATCCAAACAAAATGTGGTATCAAGTAAAAGAGCGCCGCCTCCACAGACTCGTGGAAGCGGCGCTTTACTGCTATCGTTGCTTTTCATTAACGATAGACTTGTAATTCGTTAACGAAGAGTTGTATTTTTTCTGTACATTCCGAACTGCTCTATTAACGGTAGAGTATCCCGCTGCTGCGAGTCTTTCGTTTGTAATGGAGCACTTTAATACAGGACTACCGGCGATACGCCAATAGCCCAGTCTGGAATTACCGCACTGGTAAGCCTTGTCAGCCGGGATGCCCAGCTTTCTCAAATTGACCACCTTCGTTCTGGGCTTCTTCCACTGCTTCCAGATGTACATTCGGAATCTGCGCCGCATCCATTCATCACAAGACAGCAGCGTCCGCTTCATATCGGCTACTCGAAAATAGCCAATCCAACCGCGGATAAATACCTTTACTTCCTGCATCACTCTGCGGACATTGCGTCCGCAGTTTCGCTTTGTAGGCTCTGTTCAAATTGTCTCTGTCCAGTATTGCTTCCAACAGGTCTCTTGCACCGTCTCGTTTTTTCCCGTCTCTGCGGTCAGTGCTCTGCGCTTCTGCATGCCCTTTGTGTTCCACACTAGCGCAAAAACCAGACCGCCCTTTGCAGGCGGTCTGGTTTTTGTTTCATCTTTGAAAAATTCTTTGACCCACTGTGCGTGCTGCTTCCCTGAAAACACGAGAGTGAGAATCTCCTTGGCCCTTCCCTATCGCAAATTTACAAGTAAGTATGCCCCACAATCCACAATCGAGCCAGCTTGGGGATACCCTGGCAAAGCATGTTCTTCTGCGTAGGCTTGTGCTTGTTTGTGCAGAATTTCACTGTGCTGCATGGTAAAGTCAAACCCATAGTATTGGAACAGGTTTTCTGCCGCCGAACCATATACACCATCAAGCTCAGCAAAAGCAACAGCAGCCCAAGTCAGCACGGAATTGCAGTTTGTGTCCACATACTTTACAATGTCACCCGTTTCCCAATCGGGCTTATGTTCTCGGAACTGTTTGTATATAACACTCTGATTCGGATTTGCAGTTGTATATCGAGTAATATTGCCTCCCAGTGTGTATTGACCCACCAAAACTACCGGCTTTGATACATCATAACTCTGCTCTAACTCGGCACCGATGGATCTCACTACCGCTGCTTCTTCATTCGATCGTTCATAATTCAATGCAAGCATATGGTTTAGATACATTGCCTGATGGACACATAATACCACTAGACCTAATTGTACTGCCGCCACAATCAAATTTCGCTTATGAAACAGTTTGAAAAGAATTTCATATACTGCAAGTACAACCAATGCAAAAAAAAGGGCAAATGTCTGACAGGTGCGATAAGCAGAGTATATACCTTGCAAGAGTGAGAGTAATACCAATGACAGCAACATACCTGCGCCTGTAAATAGCAGATACTTTTTTCGGCACCGTATTGCTACAATCACAACCATCGGCACAAAGATCACTACTGCAATCGTCAATTCACGGATCGGCAAATAAAAGCAACCGCGCAGCCAATAGTAGATAATCAAATTTTTTATCAGCAGCTTTGCCAGGTATTCAAATGGATAGAACACCCACGCAATTGCCGTTGCACCATTTGCGCTGGCCTGCGCAGGCAGTGCCATGTTGATAAGCATTTGCAGAAACACGCGCAAAAACAGTCCGACTATCAATGCCGCTGCATACCATAGTCCTTCCTTTACTAAGGCTAAAAACTGTGTCTTTTCTTTGCTCTCATACTCTTTCAGCGAGAGCATCGCAAAAACTGCCAATACATATACAACCGCTAAGGATTCATAAGACGAGCAAACGATCAACATGCAGACAGAAGCCGCTGTAAACCGCAACAGCTTCCGCGCCCCTGGCTGGTGCCAACTATCCCAAAGTAAATTTAGTGCTATCGCATCCAACAAATATCCACCGCAAACGCAAACATTTGCTCCGCTGTACTCCCATATCTCGTTTATCAGCGGATAAGAGATAAATATACAGGAGAAGGCTCCATAGCCGAACATACTGATTCGATCATTAGATACCTTGCGTAGCAGCGTGCAAAAATGCACAGCAGCTGCCCCAAGAAGTATGGCAGCTAACAAGTCGATGCCGGGCTGATAACTTGGTTCTGCCTTTCCGTATCCCAAAAGCCCTGCCCAAAAATTCATGCCGAATCGCCCAGTTGAAAGCATTACACCGCCAGATCCAATATAGCGGTCTCCCTCTAAGGTGTCAATTCCGACCGACACCGTTGCAATGGAATAGCCATAGCTGAGCAGCAATGTAAGCACCAACGCGGCCATGTAGCACTTATTATATAAAAAGTGAAAAAGACTGGTTTTGTATTGTCTCATTTACTTGGATTTCTGCTGAAAATTCAGCCTTTCTTCCTCAACGACCAGCGGACGGTTCATGATGCGTGTATTCATAGCCATAACATATTCACCAAGAAATCCAAGAAAAGCCAACTGAATACCGCCCATAAAGAAAATTGCAATCATCATAGGCGCATAGCCAGCCGTAAAGTTATACCAGAACAACAACTTCGCAATCAAATAAAAAAGCCCAAACAAAAAGCTCATTCCCGCAAAAATAAATCCCACAAATGTAGCTAGGCGCATCCCTACCTTTGTGTAGCTAGTAAAGCTAAGCATTGCAGCATCGTATAAGCTATACCAGTTGTTATGGGTTTTGCCTGCACGGCGCTGTGGCTGGGTGTACTCGATTTCCTTACGCTCGGGGCCCAACTCGGCCACGATGCCGCGGATGAAGGGTGTCGGATCCTTCAGTTCTCGCAATGTTTGAATAAAGCTTTTATCGTACAAACCGAATCCGGTAAACTGTTCAATCTGTTCACAACTACTCATTTTCTTGATCGTCTTGTAATAGCAACCACGCAGCCAATACATAAAGCCGTTTTCCTTGCTCTGAGTCTTACGACCAATTACAATTTTATAACCTTTTTCCCATTCGGCTACAAATTTGGGAATCATCTCCACAGGATCCTGAAAATCTGCGCACATCGTAATCGTGCAGTCACCGGAGGTGTGGATCATGCCGTAGTACGGGCTGTTGAACTGGCCGAAGTTCTTGACGTTGAAGATGGCCTTGACGTGCTTGTCCTCGGCGCAGATCTGCCGGATAATGGCGCGTGTGCCATCTTCGCTCTTGTTGTCGATAAACAGGATTTCATAGTCATAGTTCGGACAGCTCTTGACCAACTCATCGCGCACAGCCTCATAGATGGGGCGGGCGTTCTGCTCCTCGTTGTAGCAGGGGATCATTACCGAAATTGTCTTTTTCTCACTCATTTTGTTTCTTTCCTTGCCCATTCAATGGTTTTACGGATTCCTTCTTCAAATGTGGTTGCAGCATACCAACCGGTGTCTGCCTGCAAGGCTGATGTGTCCGCCTGCAGGTGCATGACCTGCAGCGGGCCGTAAGGGACCTCCCCCAAACCCAGCGGCAGCGCCGGGTCGATGGCATCGCGCAGCGCCTCGATGTAGTCCTTCAGCGGGCGGGCAGTGCCGCTGCCCAGCGGGTAGACTCTGCCGTCCTGTCCGCTGACGGCCAGCGCGTAGAACGCAGCTGCCGCATCGGCGGCGTACAGATAATCCCACTGCTGGATGCCCGCGGTCAGAGCGGGCTTCTCGCCGTGCAACAGCTTACGGATGGTGCCGCTGATCATCGTGGCCGGACCGTCGTGCGGACCGTAGACGCTCAAAATGCGCGTCCAGATGTGGGCCATGCCCAGCGCCTGGCACTCCACACGGCTCATCTGCCCGGCGCACAGCTTAGCCATGCCATAACCATTTTCCGGGAAGCAAGGAGTTTGTGCGGTCAGCATGCCCTCCACGCGGCCATACTCAGCCTGGCTGCCGGCTCCGATAAAGACCTGGCAGCCCAGCTGCGCCGCGGCGCGGCAGGCCGCAATGGTGTAGCGGATGTTCTCGATCTGCGCCGGCATGTCGTTGCGGCCTGGGCCGATCGTATGCGCCCACGCAAAGTGGAAGAACGCATCGGCCTTTTCCGGGATCAGCTCCGGCAGCGCGGCCAACTCCGCCGCGTCGCAGGGCACCACATGCAGCCGCGCGTCCTGCGGCAGCAGCGCCGCCCGCGCGCCGCCCGGGTGGGTGACCGCGTAAACCGTCACGCCCTCCGCCAGCAGCTTTGCACACAGCGCCATCCCGATTGCCCCCGTAGGGCCAGTGATGATGGCGGTGCGGATTTGTCTTTGAATGCTTGCCATTTTCGAATCACGCACTCCCTTACACTTCCGGCATCAGCGGGATAAACATCTGCTGCTCCAGCTCCTCACGCGGCAGGAAGGGGGCCAGGTCCTCCAACGGGGGGCTGACCAGCGTACCATCGGGCAGGCGCTTGGTGCTGCTCTTGGGCTCCCAGACCTGTTTCGTGTCGGTGAAAATCTCGCAGAATACCGGACCGTCCAGCGCCAGCACCGTGTCCACGGCCTGCTTCATCTCGGCGTTGCTGTGGGCGCTGTAGTAGGGGTAGCCGAACGCCTTTGCAAGCTTTTCAAACTCCGGGAAGGACAGGTCGCCGCTCTCGGGGCCGATGCCAACCTTGCAGTGCTCCTTGAAAAGGTTGTTCTGCGTCAGGCGGATGGAGTGGTAACCGTTGTTGTTGATGAGGAAGATTTTGATCGGCAGCTTGTTCGTCAGGATGGTCTGCAGTTCCTGCAGGTTCATCATGATGGAGCCGTCGCCCTCGAGGCAGATCGTCTGGCGGCGTCCGCCGCCGATGCAGGTGCCAATGGCTGCGGGCAGACCGTAGCCCATGCTGGCAATGGCGCTGTTGTTTGCCATCCGGCTGCCCTTCTGAATAACATACGCCTGATTTCCGACTACACAGCAGGCACCATTGGAGACCGCGGTCAGGCTGTTCTCCGGCAGGCGGCTGCTTAAATAGCGCACAAAGGCGTAGACGTTGGCGGTCTCTCCGTTTTCCTCCCACTGGCGGGGCAGCACGGCGGGGTAGTCGCGTTTCCAGCGCTGG
>OHTD01001415.1_pt1 | contig 10559 bp, 9 predicted proteins | sample 1578871 | NCBI WGS metagenome assembly OHTD01 (sample SAMEA3879574, study PRJEB24766) | human gut metagenome | biome: human-associated habitat; feature: feces | place: USA | collected 1985/1987 | reverse complement strand
AGCAGCCACAGCCGCGATCACGGCGGGGCTTACGGCCTCCGCAGCCGCCGGGGCGGCGGGAACCGCAGCCTTGGGCGGCGTCTGAGCGCCGGCAGTGCGCGTGCACACCCAGCTCATCAGCGAAACCAGCAGAATGATGCACAGAAGTCCCGCAAACACCGTTCCCAGGCCCATCAGCACGACAAATAAGTTGGAATAGTCCATTTCTTCCTCCCTCATACTCTCTTTGCGCAGACGGTGCATATCCCGGAAGATTTGTCCTTTGTCTGTTGTCTGCGCGGACAAGACGTGGACAAATTTCTTTGATATGTTGCTCCATTATACACACAGATGGTGAATCTGTCAACAGTAATCCGTAACAATTCTAACAATTTGTGCAGAATGACAAATGTGCCCGGCGGCACGCTTATATAAAACCACAGGAAAAGCGCACCTCCCACAGGGGAGATGCGCCGATCCGTTATCTGTTATACATAGCCGTACAGGCCCCGCACGGAGACCTCGCCGCAGCGCAGCGTGTCCACCGTGCCGTCCCGGCGGCGCACCACAAGGCCGTACTGCCGGTCAATGTCCAGGGCCGTCACCGTCTCCCCGGTGTCCGGGATGCGCAGCGTCTGCCCCAGGTTCAGGCACAGGCGGCGATAATCGGCGGCGTAGACCGCCGGGGTGTGCAAGTGTCCGAAGGCCTGGCACAGAGCCTCCGCCAGCGCCGTTTCCAGAGCATCCCGGTCCGCGGGATAGCCCTGGGCCTCCAGGGACGTGGCGATCCGGGCCACCTCCGGCGAAAAGTCATCGGACCGCTGCCGCAGGTTGACGCCGATGCCGATGACCACATAGTCCACTCCCCTGCCGGACAGCGAGGCCTCCGTCAGGATGCCCGCCAGCTTCCGCCCCTCCAGCACCAGGTCGTTGGGCCATTTGATCCGCACCGGTGCGCCGGTGACGCGTTGGATGGCCCCGGCGGCGGAGACCGCCGCCATGGGGGTCAGGGGCAGCAGGTCCTCCGGCGTCCCCTCCGGCCGCCACAGCACCGAGAGGTACAGGCCCAGCCCCTCCGGCGATTCAAAGCTCCGGCCCATGCGGCCCCGGCCTGCCGTCTGCCGCCGGGCGATCACCGCCGTGCCGCTGGGCGCGCCCTGGGCCGCCAGGCTCTTGCATACGGTGTTGGTGGAGTCCACCGTGTCATAGCGGAAAATCCTTGGCTGCTCCATCCGTACTGCCTCCCTTCGTTTTTTCCCATGGTAACATGGATTTCCCCGGACGTAAAGAGTCCGATTGCCCAAAGAGGGGCAACATCATGTGCAGCCCCCTGCTTTCCGAAAGTGAAAGCAGGGGGCTGCCTGATCCGATTACACAAACCACTCGTTTTCCGCCCGGCGGGTATAGACGTCCTCCAGCTCATGCTGGTGGAACAGATACCCCGGGTCGTCAAAGTACTTGGCCCCGGAGGGGCATTTTTTGACGCAGGCGCAGCACTTGATGCAGATGCCCCTGACCCGGGACACGTCCGCCGGGTCGATGGAGCCCATGGGACACAGCTCCGCGCACAGGCCGCAGCCGCCGCACCTGTCCGGGTCCGTTTTAGGCTTCACCTTCAGGATGTTGATGGGGTTTCCATGGCGGTCCCGGGGGGTGTAATAGGGGCGGATGGGTGTTTCCCCCCGGACGGCAACAGGCGTATTCTCCGTCCCGGCTTGTCCCGCCAATTTCTCGCAGATTTCCCGGGCAAAAGCGGCTTGTCCCGCCATGTCCCCATCGTCCGGACGGCCCGCCCCCAAAGTGCGGGAAAAGCTGTGCTCCCCCACGAAGGCTCCGGCCGCCACGCAGCGGAAGCCGTCCTGCTGGAGGATGTCCCGCAGCTCTATGAGGGCGTCGTCATAGTTCCGGTTGCCGAACAGCACCACCGGCACCGCCAGCGCTCCCCCGCCCCGGACCTTTTCCCGCAGGAACGGCAGCAGCACATTGGGCACCCGCCCGGCGTATACCGGCGTTCCCAGCACCACCAGGTCCGATTGGCAGAAATTCAGCTCCTGCTGCCGGACCTGGGGCCGGGTGAAGTCCAGACTGCGGCAGGGCGCCGCCAGCAGCCGGGCAAGCTCCCCGGCGATGTGCGTTACCGTGCGCTCCGTGGTTCCGGTGCCGCTGAAATATACGGCCCAAACGGTTGTCATGATATTTCCCCTCTTTTGTGTATTTTTGTGGGTTTTATAGGCTGAAATCTTCCTCCTTCAGTCCGTCAGTAGACAACTGGGCCGGACGGGGCGGAACCCGCTTCAGGGGGTCATACCGGAAGCGGAAGCAGTGATTCTCCGCCGCCACAATGCCCTTTTTCACGCAGGCCACCTGGGTCTCGTTGATGCGGACCCCCTGGGTGCAGTAGGCGCATCGGGGCTCGATATCCTTGCGAAACAGCATGAAACCGCCCTCCTTACAGCGTGTCCAGCCGCACCTTGCCATCCTCTGCGGTGGCCCGCAGCTGGGTGATGGGGTGCTCGAAGCTGTCGATGATCTGAACCGCCATGGGGTCCTCCAGCTCCTTCTGGATGCAGCGGCGCAGATTCCGGGCCCCGTAGGCGGCGGAATAGGAGGAGTGCACCAGGTGGGAAACCAGCGCGTCGTCATAGCTGAAGCTGTAGCCCTTCTCCTTCAGGGAGGCCTGGAGCTCATTCAGCATGATCCGGGCGATGGCGGTGAAGTTCTCCTCGGACAGCTGGTGGAAATAGACGATCTCGTCCACCCGGTTGATAAACTCCGGGCGCAGGAACTCCCGCAGGGCCTTCATGGTGCGCTCCCGGCCCTGGTCATCGGCACTGCGGCCAAAGCCCACGGACCCGGCGGCCTTGTCGGACCCGGCGTTGGAGGTCATGACGATGACGGTGTTTTCAAAATTCACCTTGCGGCCATGGGCGTCGGTGATCTCGCCGTCGTCCAGAATCTGCAGCAGGATGTTCAGCACGTCCGGGTGGGCCTTCTCGATCTCGTCAAACAGGATGACGGAATAGGGCTTGCGGCGGATCTTCTCCGTCAGCTGGCCCGCCTCGTCATAGCCCACATAGCCCGGAGGGGAGCCCACCAGCCGGGAAACAGAGTGCTTTTCCATGAACTCGGACATATCCAGGCGAATCAGCGCATCCGGGGTGTTGAACAGGTCGGCGGCCAGTTGCTTCACCAGCTCCGTCTTGCCAACGCCGGTGCTGCCCACGAAAATGAAGCTGACGGGCTTGTGCTTGGGGGAAATGCCCACGCGGCTGCGGCGGATGGCGGCGGACACGGCGGAAACCGCCTCGTCCTGGCCCACAATGTGCTGCTTCAGCCGGTCCTCCAGCTGGGACAAGCGCTTGAATTCCTCCTCCTTGATCTTGCTGGCGGGAATCTTGGTCCACATTTCGATGACCCGGGCGATGTTGTCCATGGTCAGCTGGGGCATGCCCTTGGCCTCCAGGGCGGAAAGCTCCTGCTGCAGCCGCAGCTCCTGGCTGCGGAGCTCGGCAATGCGGGCATAGCGGGCGTCCAGCTCCTCCTGGGTGAACTCCTGACCCTCCGCCGGCTGGGCGGACATGAGGTTCTCCCGCTCGAAGGTGACGTTTTCCAGGTCCCGCTTGACCTCCATCCGGCGGTTGATATCCGGGTCGTGAAGGTTCATATCGGAGCAGGCCTCGTCGATCAGGTCGATGGCCTTGTCCGGCAGGAAGCGGTCGGTGATGTACCGCTCGGACAGCACCACCGCCTGGCGCAGCACCCCCTGGGGGATGGAGACGCCGTGGTAATTCTCATAGTAATGGGCGATGCCCTGGAGAATTTTCAGCGTATCCTCCAGGCTGGGCTCGTTGACGGTCACCGGCTGGAAGCGGCGCTCCAGGGCGGTGTCCTTTTCGATGTGCTTGCGGTATTCGTTGAAGGTGGTGGCGCCGATGACCTGAATCTCGCCCCGGGACAGGGCGGGCTTGAGGATATTGGCGGCGTTCATGCTGCCCTCGGCGTCGCCGGCGCCCACGATGTTGTGGACCTCGTCAATCACCAGGATGATGTTGCCCAGCTTGCGGATCTCCTCGATGAGGCCCTTCATGCGGCTTTCAAACTGGCCCCGGAACTGGGTGCCCGCCACCAGCGCCGTCAGGTCCAGCAGGTACACCTGCTTATCCCGCAGCTTGAAGGGCACGTCCCCGGCGGCGATGCGCTGGGCCAGGCCCTCGGCAATGGCGGTTTTGCCCACGCCGGGCTCGCCGATGAGGCAGGGGTTGTTCTTCTGGCGGCGGTTCAGAATCTGCACCACCCGCTGAATCTCCTCCTCCCGGCCGATGACCGCGTCCAGCTTGCCGTCCCGGGCCCGCTGGCTGAGATTGATGCAGTAGCTGTCCAGGTACTTGTGCTTTTTATCGGCCTTGCGGCCCTTGGGGGCCTCCTCCCGGCCGGAGGGGGCGTCGGACTTCTCCGCCGGGGGATTGCTGCCGCCGAACAGGCGGTTCAGGAAGGGGAAGGTGGCGGTCTTGCCGCTTTCGCCGTCGTCCTCGTCGTCCTCATCCTGGGGGGCAGGCATGTCGCTGAGCTCCTCGGCCCCGCCGAAGGCCTGCATCATCTCGTTGTTGATGTTCTCCAGGTCCTCCGGAGAGATGCCCATCCGCTTCATCATCTCCTCCACCTGGGGCAGGCCCAGCTGGGCGGCGCATTTCAGGCACAGGCCCTCGTTGACCATCTCGCCCTTTTCATTCTGCCGGGAAATAAAGACCACGGCCACATTTTTCTTACATTTGGAACAAAGAGTCGGTTGCATGGTTTCCCTCCGTTATCTGGGTAAATTGTTCACAGCGCCGCCAGAAGGCCCAGCGGCGTCTGGGTTGCAAAGAATTTCAGCAGTGTGGTGCTGTCAATCAGTTCAGGGGTCAGAAGCCAGCCGAAGCGCTGCATGGCCCACACGGCCACAAACAGCGTAAGGCCGCCGCACACAAGGCCCAGGGCCGCGCCCCCCAGACCGTTGACGGTGCTGATCAGGGGAAGCCTGGTGACAATGGCATTCAGCGGCTTCATCAAAAGCCACAGCAGCACCAGCAGAATCAGGAACACCACCACATACACCGCCGTGCTGGCCACGGAGCGGGCCACGCTGAGGCTCACCGCCCGGATCAGGCTCTCCCCTGTTTCCTGCACCCGCTGCGAAACGGTGTCCAGCAGCTTCTGGAGGCTGTCGCCCCGGAAGCTGAGAGCCTGGAGCATCTGGCCCGCGTCGGCGGCGTGGCTCTCCTCAATTTTCTGCTCCACCCGCTGGGTCACCCGGGGCTCGATCCACTGGGCCACAGGCTCCGTCAGGTGGTCGGCGGCCCAGGAGGCCCCCAGCAGGGCCACCACGACGATCAGCAGGCCCGCCAGACTTCTCAGCAGGCCCCGCTTGGCTCCCAGCCAGGCGGCGGCGATCAGGGCCGCCAGCACCAGGATATCGGCAAATACGGACATGGACACTCTCCTTTCGGGGTCAGGGCAGGAACACGCTGGCAGCGGCAGAGCCCGCCAGCACCGCAGAGCCGTCGCTGCGCATCAGCACATCACCGGCGCTGCTGACGCCCTGCAGGGTGGCGTATTCCTTGAGGTTTTTGTTATAGATCACCAGCCGGTCGGCAAACAGAACCGCCACATACCGGCCGCAGGCGGACATGCTCAGCACATCGCCGTCCAGGTCCAGGGACCCCAGCTCCTTGCCGTCGCTGTTCACCGTCACCAGGCGCAGCTGGCTGCCCACCTTGTAACGGCCCAGCAGCACGGCGGCATAGCCGTCGCCCCCCAGGCTGCACCGGCGCAGAACGCCGCCGTCATAGCTGTAGGACGCGGCGGCCCGGCCCTTCTGGTCGATGAAATGCAGGCTGTCCTCCGCCACGGCGCAGTAGCGCTTCCCTACCAGCCCCAGGTCATACACCGCCACGCCGGCCAGGTCGCAGGTGGCGTAGGCCTCCTGCCGGTCCAGCTTATACAGGACGATGCTGCTGGTGAAGGAGCCCTGGGACTGGCCCATGGTGACGGCAGCCATCTCCTTGCCGTTCCGGGACACGGAGGAGGTCATCAGAAAGCTGTCGGCAGAATGAAAGGCAAATCCCTTTACACCGTCCTCGTCGTATACCTCCACGGCGGCCTTGTAGCCCCGCTCGTTGAGGGTCACCGCCAGGCGGCCCTCCCGGGTCAGGGTAACGGACAGAATCTCGCCGCCGCAGGTGATTTTGCGGACCAGGCCCTGGGCATTGAGGACATACACGTCGCTGCCGCCGATGTCGTAGGCGGCGGCCAGGCTGCCGGTTCCGGTCACTGTACAGGAGGTCCACTTTACAGTCTCGTTGCAGACCACCTGGCCGTCCTCCTGCATCACCAGCAGCTGGCTATTGGTGACGATGGCCAGGCTGCCGTCCAGAGAGGCAAAGCAGCTGGTGCGGTCGGCGGCGTAGTGGTACAGCTGGGCGCAGCCGGTCTCGTCCTTTTTGGCCCGGGCATAGGTCACGCTGCGGCGCAGCCCGTCGAAGGCGGTGGTATCCGTCAGCGCAGCGATGAGCACCACCGCCAGCAGCACCACGGCCACCGCCGCAAACCATATGGGCTTCAGCTCCGGCCGCTTCCGGCGCTGCACCCGGCGGGGCGCCTCCTCCTGGAGGTTGCCCTGGTCAAATTCCATCCGGTCCATTGAGTCTTTCATCTTCATACCACACCCTTGTCAGGTACAGACCTCCCGGCGGGGCGGTGGGCCCGGCCAGGGTACGGTTGCCGCTGCCCAGGATCACAGGGATCTCCTCCGGCGTCAGCTTCCCCTCCGCCGCGTAGAGCACCGTGCCGGTGATGGCCCGTACCATATTATACAAAAAGCCGTTGGCGCAGACCTTCAATTCCAAAAGGTCCCCCTGCCGCCGGACCCGGCAATAGTAGATGGTGCGGACGGTGCTGCGGACGTTGGTGCCCACGCTGCGCACGGCGGCGAAATCGTGGGTCCCCTCGAACATCCGGGCCGCCCGGTCCATGACCTCCTCGTCCAGGCGCTTGGGGTAAAAATACGCCCTGTTCACATAAAACGGGTTCTTCACCCGGGAATTGTAGATGCGATAGGTATACTCCTTGCGGATGCAGGAGCCGATGGCGTTGAAATCCTCCGCCACCTCATAGGCCGCCTTCACCACGATGTCCTCGGGAATATGGGTGTTGACGGCGAAGGGCAGCCGGTCCACGGGAATACGGGAATTGGTGCGAAAATTGGCCACATAGTGCTCGGCGTGGACCCCGGCGTCGGTGCGGCCGCAGCCGGTGCACTTGATGGGCTCGCCGCACACCATGGACAGACCCCGCTCCAGGGTCTGGGCCACGGTGACCTCGGTTTTCTGCACCTGCCACCCATGGTAGGCGGTGCCGTTGTACATCAGGATCAGTGCGATGTTGCGCATAGCGTACCTCTTTCAGATTCCCAGCCGCCCCAGGGCGATGACCCCCGCCGTCAGGGCCGCAAAGCCCGTCAGGACCCACAGGTCCGCCGGGCGGAAGCGCAGCACATGCAGGGCGGTGCGGCCTTCGCCGCCGTGGTAGCAGCGGCACTCCATGGCCGTGGCCAGCTCGTCGGCCCGGCGGAAGGCGCTGATGAACAGGGGCACCAGGATAGGCACCAGGGCCTTGGCCCGCTGGAAGATATTGCCGGATTCAAAGTCCGCGCCCCGGGCCTTCTGGGCGGACATGATCTTGTCCGTCTCCTCGATGAGCGTCGGGATGAAGCGAAGCGCGATCGACATCATCATCGCGAGCTCGTGCACGGGGACCTTGATCTTCTTGAGGGGACCCAGCAGACTCTCCAGACCGTCCGTCAGGCGGATGGGAGACGCCCATGGCATCCCGTCCTCCACCATGGTAAAGAGCCGGTCATAGTCCATGGACAGCTGCCCGGCGGACTGCGCCAGATAGTAGCCCTTGTCCGGGACGATGGCAAGGTAAATTTGGGAATCGGTGGAGGAAAGATAGGTTTCGTATACGCTGCTGAACCGCTCCAGTGCGTGGCTGACCGAGGCTTCGCTCAGGGGATATTCCTGTGCCGCAGCATAGCCTTGGGAGATATAAATGCCGCTTTTGTCGCTTTGCCGCAGGACGAAGCGGTGGAACAGGGATTTCGCCTCGCGGAAGGTGTCCCGCAGGGGGAACTGATCCAGACTGGCGTCCTCAAAATCCGTCATGAAGCTGCCGTCCAGCAGTTTTTTCCCCTGAATGGCGGGCTTCTGCGCCAGCTGGCGGCGCTCCGCGACGGAAATGTCCCGGCTGGGCGCCAGCCATGCCCACGCAGCCAGCACCGCCCAGACAGCCGCAACAATGATTGCGCAAATTCGATTCTTCATACCTTCGCCCCCTTAAAACCGGAAATACAGGAACGGGCTGAAGGAGCCATCCACCAGATAGGCCGTGCAGACGATCAGCAGCGCCAGCATTGCCGCGGCTTCCAGCACGACGCCCGCCTTCGTTCCATCCATGCGCCGCGCCGCGTTTTTCACCACTGGCGTGGAGCCGAGAATGCCCAGCACGAACAGGACGGCATAGCTTTTGAGATAATACAGCGTTTCGGCGGAGGTCAGGCTCAGGCTGCCGAAGCCGAACAGTCCGGCAAAGTCCTGCCCCGCCTGGGCAAGACTGTCCGCGTTGAACAGGACGAAACTGAGGACTACCGCCAGCAGCACATAGCCATGGCGCAGGACGCCCGGCAGCCTTTGCAGGACGGGAATCCACTTTTCCGCCAGCAGAAGCGCGGCAAACAGCAGCCCCCACAGCACGAAATTCCACGCCGCGCCGTGCCACAGCCCCGTAAGCATCCACACGGTGAGGATGTTAAGCACCCACCGCCACCGGCTGACCCGGCTGCCGCCCATGGGGATATATACATAGTCCCGAAACCAGCTGCCAAGGCTGATATGCCACCGCCGCCAGAACTCCGTGACGCTTCCCGAGAGGTAGGGGTAGTTGAAATTCTCCACAAAATGGAACCCCAGCACCCGCCCAAGGCCGATGGCCATGTCGGAATAGCCGGAAAAATCGAAGTAAATGTTCAGGGCAAAGGCCACGGCGTACATCCAGTAAAACAGGACGGACGTTTCCCCGCTCTGTCGGAACAGCCGGATCAGCAGGGCAAAGTTATCCGCAAGGATGACCTTTTTCCCCAGCCCTACCAGAAACCGCCGCAGACCCACCGCCGCGTTTTCCCAGCTGTGCTCCCGGTGCTCCAGCTCCCGTGCGATGTCCGCATAGCGGACGATGGGGCCTGCAATCAGCTGGGGGAACAGGGCGACATACGCGCCGAAGTTGATGAGGTTCTTCTGTGCCGGGACGCTGCCGCGGTAGACGTCGATGGTGTAGCTCAGGCACTGGAAGGTGTAAAAGCTGATGCCGATCGGCAGCGCAAGATGAAGCAGCGGAATTTTCAGGCCGGTGACAGCGTTCAGACTGCCGATGAAGAAGTCCGCGTACTTGAAAACCCCCAGCAGCCCCACGCTGATGACGATGGACGCCAGCAGCCAGCGCTTTTTCCGCTTCCGGGAGCGTTCGATGCCCAGGCCGCAGACGTAGCACAGCAGGATGGTGAACACCATCAGGGGCAGCAGCCGCAGCTCCCCCCAGCCGTAAAAAATCAGGCTGGCAAGGAGCAGAACGGCGTTTTTCCCATTCCGGGGCGTGAGAAAATACACCGCCAGCACCGCCGGGAGGAAATAATATAGGAAGGGAATGCTTGAAAAAACCATAGACGTGTTCGCTCCTGAGAACTCTTATAAAAATGGCAGCGATTCCATCGCTGCCATTTTGGAAACCTTAAATCACAAATTCGGGTTCGCCGACGACCTTGCCGAAGGCGTCCACAAAGGACTGGGCGGTGAGGTCGTAGCTGGTGTCCAGCATAATGAGCATCACCACGTCACGGTAGCCGGTGACCAGCATGTCGTCCGCTTCCACGCAGACCCACTTGCGGGGGTTGATGCCGGACTTCATGGCTTCGGCGACGGACTTGATGTCCTCGCCCGGGGCGACCCGCACCATGACCATGGAAAAGGCGATGGAGCCGATCATCGGCTCGAACACCGCGGCCTCCGTCAGCACGCCGGCGTTATCCAGACCGGTGCTGCTCTTGATGGCCCACTGCCCTTCCTCGCTGGTGTCGGTGAGGTCGATGGTCTCGACGCCGCCGTCAAACTCCACCGGCTGCTGGGCAACGATTTCGTTCAGCAGTTCCTCCATGGTTCCCTCCACCTTGTCGGGGGAGGTGGTTTCCGTGGGCTTGGATCCGGCACAGCCGGAAAGCAGGGACAGCGCCATGGCTGCCGCCAGAATTGCAGTTAAAACTTTTTTCATGTTTCATTTCCTCCTGAAATTATTTCGGGTAAATCGTTTCTTCCAATAAGCATGCCCCAAAAGCAGCAGAAGCATACCGGCGGCCGCGCCGCAGCTGTCAATGCACACGTCCCGGATGCCGGGGCTGCGGCCGGGGATGAAGGCCTGGATGGTCTCGTCGATGCAGGCAGCGGCCACGCCCAGCGCGAACGCCGGAAGCCGCCTTTTTCCCAGCATCCCGAACA
>OHTD01001402.1_pt1 | contig 10604 bp, 11 predicted proteins | sample 1578871 | NCBI WGS metagenome assembly OHTD01 (sample SAMEA3879574, study PRJEB24766) | human gut metagenome | biome: human-associated habitat; feature: feces | place: USA | collected 1985/1987 | reverse complement strand
TTATGGTATAATGCTTATAGAAAAAGAAAAGAGAGGAATTAACAATGAAACCAATTAATGGAACATGGTTAGAAATTCATCATCATGGATTACCGGAAGGAAAGTATTTTAATCCAATGATTCATGAATTTAGTGACAAACAATGGAAAGCAAAAGTTAAAGAAATTGCTTCATTAAAGATGAAATATATTGTCTTAATGGGAATTGCTTATACGGATTATGAAATCCAAGAAAGTTATTTTCCATCAACGATTTATCCAAAATCAAAACAAAGATGGCGTTCAATTTGACAAAGCGCCAGCTCATCTGCTTTGGCGGGGCGGCGGCCATCGGCATCCCGTCCTATCTGCTGACACGGGAGCCCCTGGGGAATACCGGGGCTATGTTCCTTATGCTGGCGGTCATGCTCCCGGCGTTCCTGCTGGCGATGTATGAAAAAGACGGGCTCCCCTTTGAAAAGGTGGTGCGGAACGTCCTGCGGGCAAAGTTCCTGCGGCCTGGGGTGAGGCCCTACCAGACGGAAAATATCTATGCCCCGTTCACCCAGCGGGGCACTGTGAGAAAGGAGGATGCGATTGCGAAAGGCAAATCCAACCAGCGGAAGAAAAACCGCAAAGGCTAAAACCCGGGCGGCCCTGTCCGCCCAGCAGACGATCCCCTATGTGGCGATGCACCCGGACGGGGTGTGCCAGCTCCCCGGCGGGCTCTACACAAAGACGGTGGAATATGAGGACATCAACTATTCCGTTGCGTCCACGGAGGATCAGACGGCGATTTTTGGCGGGTGGAGCTCGTTCCTCAACTACTTTGACAGTTCGCTGCCGTTCCAGCTTTCCTTTATCAACCGTCGTTCCCATTCCCGCAGCCGCTATCAGGTCAATATCCCGAAAGCGGATGACAACTATAACAGCGTCAGGGACGAGTTTACCGGGATGCTGAAAAATCAGATTGCCAAAAGCAACAACGGCATCGAGCGGTCAAAATACATCACGTTTGGCCTGCCCGCCGAGGGGATCGCGGAGGCCCGCCCCCGCCTGGAACGGGTGGAGGCCGACGTGACAGGCAATCTCAAACGGCTGGGCGTTCCCTCTGTCCCGATGGACGGGCAGGCGCGGCTGGCTCTGCTACACGGCCAAATGCACCCCGGCAACCGGGAGCCGTTCCGCTTCTCCTGGCAGGACATCCCCAAAACCGGGCTTGGCACAAAGGACTATATCGCGCCGGACAGCTTCGACTTCCGGCAGGCCCGGACATTCCGCATCGGCCAATACTGGGGCGCGGCGTCCTACTTGCAGATTTTGGCGTCCGAGCTCTCTGACAAGCTCCTGGCGGAGATCCTGGAGCTGGATGCGGAAATGACGGTTACGCTCCATATTCAGACGGTGGATCAGCTCAAGGCCATTAAGACCATCAAGGGCAAGCTCTCCGACATCGGGAAAATGAAGGTGGAGGAACAGCGGAAGGCTGTCCGGGCCGGGTACGATCCCGACATTCTCCCGCCCGACCTCATTACCTTTTCCAAGGACGCCGCCGAGCTGCTCTCCGACCTGCAAAGCCGCAACGAGCGAATGTTCCTGCTGACCTTTATTGTGGTCAACACCGCAGGCAGCCGCCAGCAGCTTGACAACAACGTATTTCAGGCGGCCTCCATCGCCCAGAAGTACAACTGCCAGCTCACACGCCTTGATTTCCGGCAGGAGGAGGGGCTGATGTCCTCTCTGCCGTTAGGACTGAACCAGATCGAGATACAGCGGGGCCTGACCACATCAAGCGTCGCTATTTTTATCCCCTTTACCACGCAGGAGCTGTTTCAGGACGGCAAGGAAGCTCTGTACTGCGGGCTGAACGCGCTGTCGAACAACCTCATCATGGTAGATCGCAAGCGTCTCAAGAACCCCAACGGCCTCATCCTTGGTACGCCCGGAAGCGGCAAGAGCTTTGCCGCAAAGCGGGAGATCGCCAACGTGTTCCTCGTCACCAACGACGACATCATCATCTGCGACCCCGAAGCCGAGTACGGACCGCTGGTGGAGCGTCTGCACGGACAGGTCATTAAAATCTCCCCCACAAGCCCGCATTACATCAACCCTATGGACTTAAACCTCAATTACAGCGACGATGAAAACCCGCTGAGCCTGAAATCCGACTTCATCCTCTCCCTCTGCGAGCTGATCGTGGGCGGCAAGGACGGCCTCATGCCGGTGGAAAAGACCATCATCGACCGCTGTGTGCGCATGGTGTACCGGGATTATCTCAGCGACCCTGTGCCGGAGAATATGCCGATTCTGGAGGACTTGTATAACGAGCTGCGGCGGCAGGAGGAAAAGGAGGCGCAGTACATCGCCACGGCTTTGGAAATCTACGTTTCCGGCTCCCTCAACGTGTTCAACCACCGCACCAACATCAACATCGCCAACCGCATTGTCAGCTTCGACATCAAGGAGCTGGGCAAGCAGCTCAAGAAGATCGGGATGCTCATCGTGCAGGACGCGGTGTGGAACCGCGTCACCGTCAACCGGGAAGCCCACAAATCCACTCGCTACTACATTGACGAAATGCACCTTTTGCTGCGCGAGGAGCAGACGGCGGCCTACACCGTGGAAATCTGGAAGCGCTTCCGCAAGTGGGGAGGTATCCCCACCGGCATCACCCAGAATGTCAAGGACCTGCTCTCCTCCCGCGAGGTGGAGAACATCTTTGAGAACAGCGATTTCATCCTCATGCTCAATCAGGCCAGCGGCGACCGGCAGATTCTCGCCAAGCAGCTCAATATCTCCCCGCATCAGCTCTCGTATGTCACCCACAGCGGTGAAGGCGAAGGGCTGCTTTTTTATGGCAACGTTATCCTGCCCTTCGTAGACCGCTTCCCCCGCGGGGAACTCTATGACCTGCTTACCACCAAGCCACAGGAGCAGACTGCATAACAAAACAAGAAAGGAATAGCACGATGGAAAACAAACTGATGATTTTTGAAAACGAAGCCTTTGGAAAGGTGCGAACGCTGAACCTCAACGGCGAGCCGTGGTTTGTAGCGGCGGATGTGTGCAAAGCGCTGGAACTGGGGAATCCGAGCATGACGGTTGAGCGTCTGGATGATGATGAAAAGGGTATCAGTACTATTGATACCCTTGGCGGGAAACAGCGCATGGCAATCATCAACGAACCCGGACTGTATTCGCTGGTGATCACCTCCCGCAAGCCGGAGGCAAAGGCGTTCAAGCGCTGGATCACCCATGAGGTCATTCCGGCCATCCGCAAGCACGGCGCGTACATGACAAAATCCGTGCTGGAGCAGGTGCTGGAAAACCCGGAGCTGGTGCTGCTCATGGCGCAGCGGATGCTGGAGGAACAGCGGAAAAACGAACTGCTTCAGCAGGAGCTGCGTCTGGCAAAGCCCAAGGCGGACTTCTACGACGCCTTCATTCACCCGGAGTGCTGCACCAATCTCCGCGCCACCGCAAAGGAGCTGAAGGTGCCGGAGAAAATGTTCACCGCGTTCCTCATCCGCAAGCGCTATCTCTACCGCGCGCCCTCCGGTACGCTCCTACCCTACGCCAAGCCCGCCAGCGACGGTCTGTTCTTCGTAAAGGACTATATCGCCGTCAACGGGCATCAGGGGGTATATACCCTTGTCACGCCCAAGGGCAAGTCGCTGTTTCTCACCATGCTGGGTGAGATCGCCTGACCTGATTCTACCATAAAAAATGTAAAGGAGAGCATCTCAATGGAAAAAGAAAATCTGTACCTGATCCACGGCGAGGACTATCTGCGCCACATCGAGGAAAAGCTGGAGCTGCTGTGGATGGCGACCATCCTCATGCACTACATCAAAAACGGAGCTGAGAAGGACAGCTATCTGGACCTTGTACGCAGATCCACCCTCGACTTTGACGAGCGCTGCGAGGAGATGTTCAGTTCTTGGGGCATGGCGCTCAATTACCTCAAGTCCCGCGACCTTGCGGACTTGTCCGACCTCATCGAAAACGACCTGATCGAGCCGGAATATGCCGGTTACATTCCTGCGGACAATCCCTGCTGCCCCGGCGAACGCTGCTGCGAGTACGCCGAGCGCATCGAGCGCGAATATGCCGCAGAGCGCGCGGCGGACGAGGATAATGAGGACGCCGACGTATTTGAGTATGACGGAGAACCGGCCATATCTGAGCTGACCGGCGTGTGCAGGGACATCCTCACGGCTGTCGAGGGGCTTACCTCGCTTCTAAGGGATGAGTTCGACTATGCAGGCTGACCGCATTTACTGCGGCGACGCCCTGACCGTACTGAAAACCCTGCCGGACAATTCCGTGAACTGCTGCATAACCTCACCGCCCTACTACGCACTGCGGGATTACGGCGTAGATGGGCAGATCGGGCGGGAGGAAACCCCGGCGCTGTATGTGGAGCGTCTGACTTCCATTTTCCGGGAGGTCAGGCGCGTTCTCACGCCGGACGGCACACTCTGGCTCAACATCGCGGACACCTATGCCGGAAAGGGCAATCAGGGAGAAAGCCTTGACCCCAAGTACCCCAACGGCAGGACCGGTCAGGTGGTCGCCCTCAACGGCAAGGTGCTGCAAGGCAAAGGACATGATCGGCATCCCGTGGATGCTGGCGTTCGCGCTGCGGGCAGACGGCTGGTATCTGCGCTCGGACATCATCTGGATGAAAGCGAACCCCATGCCGGAAAGCACCAAGGACAGGCCAAGCCGCTGCTATGAGCATATTTTCCTGCTGTCCAAGTCCCGCCGCTACTATTACGATGCTGCCGCCATCGCGGAGCCGGTTGCGGAAACGACAGTACGGCGCATGAAAGGCGCACGAAGCACGGCTACCAAGCACGGAAGCGGCATTCCCGGACAGCAGAATATCCAGAAAATCAATCTGCCAAGAGCTGCCGGAACCTATACGGATGCAGATATTCCACAGCTTCGCAACAAGCGCGACGTATGGCAGATCAACACCGTGCCGTACAGGGGCGGGCATTTCGCCGCTTTCCCGCCAAAGCTGGCGGAAACCTGCCTGCTGGCAGGCTGCCCGCCCGGAGGCGTGGTGCTGGACCCCTTCCTCGGCTCCGGCACTACGGCGGCGGTGGCAAAGCAGCTCGGACGGCACTACATCGGCATTGAGCTGAACCCGGACTACTGCAAGCTGGCAGAGAAACGGATCGGAGGTGTCGCGGTATGAACGCCTACACCCGGCAGGATCTGAGCGTCATGCAGGCGTGGCCGCTGGAGCGGAAAATTCGCGTGACGCAGGCGAAGATCATCGAGTGGTATCACCACTACGGCGGCAAAGTCGCCGTCTCCTTTTCGGGCGGCAAGGACAGCACCGTGCTGCTGGACCTTGCGCGGCGGGCGTTCCCCGACATTCCCGCTGTGTTTGTGGACACAGGGCTGGAATACCCGGAGATACGGGAGTTTGTCAAAACCGTTCCCAATGTAACATGGCTGCGCCCGGAGATGCCCTTTTCAAAGGTCATATCGGAATACGGCTATCCCGTCATATCCAAGGATGTGGCGCGGCGTATCCGCTACGCCAGAAAGGGCGGCACATGGGCGCTCTGCCACCTGAACGGCCTGAACCGGGACGGTACGCCCTCAAAATACAATGAACGATACATGAAATGGCGTATCCTGCTGGATGCGCCGTTTTTCGTTTCCGATCAGTGCTGTTTCATCATGAAGGAGCGGCCCCTGCACAGATATAACCGGGAAACCGGTAGAAAGCAGATCATTGCGACCATGGCCTGTGAGAGCGCGCGCCGTCAGAGCGTCTATCTCAAAATCGGATGCAACGCCTATCACAAGCGGGACCCCACCTCGCAGCCCATGTCCTTCTGGACCGAGCAGGACGTTTTGGAATATCTCAGAATGACCGGCATCCCGTATGCCTCCGTTTACGGCGAGATCGTGGAGGAAAACGGCAGGCTGACCACCACCGGCGCGAAGCGCACCGGCTGTATGTTTTGTATGTTCGGCGTTCATCTGGAGAAGCCGCCTAACCGCTTTCAGCGCATGGCGCTGACACATCCCAAACAGTACGATTTCTGTATCCACAAATTGGGCTGCGGCAAGGTGCTGGACTTTCTCGGCGTACCGTATGCCCCGAATGGAGGTGAAGTCACATGAGCAAACGCTCGCCCCGGCTGCTGTTCACGCAGGAGGAGCGGACAGCGCCGGAACTGAAAAAGGCCATCAAAAAAGCGGATAAAGCCTATCAAAAGCTGGAAAAGTCCGAGGCAAAGATACCCAAGAAAACCATAAAGAAAAAGCAGCGCGTCGTTGACCCGAAAACCGGCACGGTCACAACGCGCCTTTCCTTTGAGGAGGTGGACAAAAAGCGGCCGCCCTCCAAGCTCACCCACGCCCTGCGGGACGCGCCCGGTGCGGCGGCACTATCCGCCGTCCACAGGGAGATTCGGGAGCATGAGCAGGACAATGTGGGTGTGGAGAGCGCCCACGGCGTGGAGCAGGCGGCGGAGCGCGCCGTGCGCCTTGCCCAGCACGCCCACCGCTCTCACAAGGAGAAGCCCTACCGCCGCGCAGACCGCGCCGAGGCCAAGGCAGACCGCGCCAACCTCCGCGCGTTGGACAAAACGGCGCAGCACCATGACCCGCAGTTTTCCAGCAATCCCTACTCCCGCTGGCAGCAGAAGCAGGCCATCAAGCGGGAGTACGCCGCCGCCAAAGCCGGAAAAAGCGCCGGGAATACGGTCAAAGCCTCCGAAGCCACGGCAAAGGCGGCGCGGAAAGCCGCGGAGAACACAAAGAAAGCCGGCGAGTTCATCGCCCGTCACAAAAAGGGCTTCCTTATCGTGGGCGGCATCGCGGCAATAATCGTCCTTATCCTCTGCACCGTGTCCTCCTGTTCTCTGCTGATTCAGGGCGGGGCAACCGGCATCAACGTATCCACCTACCCCAGTGAGGACGCGGATATGCTGGCGGCAGAGGCGCAATATTGCGCCATGGAAGCGGAATTGCAGCAGTATCTCGACACCTACGAAAGCACCCATGACTACGATGAGTACCATTTTGATCTGGACGACATCGAGCATGACCCCTATGTGCTGATCTCCGCCGTCACCGCCCTCATGGGCAGGGAGTGGACGCTTTCCGAGGTCGGCGGCATACTCGATATGCTGTTTGAAAAGCAGTACATCCTAACGGAAACCGTCACCACGGAAACGAGATACCGCACGGAAACCCGAACCGGCTACTACACCGACGCGGACGGCAATCTGCAAAGCTACGAGTACGACGTGCAGGTGCCGTACACCTACTACATCTGCACCGTAAAGCTGGAAAACTTTAACCTCTCCCATGTGCCGGTCTATATCATGTCGCAGGATCAGCTCTCCCTTTACGCCATGTATATGGCGACGCTGGGCAACCGCCCGGACCTGTTCGGCGGCTCGGAGTACATCGGGAAATACTACACCGCCGACTATGAAAAGTACGAGATACCCCCGGAAGCGCTGGAGGACGCGCAGTTCGCCGCCATCATCAAGGAGGCGGAGAAGTACCTCGGCTACCCCTACGTCTGGGGCGGCAGCAGTCCTGCCACCTCTTTCGACTGCTCCGGCTTCGTCAGCTACGTCTACAACAACTGCGGCGTGGGCTGGAGCTTCGGCAGACTGGGCGCGGAGGGACTGCGCCAGCTCTGTACGCGGGTGTCCGCCGCCAACCTGCGCCCCGGCGATCTGGTGTTCTTCCAAGGCACCTATGACACCACCGGCGCGTCCCATGTGGGCATCTATGTGGGCAACAATATGATGCTCCACTGCGGCGACCCCATCCAGTACACAAGCCTCAATTCAAGCTACTGGCAATCCCATTTCCTTGCTTACGGGCGCGTACCTGCGCCCTAATCTCTCAGAAAGGAGACGAACATGAACCCGAAAATCAGCAGGCTGCGGGCGGAGCGCGAGAAGAACAACGGCAAAATCGCCGCGCTCCAGACCCGCAACAGAGAAATCGACAGCCAGATCATGGAACTTGAGAACACCGACATCATCGGAATGGTGCGGGAAAGCGGCTTTACGCCGGAACAGCTCGCCCGGCTTCTTCAGTCCATGCGGCAGGGGCAGTTCCCCGCGCCGGAGGCTGAACGGAACGAAACGGAGGAAAAACAGTATGAGGAAGTTTAACACCCGGCTTTTTGCCAGTCTGCTGGCGGTATTCTGCTGCATGACCGCCCTTTCCGCCACCGCCTACGCAGACGGCGGCTATTACGAACAAAGTGAGGACGGAAGCGAAACGCCTCCGTCCTCCATTGATAGCATCACCATCTCCACGGAAAGCGTCAAACTGCCGGAGCAGCAGGGCAGCGAGGCGCTGACCCCGGACGGGAATCTGACCCTCATCGACGACATTTTGCAGTCCGCGCCCTATGCCAGCGTGGAGGAAGCGGCAGAAAACAAGCAGTTCATCACCGTCCAGAGCAAAAACGGCAACTACTTCTACATCGTCATTGACCGCTCCGGAGACACGGAAAACGTGTATTTCCTCAACCTTGTGGACGAGGCTGACCTCATGGCGCTGATGGAGAACGGCGGCAGCGCCGCAGCCTGCTCCTGCAAGGACAAGTGCGAGGCAGGTGCGGTCAACACCGCCTGCGCAGTCTGCAAGAACAACATGACGGAGTGCATGGGCAAGGAAAAGGCTACGGAAAAGACGCCGGAGCCCGACCCGACGCCAGATACGAGCGACAGCCCCGACAAGGACGGCGGCGAAAAGAAGTCCGGCAGCGGTCTTGTTGTGATTGTGCTGCTGCTCCTGATGGCGGGCGGCGGCGCGCTGTACTGGTTCAAGCTCCGTAAGAAGAAGCCCGACACAAAGGGATCTGTGGACTTGGACGATTACGACTACGGCGATGATGAGGACGAGGAATATGAAAACGAGGACGAGCCGGAGGAAACGGAGGTCGCAGATGCATGACCCTTTTCACCAAAAACCCGCTGGAGCGGCTGATGATGCAGCGCCCCTATCCGGGAAAGGAGGAAACGCCGCGCACCCCTGCCCCGGAGGGGCATTTCTGCTGCGGCTGTTCCCGCTACGGCACCGTCTGCCTCCGTCCCTGCTACCGTGACACCGACCTGCGGGAGAAGCTGCGGGCAAAAGCGCCGGAGCGTTAGGATCCCGACCCTTGCCGCCTTCTCCCACCGATGCTACAATGTACCCATGAAAGACCAAATGCAGCGGAAAAGGATGTGATACGGATGCTGAGCTTTGAACGGGTGCTGGAGGCATTCAGGGAGCACCTTACAGAAGATACCGGCGTGGAGGTGGTGCCGACCCGGCACGGCTATACCTACCTCACATGGGATGACAGGCGTGAAAATTGGGACACCGCTGAGATTTGCCTCACGCCGGAGGCGCTGCTGGACAGGCTGACCGGCGCGGTGGAAAGCTATGAACAGTGCCGCCTTTTGGATGGAACACGGGACCCAACCGACGCCGAGCGCAAAGCCTTTGCCGAGGCTGCCGAGCGATACCGGAAGCGGTGCCTTGAACGGCCCTGACCCACATACGATTAGAAAAAACAGACACGAAAAGCAGTCCTTCGGGGCTGCTTTTTGCTATGCAGAAAAGGAGAAAAATGAATATGACACACCATAAATTAGTGATCGCGGAAAAGCCCTCCGTCGCCCAGTCCATCGCCGCCGTGCTGGGCGCGACCAAACGCAACGACGGCTATCTTTCAGGAAACGGCTACCTTGTAAGCTGGTGCTTCGGGCATCTGGCGGAGCTGGCGGGCGCGGATGTGTACGATGAAAAGTACGCCAAGTGGCGCTATGACGATCTGCCCATCCTGCCCGCAAGCTGGCGCTTCACGCTGAAAGCGGACAAAGCCAAACAGTTCGAGCTGCTGCGGGATCTCATGCGCCGGGAGGACGTGACCGAGGTCATCAACGCCTGTGACGCGGGGCGCGAGGGGGAGCTTATCTTCCGCACCGTCTACTACATGGCGGGCTGCACAAAGACTATGAAGCGGCTGTGGATCTCCTCCATGGAGGACACCGCCATCAAAAAGGGCTTTGCGGAGCTGCGTCCGGGGCGTGAATATGACGGGCTGTATCAGTCCGCCCTCTGCCGCGCCCGCGCGGACTGGCTGGTGGGCATCAACGCCACAAGGCTCTTTTCGGTGCTGTACCACCGCACCTTGAATGTTGGGCGCGTCATGACGCCCACGCTGGCGCTCATCGTCCAACGGGAGGCGGAGATCGGGGCGTTCCGCCCGGAAGCCTTTTACACGGTAAATCTTCGCTGCGGCGATTTTGCCGCCGTGTCCGAAAAGTTCAAAGAGAAAGCGGAGGCGGACGCCCTCGCCGCCGCCTGCGCCGGTCAGCCGGTCACGGTCAAGGCGGTGCAGCGCACGGAGAAAACGGAGAAAGCGCCGCTGCTCTACGACCTGACCGCCCTCCAGAGAGAAGCCAACCGCAGCCTCGGCTATACCGCACAGCAGACGCTTGACTACCTGCAAGCCCTCTACGAGAAAAAGCTCTGCACCTATCCCCGCACGGACAGCCGCTTCCTCACCGACGATCTGGAAGCCTCCGTGCCGGAGCTTGTGACCGTTGCCGCCGCCATCTGCGAAACAGACGC
>OHTD01001395.1_pt1 | contig 10665 bp, 9 predicted proteins | sample 1578871 | NCBI WGS metagenome assembly OHTD01 (sample SAMEA3879574, study PRJEB24766) | human gut metagenome | biome: human-associated habitat; feature: feces | place: USA | collected 1985/1987 | reverse complement strand
TATATCCGTGTACCGGCTGGCTTTCTCAATGAAGATGCCCACGTTGGCAGTGGATGCCTTGGGTTTCTCCAGCCGTTCTTCCCCCACTTTTCCCATACACAGCTTACCCCCTAGCCCACATTGTGAATCTAGGGGGTAAGCTCGATTTTATTCGTTTTTGGACTACACTTTATTTTTTAGCTAATACACGTCTGAGTCCTGAGAGGTACTTACGAAGTATCTTTCCATTAAAGAGATATCCTAAAACCAAGCTATGTAATGTAAACAATACCAGGGAGAGTTGTGATGCAACCCTCCCTGGCTGTTCCGTATTAGTTTTCCGTTGTACCCCCGGTTCAAAAGTTGGCCGCATTCCATCCCGCCAGAGCGGTTACGCTGCTTTTGAGATGATCCGTTTTGGGGTGGGGCGGGACTTACTTCCCATAGACATTTGCCAGAATCTGAGCGGTAGCGGCTTTGCGGCAACGATCGCAGAGGGCCTCCAGCTCTTGGCCGGACCGCTTTGCCGCCATTTCCAATTCCTCCCGGGTGCCGATCACGCTTCCGCATTGGGCGCAATGGACTAGCTGGAAGGTTTTATCCCAGATGACCCTAGTATCGGCCGTTTCGGCGATGGGGATAGCCTGGGTGGGGCAAACGCTGGCGCAGGCGCCGCAGCCGGTGCAGCTGCCGCGCTCCGGCAGCGGGGAAGCGGGATGATCCGTCACGTCCTCATCTCCTTTTCGCTCTTTTTGGCCATTTTACCACATAGGGCAGGAAAACACAAGAGCCGCGATGCCGCCGGACCTCCTCCTGAAATTTGCGAGCTGTTTTGTAGTTGACTTCACTATACTATATATGATATACTATAGAAGAATTGGGGGGATTGCTTATGATTAACTGATATGAAGCTATTATTAAGACCGCTCCTTCGAAAAATTAGAAACAGAAACTGAGAAAAGAAAGTTGAGGATTTTATGAAAAGAAACTTCACGATTTTGTTGCTGATGCTTCTTTGTATCTCCCTTCTGACTCCTGTGTATGCAACACAGGAGATTCCCAGCGAGATGTTTGGCGAAGAAGCGATTACTCAAGCGATTGATAACTATTTTCAGAGTCGGAAAGACTTTCTGAAAGGGAACCGGAATGACATCGTTCCCGTCGTGGATGGAATCTTAGCTGATGAGCTACTCCATAAGCAAGCGTTGATTGAAAATGAGGCTGTTTACCTAACATATTCCCTAAGTGAACAAAATGTTGCGGCATATTCCGGTTATGCTGTTGTGAATGTGGTGGAGGCTATTACATATCGTGTATCTGGTACGGAAGCGAACGCTTGCGTGAATCATCAAATTACAGTCTATCAGACAAATCAGGGGAATATCGTTATTGGCGCTGATGCGTATAAAGATGATGTGCCAAACTTTGAATCCTGTTCGTATGTAAACGCTCCAGCTACTAATTATGACGTGAGTCCAAATGCGTCGCAAGCAGGGGGAAGTTCTAATTGTATTGTTGAGGTAGCTCGTAATGAGATTGGTTATGTAGAGGGAACTAATAACTATACAAAGTACGGCGTGTGGTTTGGTAGCCAGTATGCGCATAGTGAATGGTGTGCAATCTTTGTCTGTTGGTGTGCAAATCAAGCTAATGTTTCTACAACCATTATACCCAAGAACAATTCTGTTGCAGTTGTTGATAATCTGTTAAGTTTTTTTGTTACCAGAAATCAGTATTTTATGCGAGGTGCTGGTACGCCAAAAGCTGGTGATTTGTACTTTGAGGGAGTATCTATTAATGATCTAAAGCATGTAGGGATTGTTTCCTCGGTAGGCTCTACTTCATTTACAATAATTGAAGGAAACTATCCTGACCGAGTCCAGTATAGAACCATATCTCTGACTGCATCAAACGTAATTGCTTTTGCGCGTCCTGCATATGCGACCACATCGCATAGCTATGTTGCAGTAAAAAATCAGTCCGGGTTGATTCTATACTATCAATGTAGTGCCTGTGGTCATCAAGTGACAAATATACCCGGAACAATGGGATTACAGAGTATCCCTCTTGCGGTATGATTTCGATCAGAAAGGAAGATAAATGAGGATGAAAAAGCGTTTATTTCCTCTGCTTGCGGCCCTGCTGTGTATGGTGATGCTGATGGGCTGTACGACCCATGCGGGGCCGGAATCCAACAAACTGACGGAGGCGGAGCTTCAGGAGCTCCAGGAGCTGTTCGCCCCGGGCAGCTGGTATGCCCAGGCCTGCACCAGCTACTATGAAGCGGCGGAGGCCGTGGATCTGGGCCGTCTGTTCTACGATGGCATCGGCTACGCGGGACTGGTCTATGGACAGTGCTATGTGACCGATCGGGAGCGGGACTGGGTGCTGGAGCAGGAACCTGCGGCAGAGAATTACGGCATTTTCCGGGCGCCCCGGGCGGCCATGGATGACATTCTCCGGCAGTATTTTGACATCTCCCTGGACGATACCCGGAAAATGGGGCTGGATAACCTGCTCTATTGGGAAGAGGCCGACGCCTGGTACGCCGCCCACACGGATACGGGCCTGAATACGGTGACGCTGACCGGCGGTGAGCGCACGGACGATGGTCTGCTGAAGCTATCCTATTCCGGCGGCTGTATCACCCTGCGCCCCACGCCGGACGGACAGAGCCCGCAGCCCTTTTTCATCGTTTCCAACCAGCCGGAAGGTTGATGCCAATATAGGAAAAGGGAGAGCGATCACGCTCTCCCTTTTATCGTATTGGTTCACAAAGTCAGCGCAAAAAAGAAAGGATTCCAAGCATTTCTGCTCAGAATCCTTACATTTGGAGGTGACACCCAGATTTGAACTGGGGAATGAGGGTTTTGCAGACCCTTGCCTTACCACTTGGCTATGTCACCATATAAGAGAAACGGCTTTTCGGGGCCGTTTCTCTGTTTGGAGCGGGCGACGAGGCTCGAACTCGCTACCTCGACCTTGGCAAGGTCGCGCTCTACCAGATGAGCTACGCCCGCAAACGCAAGGTGAATTGTAGCAGAAAACACGCTGCTTGTCAACCCTGCATTTTTATTTTTTGTAAAAACGCTGCCGTCGCAGCACGGGCTACCGCATGAGGATCTCCACCACGCCGGCATTGGCGGCGTTGGGATAGAAATTCGTCACCCAGCCGCTGCCGCCCATGGCGCTCTGCACCTGGTACACCGTCTGCTGCACCTGATAGGACTGTCCTTCAAAGGCGCTCAGCTGCACCACCAGCTCCGTTTTGCCCGCCTGGGCCGCCTCGGTCAGCAGATCGTGCAGAGCAGAGACATTGGTGGCATGGACGATGTCGATGAGCTGCTGCTCGGTCTTCTTATAGCCGATGGTCACGGTGATCTCGCTGTAATTCCGGGCGGAATCGTCCACGGTGTACTGGATATAGGACACCGCATAGGAACCCATGGGCGTGTCCTTCTCCACCTCGCGGCAGGCCTTCTCCGCCGCGTCACCGGCATCCAGCCCCTCCTGGGCGTAATAGAGCCAGATGGTCCCCTCCTCCGCGTGGTTGCCCACGAAGATAAGGATATTGTTCACCAGATCCTGATAGGTATCTGCCCGCAGCACGTCCCGGCCCTCGCCCTCGTAATAGGTAGGGCTGTGGTCCTTGACCTCGTACCACTCCCGATTCAGCAGGCTGCCGCAGCCGGTCAGCGACACCGTCAGCAGCGCACACAGCAGCGCCGCGCACCATCTCTTTACCATGTCCGTGCCCTCCTTTCCGTCTCGTTACAGCAGCTCCAGCTGCTTCTCCTCGCTGTCCTCCGGCTTCAGGAGCGCACCCGCCGCGGGGATGGTCCGCGTCCGGTAGCGGGCACCGTTGACGATGCCGCATTCCACCGCGGGAAGCACCTTTTCCAGCCGGTACTTGGGCTTGATGTTCATCACCTGCACGCCCTGGGTAGAACGGGTGGTCTTGGGCGAGAGCAGCGCCGTGTGCACCAGCAGAGCCCGGGGCTCGTTGGTCTCCAGCGCCAGCTCCGTATCCTCCGTCAGGTGTACGGCGCACACCAGCGGGAACTTGTCGCAGTAGGCGCCGGTGAGTTTCCGCCGATTGGACACCGTGGCGTAGGCGCTCAGCGCCACACGGGCGGCACGGCCGTTCTCAAAGAAAAACACCACGCTGCCGCTGTAATCTCCCGGCAGGCACAGCCAGATCACATTCTCGCCGGCGTCCATGCCCAGCTTGGCGGGCAGGTAGTCGCCTAGGGCGGAGGCCTTCGTCTCGCCGAACTCACTGGCACGGCTCTTGTACACCTGGCACTTATCCGTGAACAGCAGCAGCTCCGTGCTGTTGGCGGCCTCGAAGTACTGCCGCAGGCTGTCGCCCTCCTTGAACTTCTGCTCGCCGGACATCCGCAGGGACTGGGGCGTGATCTTCTTGAAGTACCCCTCCCGGCTGAGGAACAGGTGCACCGGATAGTCCTCCGCAGGCTCCTCGTCCGGCTCCTCCGGCATCTCGTGGCTGTACACGATCTCCGTCCGCCGGGGCACGGCGTACTTCTTCTTCACGTCCTCCAGCTCGTTGATGATGATCTTGCGGATGCGGCCCGGCTTGGCCAGGGTATCCTCCAGGTCCTCGATCTCGTCCTGCAGGGCGCTGGTCTCCGCCACCCGCTTGAGGATGTACTCCTTGTTGATGTTCCGCAGCTTGATCTCCGCCACGTACTCCGCCTGCACCTGATCGATGCCGAAGCCGATCATCAGGTTGGGGATGACCTCGGCTTCCTCCTCGGTCTCACGGATGATCCGGATGGCCCGGTCGATATCCAGCAGGATGCGCTTCAGGCCCTGCAAAAGGTGAAGCTTTTCCTTTTTCTTATTCAGGATGAAGTACACCCGCCGCTTGACGCAGTCAGTGCGCCAGGCGGTCCACTCCTCCAGGATGCCGCCCACACCCAGCACGCGGGGCATACCGGCGATGAGGATATTAAAATTGCAGCTGACGGTATCCTGCAGGGGTGTCAGCCGGTACAGCTTGGCCATAAGCTTGTCCGGGTCCACGCCACGCTTCAGGTCGATGGCCAGCTTCAGGCCGCTGAGGTCCGTCTCGTCGCGCATATCGGCGATCTCCTTGACCTTGCCGGCCTTCACCAGCTCCGCCACCTTGTCCAGAATGGCCTCGATGGTGGTGGAGTAGGGGATCTCGTACACCTCGACGACGTTTTCCTTCTTATCGTACCGCCATCGGGCGCGGACCTTCAGGCCGCCGCGGCCGGTGCTGTAAATGGTCCGCAGATCGTCGCCGTCACAGATGATCTGGCCGCCGGTGGGAAAATCCGGTGCCAGCAGCGTGGAGGCGATGTCGTGGGCGGGGTTTTTCAGATAGGCGATGGTGGTATCGCACACCTCACCCAAATTAAAGCCGCAGATCTGGCTGGCCATGCCCACGGCGATGCCCTGGTTAGCAGACACCAGCACATTGGGATAGGTGGTGGGCAGCAGCGCCGGCTCCTTGGTGGTGTTGTCGTAGTTGTCCACAAAGTCCACGGCGTCGCAGTCCAGGTCCCGGAACAGCTCCGCGCAGATGGGGGCCAGCTTTGCCTCGGTGTACCGGCTGGCGGCATAGGCCATGTCCCGGGAGTACACCTTGCCGAAGTTGCCCTTGCTGTCCACAAAGGGGTGCAGCAGGGACTCGTTGCCCTTGGCCAGGCGGACCATGGTCTCGTAGATGGCCTGGTCGCCGTGGGGGTTCAGGCGCATGGTCTGGCCCACGATATTGGCGCTCTTGGTGCGGCTGCCGGTCAGCAGGCCCATCTTATACATGGTGTACAACAGCTTTCGGTGGGAGGGCTTGAAGCCGTCGATCTCCGGGATGGCGCGGCTGACGATGACCGACATGGCGTAGGGCATATAGTTCTCATCCAGCGTGGCGGTGATGGGCTGTTCCACCACAGCGCCCCGCAGGCCCATCACGTTGGGATCGCCCGCGTGCCGTATTTCTTTTTCCTCGGTTTTCTTTTTTGCCATAGGAACGGTGTCCTTTCACTGTCTAAAGCCTGCTGCCGCAGGCCTTTTCTTTATAGCTTTGCACGGAGCAGATGTCCGGAGCACCGGCAAAGGCGTCAGATCTTCCGCCAAGACAAGGCGCAGGGGCGCAGCCATACTTTGTGTATGGCAAGCCGCTGCAACAAAGTATTGGCGCAAGAGATACGCCTTTGTCAGCTTACATCGATCATATCAAGGTACTTATAACCATTTTCAGCGATATAGTCCTTTCTGCCGGACAGGTTATCGCCCAGCAGCAGGTCAAATACCCGGGCCGTCTCCTCGGCGTCCTCCGGCAGCACCCGGATAAGCCGCCGCGTCTCCGGCGACATGGTGGTCATCCACATCATCTCCGGGTCGTTCTCGCCCAGTCCCTTGGAGCGCTGGACATTGACCTTCTTGCCCTCCAGCTTTTTCAGGATATCCGCCTTCTCCTTCTCAGAGTAGGCGAACCAGGTCTTCTCGCCGGACTTCTCTTTGCAGGTGATCTCGAACAGGGGCGTCTCGGCGATATAGACGTAGCCCTCCCGGATCAGGGTGGGGCACAGCCGGTAGAGCATGGTCAGGATCAGCGTGCGGATCTGGAAGCCGTCCACGTCGCCATCGGTGCAGATGACCACCTTGCTCCAGCGGAGGTTGCTCAGGTCAAACTGGTTCAGGTCCTTGACAGCCTTACCGCTGACCTCCACGCCGCAGCCCAGCACCTTCATCAGGTCGGTGATGACGTCGCTTTTGAAGATGCGGGGATAATCCGCCTTCAGGCAGTTGAGGATCTTGCCGCGGACGGGCATGAGGCCCTGAAATTCCGCGTCGCGGGACTGTTTGCAGGCGCCCAGAGCGGAGTCGCCCTCCACGATGTATATCTCGCGGCGCTCCACGTCCTTGGTGCGGCAGTCCACGAACTTCTGCACCCGGTTGGCAATGTCGATCTTTTCGGTGAGCTTTTTCTTCTGGTTGATGCGGGTGCGCTCCGCCGTCTCGCGGCTGCGCTTGTTGATGAGCACCTGAGCGGCGATCTTCTCCGCCGCGTCACGGTTCTCGATGAAGTATATCTCCAGTCGGCTGCGGAGGAACTCCGTCATGGCCTCCTGGATGAACTTGTTGGTGATGGCCTTCTTGGTCTGGTTTTCGTAGCTGGTCTGGGTGGAAAAGCTGCTGCTGACCAGGATCAGGCAGTCCTGCACGTCCGGGAAGGTGATCTTGGCCTCGCCCTTGACGTACTTGTTGTTGTCCCGCAGGTATTTGTCGATGGCCGACACCATGGCCGAGCGGGTGGCCTTCTCCGGGCTGCCGCCGTGTTCCAGGAAGCTGGAGTTGTGGTAGTATTCGCACAGGGCGGTCTTGTTGGAGAAGCACAGCGCCACGCTGAGCTTCACCTTGTACTCCGGCTTGTCCGGCCGATCCCGGCCCCGGCGCTCCGCCTCCCAGTACACCGGCTCCGTCAGGGCATCCAGACCCGCCAGCTCCCGGATGTAATCCTCGATACCGTGCTCGTAGACGAACTCTTCTGTCTCGTACTTTCCGGCGGCTGTCTCGTTTTTCAGCCGGAAGGTCACGCCGGCGTTGACCACCGCCTGCCGCCGCATCACGTCCCGGTAGTAGTCCACGGGGATATCGATGTCGGTAAACACATCCAGATCCGGCAGCCAGCGGATTGTGGTGCCTGTACGCTTTTTATTGCCGGTCTGTTCGCTGACCTCCAGCTTGCCCGCGATCTCGCCGCGCTCAAAGTGCAGGCGGTACTCCTTCCCGTCGCGCCAGACGGTCACGTCCATATAGCGGGAGGCGTACTGAGTGGCGCAGGAGCCCAGGCCGTTCAGGCCCAGAGAGAACTCGTAGTTCTCGCTGTTCTCGTTGTCGTACTTGCCGCCGGCGTACAGCTCGCAGAACACCAGCTCCCAGTTGTAGCGTCCCTCTTTTTCGTTCCAGTCCACCGGGCAGCCCCGACCCTGGTCCTCCACCTGGATGGACCGGTCGGCGAACCGGGTCACGGTGATGAGCTTGCCGTGGCCGCCCCGGGCCTCGTCAATGGCGTTGGACAGTATCTCGAATACCGCGTGCTCGCAGCCCTCCAACCCATCGGAGCCAAAAATGACGCTGGGCCGCTTCCGTACCCGGTCCGCCCCTTTCAGACTGGAGATACTTTCATTATCATAAGTCGCTTTCTTTGCCATATCTATCCTCCGGTGTATACCGATCACAATTCATTATACATTATATAGTATCGGCAGGCGTTTTGCAAGCGCTCACACGCCCCATTCCCCGCCGCTTCCGCAAGAAATGTTAGGTCCCCTGAAATATTGACTGGTTTACACAAAAAATAACCCGGCCGCAACCGGGCGCAGCCCTTTGTGTATAGGGTTTTGCACAGTTTCCACACCTTTTTCCACCAGCGTTATGTCATCTGATAATTCTCGTAAAAAGTTGCAAAAACACAGTTAATAGACATAATCAGGCGGCTTTTACTCTTATGCGTGTATACTTGCGTGCATATTCATTTGCTGTGCGCGCCTATCGGACGACACGCTGTTGAATAACCGTGAAACCACCTGTCCCCCAGGGCTTTTCGCCCACGCCCCTGACAAACTGCACAACGGGACAACGGCGGCGCGGCGCAACTTTTCCGTCACGGCGCAAAAAAGACTCTTGCGCTCTGCCGGCAGGTGTGCTATGATGTGAATACAGTTGTTCGCAAGCGGCGGACACAGGGAGGAACGATATGGAGAAACAGAAATTTTACTTAGTCGCCGCCGACGCTCTGCCGGAGGTCTTTCTCCGGGTAGCAGAGGCCAAACGGATGCTGCAGGTAGGCGAGGCCGCCACCGTGGGCGACGCTGCCCGCCAGGTGGGCATCAGCCGCAGCGCCTTCTATAAATACAAGGATGCCGTACAGCCCTTCCAGAATATGCACGCGGGGCATATCATCACCTTTTATGCCCTGCTGAAGGACAACCCCGGCGTGCTGTCCAACTACCTGTCCATCTTCGCCAATTCCGGCGCCAACATCCTGACCATCAACCAGACCATCCCCACCAACGGCTGCGCCGGCGTGACCATCTCCGCGGAGACGGGCGATATGTCCGAGGAGCTGGATGATCTGATGACCCGTGCCGCCGCGGCGGAGGGCGTGCTCAAATTTGAGATCATGGCGGGATAATGCTCAGACGCAAAAAAAGCAGGCACACCGACAACCGGCGGTGTTTTTATAATCGCAGCAATAATCATAGCGTCAATTATAACTCTGCTGATGGCTCAGCAAATGGATAATTCTGCGTGGATAATAATTATTACACTTTTATTTATGGCTCTCGCAGGATTTCAAGATGACTATCTTAAGATAAAAGGACACGAAAACAAAGGTTTAAGCCCTCGAGGAAAGCTCATCCGCCAGATTTTAATCGCTCTTATACCAACAGTTTATGCAATGCAGCACTACGGCACAGTTATAACTCTCGGCAGCCATACGTTTGATTTAGGAATATTATATCCGATATTTACCGTTTTTGTTGTTACAGGAGCATCTAATGCATACAATTTGACAGACGGCCTTGACGGACTGGCTGCAGCCACCGGTATTCCGGCATTCGCAGCGTGCGGTATACTTGCATTTACCGACGGACACAATGCAGCTGCAATAGTTGCAGCAACAGTAATCGGTGCTCTTATTGGTTTTTTAAAATACAATAAGCCTAAAGCACAGGTGTTTATGGGTGATACCGGCTCTCTTGCACTGGGCGGTCTGCTTGGTACACTTGCTGTAATAGGAAGGTGTGAACTTCTGCTCGCTGTTTTCGGTGGAATTTTTGTTGTAGAAACTCTGTCTGTAATCCTGCAGGTAACAAGTTTCAAACTAACCGGAAAAAGAATTTTTAAGATGTCCCCAATTCACCATCATTTTGAATTAAGCGGACATTCTGAAATAAGAATAGTTAAAGAGTTTGCATTTGTATCAACATTGTTTGCAATAACAGCACTGGTTTTAAATTATATGCTCTAGTTCGCAACATCAAGAATATCCAGAATTTCGGTGTATTTTTCCTTGACACCTATAATGTATTCTTTCAGCAGATACGCATAACTCGATAATTTGAGAGCGTTATCTTGAAAAATTTCACCCTCAATAGAATCACAAAAGTAAGAATATCCGTGCAGAAGTATAAAAAGTTTTTCAGCAATATCTTGCATCTTTTCTTTTGTTTCATCATTTACGTAGTTGTCCATACGACCTCCTTAACATTTTTGAATATATTAATTCAATATTACATTATTTAGTTCAATATTGTCAAGATAGCCGTAGAAATATTACAAAGCCTAAAAAATCCTCTATAATGGAAAAATGAATACAGTTAATGAAGTAAAAGCACTGGTTGCTCAAAAAGGTTTAACGCTCACATACCTAGCTAAATATTTGTCTGAACACACAGGCAAACACTGTTCTATTAATAATTTATCCAACAAATTACGCTCTAATACAATCCGATATTCAGAAATGAAGCTTATTGCAGAGGCTCTGGATATGGAATTAGTATTTCGCGAAAAGTCGTAGAATTTTAATATATTTTCTGATATAATACAATTACGGGTAAGCTTCCTGTTTACCACCCTCTGGCACAAACTTTTTAGGTGAACAAAGACAGAAAGGTGGTGATGAAAAGT
>OHTD01001391.1_pt1 | contig 10678 bp, 10 predicted proteins | sample 1578871 | NCBI WGS metagenome assembly OHTD01 (sample SAMEA3879574, study PRJEB24766) | human gut metagenome | biome: human-associated habitat; feature: feces | place: USA | collected 1985/1987 | reverse complement strand
CTGAGTAAATTCTGGCTGACGGTCGGCACGAAGGTCCTCGTCACGGAAACACTTGGCAATCTGGAAGTAACGGTCAAAACCGGATACCATCAGCAATTGTTTCAAGGTCTGCGGGCTTTGCGGCAAAGCGTAAAACTGTCCCGGATTCATGCGTGAGGGCACCACGAAGTCGCGTGCGCCTTCCGGAGTAGAGCCTACCAGTACAGGAGTTTCCACTTCGATGAAACCCTGGCTGTCCAGATAGCGGCGTACCTCAATGGTCATTCTATGGCGGAGTTCCAGATTTCTGCGTACCGACGGGCGGCGCAAATCCAGATAACGGTATTTCATGCGGATATCGTCGCCACCATCCGTATTATCTTCGATGGTGAACGGAGGTGTCAGGGCTGCATTCAGCACATTCAGTTCCGATACGATGATTTCAATATCTCCGGTCGGGATATTGGCATTCTTGCTGAAGCGTTCGTTCACCGTTCCTGTAATCTGAATGACGAATTCGCGTCCCAGGCGGTTGGCGTTCTCGCAAAGTGCGGCGTCCACCTCTTCGTTAAAAACTAACTGGGTGATACCGTAACGGTCGCGGAGGTCAATGAATGTCATGCCTCCCATTTTGCGGCTGCGCTGCACCCAACCTGCCAGCGTTACTTGCTTATTGACATCGGAGATACGAAGTTCTCCGCAGGTGTGTGATCTAAACATCTTTATATTTACAATTTACAATTTACAATTTACAATTTGGCTGCGCTGTCGGGCACACGCTTAATTGCTAATGACGCGCAAAAATACAGATTTATTTTATAAAAAACTCAGATTTTCGTTAACTTCTTAATCTGCTCTTTACTCTTATCCAATATCATCTTATTCTTATGCACAATCTCCTCATTGATCTGCTTCAGGCCATTTATATAATCCTGTGCCCGTTGCAATACATTCGAAGAGTCTTTTTCGGCATACCGGGGGATGATTACCTGCAATCCTTCTTTGATTACCTTCACGTCGATGTTTTCTCCCATCATCATCGGGTCCCCGTCAAAGTGCACTACTCCTGGTTTGGTACGGTGGATGCGCAGCGTCTGGCAGCGGAAAGTTTTGATGCGGCTATTTTGGTCTATAGTCTTATTAAACAGTTGGAAAGACAGAGAGGGCACATCCAGCACCGTGAAGGGTTCAAGGATGGTCACGTCCAGTAATCCGTCCGTCAGAGTGGCCTGTGGAGCTATGTACGCATTGTTTCCGTATTGAGAAGCATTACCGCAGGCTATCAGGAAAGCCTTATACTTTAAGGTACCGTCTTCCGTTTCCAGTTCGTAAGTTTCGGGCTGATACTTCAGGCTCTCCAGTAGAGTCTTTTCTAAATAGGTAAGAGGTCCTCTCCTGCCCGCCTTTGCAAACTTCAAGCTGACAAAAGCATCAAAACCCACACCACAGGTACAGAAGAAAGGTACTTCATTGATTTTTCCGTAATCAATGACGTCTATAATTCCTTCGTTGATAATTTCTATCGCCTTTTTAGGCTCCATCGAAATTTGCAGGTGGCGTGCAAGTCCGTTTCCCGAACCACACGGAATGATGCCCAATGCAGTTTTTGTATGCACCAGCGAACGGGCTATTTCGTTGATCGTACCGTCACCGCCAATAGCCACTACAGCATGCACATTTTCCTTTGCTTTTTGTGCAGCAATTTCAACAGCATGTCCGGCATATTCGGTATAGATTACCTCTTGGGCATACTTTGTCTTATCCAGCTTTTCATCGAGCAAATGGAGGATTTGCTCTTTGCTCTGCGTACCGGATTTCGGATTTATAATGAATGATATTTTCTTTTTTTCTTCGTCCATGCAAGGGGTGTTTCACTATGCAATTTTATAAATGGCAAAAGTAATACAAATACTTGAATTTTTAACCATAGAGTGAGCTTTAATCCATAGGCAAATATATTTTTTAGTAAAAAAAGAACAGATAAGCACATATTTTGCTATCTTTGCCCCCTGTTTTCAAAAGGCTTGTAACTAAGAGTTAAATATTTCATATTATATAATAAACATTTCATGGGATTACTACAAGACAAATTGGCGAAATACGACCTGCCACAGCAATATATGGCAATGGGCGTATACCCCTATTTCCGCACAATTGACAGCCATCAGGATACTGAGGTGTTGATGGATAGTAAAAAAGTCCTGATGTTCGGTTCGAATGCTTATACGGGACTGACTTACGATAAAAGAATAATAGAAGCCGCAAAAGCTGCCACAGATAAATACGGTACAGGTTGTGCAGGTTCCCGTTTATTAAATGGAACTCTTGATATACACGTAGAGTTGGAAAAAGAACTGGCTGAGTTTGTCGGAAAAGACGATGCACTCTGTTTTTCCACCGGATTTACTGTAAATGAGGGTGTTATTCCGCAATTGACGGGACGTAACGATTACATTATCTGTGACGATCGCGTGCATGCTTCCATCGTAGATGGCCGCCGCCTCTCCTTCTCAACTCAATTGAAGTACAAACATAACGATATGGCCGATCTGGAAAAAGAACTCCAGAAATGTGAGCCGGATGCTATCAAACTGATCGTGGTGGATAGTGTTTTCTCTATGGAAGGCGACCTTGCCAATCTCCCCGAAATCGTACGTTTGAAGAAGAAATACAATGCCAGCATCATGGTGGACGAAGCACACGGATTGGGTGTATTCGGAAAACAGGGACGTGGTGTTTGCGATCATTTCGGTGTGACAGATGATATCGACCTGATTATGGGTACGTTCAGCAAGTCACTGGCTTCTATCGGTGGTTTCGTTGCCGGAGATGCTTCGGTAATCAACTGGTTGCGCCACAATGCCCGTTCTTATATATTCCAGGCAAGTAACACGCCTGCTGCTACGGCTGCTGCCCGTGAAGCTCTTCACATCATTATGAACGAACCGGAACGTCAGCAACGTTTGTGGGACATCACCAACTATGCATTGAAGAAATTCCGTGATGCCGGTTTCGAAATCGGTGAAACTGAATCTCCTATCATTCCATTGTATGTGCGTGATGCGGAAAAAACATTTATCGTAACTAAGATGGCGTTTGACGAAGGCATCTTCATCAATCCGGTTATTCCGCCCGCTTGTGCACCGCAAGATACGCTGGTACGCGTAGCATTGATGGCTACTCACACCAAAGAGCAGGTAGACTATGCTGTCGAGAAGTTGACGAAATGTTTCCGTGAACTCGGAGTGATTGAATAAGGATTTTCCTGAAATCAGATAAAATGAAAAGAGACTGTCTTTATAAAGGCGGTCTTTTTTTTGTGTATCTTTGCCATCTGAAAATATTAACTTAATACTAAGACACAAATGTCTAATACCCCCTCAGCAGCATTTCCGGATACCAAGGCGCATTACGATCTTCTGGACGGACTTCGTGGTGTAGCGGCTCTTATGGTAATATGGTATCATATATTCGAAGGCTATGCTTTTGCAAGCGATACTATGATTACAACGTTCAATCATGGATATTTGGCCGTGGATTTTTTCTTTATCCTTTCAGGTTTCGTTATCGGCTATGCCTATGACGACCGTTGGGGTAAGAGTCTCACAATAAAAGATTTCTTTAAGCGCCGTTTGATACGTCTTCATCCTATGGTGATAATGGGGGCTGTTCTGGGTGCTATTACATACTGTATTCAGGGTTCTGTGCAATGGGATGGAACGCATATCGGCATCTCCATGATAATGCTGTCCTTGCTTTGTACGATATTCTTTATTCCCGCAATGCCGGGCGTAGGTTATGAAGTGCGTGGCAACGGTGAGATGTTTCCATTGAACGGGCCTTGCTGGTCATTGTTCTTTGAATATATAGGTAATATTCTTTATGCTTTGTTTATTCGTCGCTTATCTAATAAGGCGCTGACTGTGCTCGTTGTATTGTTGGGAGTGGCATTGGCGCTATTTGCGGTCTTCGATGTTTCCGGTTATGGAAATATAGGTGTAGGATGGACATTGGACGGTGTAAACTTTGGCGGTGGGTTGTTGAGAATGCTGTTCCCGTTTTCTGTGGGGATGCTTATGTCGCGTAACTTCAAGCCTATGAAGGTGAAAGGCGCGTTCTGGATATGTACCATTGTATTGATTGCTTTGTTCTCAGTACCCTATCTGGAAGGTGCGGAGCCGATTTGCACAAATGGCCTTTATGAAGCATTTTGTATTATCGTAGCTTTCCCAGTCCTTGTATGGATAGGAGCATCGGGAACTACTACGGATAAAAAGTCAACTCAGATATGTAAGTTTCTGGGAGATATCTCTTATCCGATTTATGTGATACATTATCCGTTCATGTATCTGTTCTATGCATGGTTGATTAAAAATCAACTCTTTACTTTAGAGCAGACCTGGCAGGTTGTCTTATGTGTTTATGCATGGAATATATTACTGGCCTATTTGTGTTTGAAGTGGTATGACGAACCCATACGAAAATACTTGGCTAAACGTTTCTTGAAGAAAAAATGATAGTTTACAACAGGGTTGAGGGGTGTTTCTGAAAAGAAGCGCCTTTTTCTGATATAATTAAGATTGGGCAAAGACGGATTTCGCAGGATTTCAGCTCTAATTTTAATATTTGGATTCATATTAGTTACAATATTATTTATTTTGTTATCATCTTGCTTTGATATTGAAAGTTTTTTAGTATGTTTGTCGCATTATTAATGAAAAACACGTCTTTTCAATGAAAAAGCAAGATTTCCTGTTTATTATTCTGGTAGTGGTAGTCTTTCTACCCTTCTTTTTGAGTGACGCGGTTTATGACTGGTATAAGTCGTTCAATGCTGAACACGGCATGGTGATGAGCTTTCTGAAGTTTGCCATTCTGTCTTCGTTGGGCGAAGTGCTGGGATTACGAATAAGTGCGGGAGTATACAACCGGAAAGGCTTCGGTATTATTCCGCGCATGGTGGTATGGGGCATACTCGGTATGGGTATCAATGCCGCTATGATTATCTTTTCAAAAGGTGTGCCGCAGTTCATGGAGTATATGGGAATGGCAAATGCTGCCGCAACGTTTACAAGTGAAGCGATATCTCTCGATAAGGTGCTGGTGGCGCTGGCCATATCGGTAACGATGAACACAATCTTTGCTCCGGTATTCATGACTTTCCATAAAATAACAGATACGCATATTTTGATGTGCGGCGGTTCTATTAAGAGTCTTGTCACTCCTATTCCGATGACAAAAATCATTACCGGACTGAACTGGAACGTTCAATGGAACTTTGTCTTTAAGAAGACAATCCCGTTCTTCTGGTATCCTGCACACACCATTACTTTCATGCTTCCGCCGGATATGCGCGTGTTGTTTGCGGCATTGCTGGGCATTGTGCTGGGAGTATTGCTGGCAGTGGCGGCACGGAAATAGTTTTTTTATTACCTTTGCTTCCTGCTAAACGAAAATAGATGTATGAAACTATATAGTAAGCAGGAAGCAATCGCACGTATGAATATGCTGGCAGGCTGTTCAAAGTCGTTTGTCTTTTTGATTGATTATTCGCAGGAACAGGTTTATATGGAAGAGACGGCAGAGGTCTCACCGGAGGAGTTGATATATAACCTGAATGGATTTACGAATGAAGCAGTTGCCGGTTTAACGGATGAATTGCTTTCGGAGAGTTTGCCGGAACAGATAGAATGGATCTCACAGCCTGTTTCTTTTCAGGAATACAGTCGTGCTTTCGAACATGTGAAAAAGAATATTCTTGCCGGAAACAGCTTTCTTACGAATTTAACTTGCCGGACTCCGGTACAAACCAATCTGACTTTAAAGGATATATATTGTAACTCCCGTGCTTTATATAAAGTATGGGTAAAGAATCGTTTTGTAGTTTTCTCTCCCGAGATTTTTGTTCGGATAAAGAAAGGTATTATCAGCTCTTATCCCATGAAAGGTACGATAGACGCTACCCTGCCCGATGCCGTACAAACCTTGATGAACGACGGGAAAGAAGCGGCGGAACATGCTACGATTGTGGATCTGATCAGGAATGATCTGAGTATTGTGGCATCTCATGTCCGGGTGGAGCGTTATCGCTATATAGATGTGTTGCAGACAAATCGTGGACCGATACTGCAGACCAGTTCGGAAATATGCGGTGAACTTCCAGAAGATTACAAACGGCAGTTAGGTGATATTCTTTTCAGTATGTTGCCTGCCGGTTCTATCACCGGTGCACCCAAAAAGAAGACGATGCAGATTATTCGTGAGGCTGAAGGATATGAACGGGGATTCTATACGGGAATAACCGGATATTTCGATGGAGACGATATGGATAGTGCCGTGATGATACGTTTTGTGGAGCAAGAGGCGGACGGAATGTATTTTAAAAGCGGTGGTGGCATTACTTTCAAGAGTGACGCCCGCAGTGAATATGAAGAAATGAAACAGAAAATATATGTGCCTATTTATTGAAACGATACAAGTACGTGACGGTAAGTTGCAGAACCTTGCCCATCATAACCGTAGGATGAATGAGACGAGACAGGCGGTTTTCGGAATGACGGATCAACTGGATATTCTGGATTATACAGGGGATTGCCCTGAAAGCGGTTTTTATAAATGCCGGGTAGTTTATGGCAGAGAAGTATGTGAAGTGGCATTTTCCGCTTATACAATGAGAACTGTACGTTCACTCCGGTTGGTCGGTTCGGATACGATTGATTATCGCTACAAAAGTACGGACCGGAAGGAACTGGAAGTATTGTATGCCCTGCGTGGCAATCAGGATGATGTATTGATTATCAGAAATAATCTTTTGACGGATACTTCCATTGCTAATGTGGCGTTAGAAAAAGAGGGAGTCTGGTATACGCCAAGGACTCCCTTATTGAAAGGCACAAAACGTGCATTGCTGTTGGAACAGGGGGTACTGACGGAATGTGATATTCCGTCAGATGAGATTTCCTCCTATTCACATATCGCTTTATTTAATGCGATGATTGATTTTCAGTCTCTGGTTCTGGAGATTAACCGGGATACGGTTATTCGTATTTGATACTATCTACCGGATTATTTCTTGCTGCCCGATAACTGTTCAGGCATACTGTGAGCAGGGTGATGCAGACAGTGAAGAACAAAGGAAGCAGGAAATGAAGAATACCAATGTGTACATGGTAAGCAAATTGTTGCAGCCAATAATTCATCAGATAGCAGACCAAGGGTACAATGAGTAAAAACGCTATACCTATGTAGTAAAGGAACGGGCGATTGACAAGCCATAATATTTGCCCGAATGATGCACCGTGAATCTTCCGAATTCCTATTTCGCGTATACGTTGCTGGATAGCATAATGGGTGATGCCGAACAATCCGAACAGTGTGAGGAACAAACTGATTGATGCATACATCAGCAGGATGCGGGAAAAGTCGGTGACTTCCTGATTATTGGAGATCAGTACCTGATAAGGGTCTTCATAATTGAATGGAGTACCGGGGTATTTCTTCTCCCATAATCCGCGAAGATGATGGATAACTGCTGTGCGATCTTGTTCGTCAAACCGTAAGGTCAATGTGGTATAGCTATCTTGTGGCATTTCGTGCAGGATCATTCTCAGTGGAAACACATTGTTTGTGAGCGAATATTTCTTGAAATCTTTCATGACACCGATAATAGTACCTTTCTCACTCTTTTCGGGCACGTATTTAGAGATAGGTTGTCCCATCGGGTCTTCTCCTTCGGGCACAAGATAGCGAATGAAGGACTCGTTGATGATGACCGGCACAGAAGTACGGGACAATAGATGGAGCGTTTGTCGGGCATCCAGCAAGTCGAAATTGTATATATCCAGGAAGTCCGGACAGTTTTCATAAAGTTCAAGCATCAGAAGGTCATTCTTCTCACCATTTTGGCGGGGAACGGCCATACTCATGGTATAAAGACCTGATTTGGACGGTACAACAGATTTTACTCCGGGGATGGATTTAATGTCTTCTATCCAAGTAGATAAAGGGGATTGCCGGGAGTCGCCGATTCCAAACTCAACGATTCCTTTGTAGCGGCTTCCCTCCTGTTTTATCAGGTCCATCTGGCTACGGATTATCATAAAAGCACTTAGCAGTCCGATAGAAATCATGAATTGTAAAGTGACCAGTGCTGCTACAATGCGCTGTTTCTTACGACCTGTAAAGAAGCTGCGGTAACGGCTTTCGGACAAGGTCTGTATCTTCCGGCCCATGTATTCTGCCGGAACAACGGATAGAATGATGACAAACAGCAAGATAACAGGGAATACCTGAACGGAGAAAAGATAGGAGAACGACAGATGCGCGGATATTGCTGCATTGAATACTGCCAACAGGTCGCTCATCAACAGAATGGATAACAAGAATGCTGCAATCACCATCAGGAAAGTATCGGCAAAGAGGTGCCAACGGATTTGACGGTGGCTTGCACCTAAAAGGCTTTCAATGTGCAAGGTGCGTATTTGTTTCAATAAGCGTGAAAAACTGAGGTTGATATAGTTGAAGCAACCTATGAACAAGATTAATAAAGCGGATAGCAGGCCGACGCTTAACAGGGCCTTCTGCCGATGCTCGATACACTGGTTGCTATCTTGTGTGGTAGTGGTAAAATAGGATTCCTGTAAAGTCTGGGTACGATAATACCCTTTGCCTAATAAAGTAGGAAGCTCGGTTGTCTCGAAGCGTTGGCGAAAGGCGTTGAGGTCTGTTCCTTCTTTGAGCAGTATTGAACAGGTAGTTCCTTCCGGACTTTTGAGATGCTTGAGCAAGTCTGCCCGCAACATGCTTTGTGATGGTAGACGGAAGACGGCGGCAATACGGTAGGCACTTTCGCTGGATTGGGGGATCTCCAGCAGCTTGCCGAGACAGTCGGTGGTACCGAAACAACGTTCGGCCAAAGCTTGACTGATGGCAATGGTTCCCGGGTGAGTCAATACTTGTTCTATTTTTCCTGCAAAGGTTTCGATGGGGATAAACTTGGGCAATGCGCTGTCTGCCGATAGCAGGTTCAGTTCGGAATATTCTTGGTCGCCCACACGGATTTTTGTGTGAGTGATGGCTTGTGTGCGTAATGAAGCTTCTATCTCTGGGAATTGTGAGATGATTTCGGGGACAGATTCGTGGTATACGAATGTTCCCTGCATTTCTTGTTGCGCGAAAGGTAGTGTTTGTGTCAGCCGGAGGATGCGGTCACGGTTGGGGTTGTTATACTCGATGTTGTATTCGTATAGGACGAAGGCTGTCAGTAGGTTGGTGCAGGCGATACCGATAACCAAGCTGACAAGAGAGATAGTGACGAACAATTTGTTTCGCCACCAGCTACGCAGGACAAACTTCAGAATGTACATATTTAATATCTTGATATGTTATTTGAAAAGTAGGTCAATCTGCTACCCTGGGCTCGTCGAAAGATATCTTCTCTTAACACAAGGTTGTAGAGATGAGATTCTTCGATCTTGCCCAGGATGACAGGAATTGACTGAGTAAAGAAACGTTTACAGACTCACTTCTGTCACCACCTGTCCGTCGAACAGATTAATGATACGTCCTGCAAAACCGGCATCGTGCTGCGAGTGGGTTACCATGACGATGGTGGTTCCTTCTTTGTTCAGTTCATTCAGCAGTTCCATCACTTCCTTACCGTTCTTAGAATCCAGATTACCGGTAGGCTCATCGGCAAGAATGATCTCCGGATTGCCAACGATTGCACGTGCTATTGCCACACGCTGGCACTGACCACCGGAAAGTTGCGTAGGGAAGTGATTCATACGATGACTTAATCCGACTTTTTCCAGTACTTCTTTTGCCAGACGTTTACGTTCACTATTGCTGATACGACGATAGAGCAACGGTAATTCAACATTATCCATCACATTGAGCGAGTTAATCAGATGGAAGGACTGGAATACAAAACCCAGCGTTTTGTTACGGAAAGCCGCCAGTTGCTTATCTTTCATTCCCTCGGTGTGCGTACCATTAATTTCAATCGTCCCCGTTGTAGGTGCATCAAGCAGCCCCATGATATTCAGCAACGTGGATTTACCACATCCGGAAGGTCCTACGAAGATGATGAATTCTTTGTCTTCGATTTCAAGGTTGAAATCTTTAACTGCCTGGAAACCATTTGGGTAAGTTTTGTTAATGTGCTGTAATGATAAACTTGCCATAATTAATTCCTCCTACTAGTCAAATTAAGTAATGTTCGTTTTTTCAAGGCACCTTGCCTTGCGACTGTACTTAGTATATCGGATAGACCCCTTTTTGACCATAACCGAATTATACAAAGTTTCTACCATGACCTTGTTACAAATGTGTGTTGATTTTTTGGATTCCGCTTCTTTATGGCATTTTGACCAATTTTTTCATCCTTTCATGGTCACTTTGACGAACCGTTTTTTGATTATACTTTTTTAATACTTTCATCCCCCCTTTTTCCTTGCTTTTTAGCATTGAATTCGCTATACTGATGACAATCATTGCGTATATCGCTATTAAGAAAAACTGTAACTGATTTATATGAATTACATCCTCATGTAAAAAATGTAGCAGTAGTTCCAGTAGGTATTACTCAATTTAGAGAAAATTTACCTAAGCTAGATACCTTCAATCATGAATCAGCAAAAAATGAAATATTGATGATTGAAGATTTACAAAAGAAGTATATTGAAGAAACAGGAGCTCC
>OHTD01001388.1_pt1 | contig 10696 bp, 9 predicted proteins | sample 1578871 | NCBI WGS metagenome assembly OHTD01 (sample SAMEA3879574, study PRJEB24766) | human gut metagenome | biome: human-associated habitat; feature: feces | place: USA | collected 1985/1987 | reverse complement strand
GGTTGCCGCCCAGATCATCAAAGCCTTTGAGGGCAGGGTGGACATGGCCTATTGCAGTCTGGAATGCGAGGAAGTCTGGGAAATTCTGGACGGCATGGGCATCCGGCACTATGGCGTGGAGGAGCTGACCCCCGCGACCCTCAGCCGGGTGATTCGGGAGTACCGGCCGGACGTCATCCATGCCCACGACATGCGCACCAGCTTCGTCGCGGCGCTGTGCTGCGGCAAGATACCTCTGATCTCCCACATCCATAACAACGCCTACGACGCCAGAGGACTGTCCGCGAAGTCCATCGCCTATCTGCTGGCGGGCTTCCGGGCGAAGCATATTTTCTGGGTCTCCAACAGCTCCTATGAGGGGTATGTGTTCCACAGGCTGTTCGCCAAAAAGAGCAGCGTGCTGTACAACATCATCGACGCCAAACGGATTTTTGCCATGCGGGACAGTGATGAAAATACCTACAATTTCGACATGATCTACCTCGGCCGTCTGACTTATCAGAAGGATCCCCAGCGCCTGATGCGTCTGAGCGCCGCGCTGAAGGCTCGCAAGCCGGACATCAAAGTGGCGGTGGTCGGTGCGGGAGAACTGGAGGAAGAGACAAAGGCGCTGTGCAGGGAACTGGACTTGCAGGACAACGTGCATTTTCTGGGCTTCCAGAGCAACCCCATCAAAATGGTGGCGGACAGCAAGGCGATGATCCTGACCTCCCGCTGGGAGGGAACGCCCATGTGCGCGCTGGAAGCCATGGCGCTGGGAACGCCGGTGGTCAGCACCCCGTCCGACGGGATGAAAGACCTGATCGAAAACGGCGTGGACGGATACTTAAGCGACGAAGACGTCGTGCTGGCGGAGGATATTCTGAAAATCGTGGAAAATCCTGACCATAGACGGCTTCTCTCCGAAAACGCGGCGAAGAAATTCGCCCAGATCAACGACGAAGAGAAATACAACGACACCATTCTCGCCTGTTACCGCCAGTGGGGAGGAACGCTATGAAAATATTGCAGGTCATCCCCTATTTCTGCTTCGGCGGGGCGGAAACCATGTGCGAAAATCTGACTTACGCCCTGCGGGATTTGGGCCACGACGTGGTCGTGGTGAGCCTGTTTGATGAGCGGACGAAGATTTCCGACCGCATGGAGGCGGCGGGCGTCCGCATCCGGTACTTAAGCAAAAAGCCGGGGCTGGATATGTCCGTGGTGCCGAAGCTCATGAAGATTTTCCGGGAGGAACGGCCGGACGTAGTCCACACCCACCTGAACGTGATTCTATACGCGGTGATGGCGGCTAGATTGGCGGGGGGCATTCCCTGCGTCCACACGGTGCACAATGTGGCGAAGGTGGAGGCGGAGGGAACTGCCCAGGCCATTCTCAACCGGTTTTACTATCACCGGGGCTGGTCTGTGCCGGTGGCGCTCAGCCCGGAGGTTCAGCGGACGGTGACGGAGTTTTACGGTCTTGACCGCGTTCCGGTGATTTTCAACGGCGTGAATCTCCGCCGGTGCGTTCCTAAAACGGACTATGGGTTGGGGGACACCGTTTCCCTGCTGCACATCGGCCGGTTTGATGAGCAGAAAAATCACGCAGGACTGCTGCAAGCCTTTGCAAAGCTCCTGAAAACCCACCCCAATTGCTGCCTGAACCTTTTGGGGGACGGGCATTTGCGGACGGAAATGGAAAATTACGCACGGGAACTGGGCATCGGCCATGCCGTCCATTTTCTGGGAAATCAGGCGGACGTCCATCCCTATCTTCACGATGCGGACATATTCCTGTTACCGTCTAAGTATGAGGGAATGCCCATGACCATCATCGAGGCCATGGGAACGGGACTGCCCATTGTGGCGTCCAGAGTCGGCGGCGTGCCGGATATGCTTCGGGATGGGGAGAGCGGACTGTTGATGGACTGCGACCCCGGCGAGGTGTGTGCGGCCTGCGAAAGGCTGATCGACAGCGAGGACTTGCGCAGAACCCTTGGACAGAACGCGCTGGCGGACAGCGCCCGGTTTTCCGCGGAGACCATGGCAAAACGATACTGCGAAGAATATGAGCGCTTAACAGCGAAAAAATAAGGAGGAAGCAAAATGGAGGGCGAAACCATCTCGGTCATCATACCGGCGTATAATGTCGCTCCATGGCTTCCCCGATGCCTGGACAGCATCCTGGCACAGACCTATCCGAAGCTGGAAATCATTGTGGTGGACGACGGTTCCGCCGACAACGCCCGGCAGGTGATGGAGGACTATGCCGCCCGGGACGGGCGTATCAGACCGATTTTCAAGGAAAACGGCGGCGTGACCTCTGCCCGCCTTGCGGGCGTGGCGGCGGCCACGGGAGAATGGGTCGGTTTCGCCGACGGCGACGATGCCATAGACCCGGATATGTACCGCCATCTTCTGGAAAATGCCCACACTTATGACGCGGACATTTCCCACTGCGGACACCGGGTGGAGTTTCCCGACGGCAGGGTGGCCTATGTCCACAATACCGCCGGTCTGCGGGATTTGCTGGACGGCGGGCAGGTCGAGTCCAGCCTGTGTACCAAGCTGTACCGCCGGGAGCTGTTTGCCGGACTGGCGGAACGGATGAACCCCGCCATCAAGAACAACGAAGATTATCTCATGAATTACTTTCTGTTCTCCCGGGCAAAACGGTCGGTATATGAGGATTTTTGCCCCTACCGCTATATTTTGCGGGAAAATTCCGCCTCCTTCCGGCAGCTGAATGAGCACAGCCTGTTCGACCCCATCCGGGTTCGGGAGCTGATCGTGGAGGACAGCGGCGACGAGATTCGAGAAGACGCCCGCCGGGCGCTGATGCGGAATCTCCTGTTTGCCTACGCCCAGCTATCCGTGCATCCGGAAAAGAAGTATGATGACTGGCGGCGGCGGGTACGCGCTGAGCTGGAAGAACAGGAAGGGTATTTCCATTTGCTGTCAAAGCGAAACCGGCTGCTGGCAAAAATGGTTTGCAGGACGCCGGGGCTGTTCGCCCTGACGTACAGACTGTACGAGAAGCTCTTCCGGCGGGAAGAGGAACACTGAGAGGATACACTATGACGCAGCTGCCATTGATCAGCGTGATTGTCCCTGTCTATAAAGTGGAAAACTATCTGGACTGCTGTGTCCAATCCATCGTGAATCAGACCTATTCCAACCTGGAAATTCTTCTGATCGACGACGGCTCCCCGGACGCCAGCGGTGCCATGTGTGACGCCTGGGCAGAAAAAGACAGCCGGATTCGGGTGATTCATCAGGAAAACGCCGGCGGCGGCGCAGCCAGAAATGCCGGGTTGGATGCGGCGCGGGGAGAACGAATTGCGTTCGTGGACAGCGACGACTATATCGCCCCTGACTGTTACCAATATCTGCACACGCTTCTGGAAGAAGGGGCGGATATCGCCGAATGTGATTTCGTGGAGACGGAGCGTAACGACGCTGTTTTCGGCACGGATGCCGGAGAGATTTCCTTCTATACACCCCTGGAAGCCATGCGCTGCCACATTCGGGATACGGCGTTTCGCCAGCTGATCTGGAACAAGCTGTACCGCCGGGAAACCGTCGGGGATATCCGGTTCCCGGTCGGGACGAAAATCGATGATGAATTTTTCACCTATCGGGTGCTGGGAAACGCGAAGCGGCTGGTTCGCTCCACCAGAAAGCTCTATGCCTACCGTCAGCAGCCGGACAGCGTTATGCATGGCGGCTTTTCGCTGCGCAGACTGGAGGGCGTTCAGGCACAGGAGCAGCGGCTGGCGTATCTGAAAACGCATATGCCGTCGCTGGAATATGAGGGCAGGGCAAATCTGTTCCTATATTGCCAGTATGCAATGCAAATGAGTATTCAGTACCTGTCCGGAGAGGAGCTGCGTCAGGCAAAGGAAAGCCTGCGGAAGACGGTTTCCGGGCTGACGCCGCTTTTGCCCAGCAGAAAGCTGTCGCCTGCCGGGAATGTGTGGCTGGTTCTGGGACAGCTGTCCTTTGAAGGCAGCTGCCGCCTGATGAATTGCTTGGAGCGCAGAAACGGGAAAGGAAGCGAATGAAATGGCGTTTTCTCATAAAGTAACGGTCTTCACCCCAACCTACAACCGGGCGTACATATTGGAAAATCTCTACCGCTCCCTACAGCGTCAGAGCTTCACGGACTTTGAATGGCTGGTGGTGGACGACGGCTCCTCCGACGGGACAAAGGCGCTGTTTGAACGGTGGCAGCAGGAAGACAATCCCTTTCCTATCCGCTACTGCTACAAGGAAAACGGCGGCAAGTGCCGCGCCATCAACTACGGTCTGAAGCTGGCGCAGGGAGAACTGTTTTTCACAGTGGATTCCGACGACTACCTGACGGATGACGCACTGGAAAAGGTGGCACTCTGGGAGTCGACGCTTCCGAAAGATCAGAAATTCTGCGGCATCGTGGCAAACGGAGGACAAAGCCCTACCGAAACGCCCAACACCCGATTTGGGGAAGCGTATCTGGACGGCAACGCCTTTGATATGTATGGCAGAATCGACGGAGAGCGGGCACTGATTTTCTATACGGAAATCCACAGAAACTACCTGTATCCGGAATTTCCCGGAGAAAAATTCATGACCGAAGCGGTGACCTGGAACCGGATGGCCTACGACGGCTACCGTATTCGCTACTACGACGACATTATCTGGATCTGGGAGTACAAGGACGACGGCCTGACCAAGGCGGGGTACAAGGTCTTTCTGGACAACCCCCGGGGAACGGCGCTGTTCTTCCGGGAGAAGGCGGTATTCTTCCACTATCCCCTGAAAACCAAGCTGGGCATGTGGTACGGCTTCACCTGCGACGCTATGGATCGCTGTACCGACGCCCAGATTGCGGAATATATCGATATGCCCCGCTGGCTGGTTGCGCCTATGAAGACATTCCATAACCTGCTGCAATTTATCCGAAAAAAGAGGTAATCCTATGGCAGAGAATTCCATGTATCACACCCATATCTCGGCAAAGCACCGCTGGATGGATCTGAACCTGAAAGAGGTCTGGCAGTACCGGGACTTAATTTACCTGTTTACCAAGCGGAACTTCGTGGTGAGCTATAAGCAGACCATCCTCGGCCCTGCGTGGATTTTCCTGACGCCCCTGTTTACCAGTATCGTGCAGGCGTTTGTCTTTGGCGGCATTGCCGGCATCGGCACCGATGGAATCCCCACGTTCCTGTTCTATCTGTGCAGCAACGCCGTCTGGAGCTATTTCGCCACCTGTCTGGTACACAACGCCAATACCTTTACCGCCAACGCCTACGTGTTCGGCAAGGTGTATTTTCCCCGCCTGACCACGCCCATCTCCAACGTCATCTCCACGGTCATCCGCTTTGGCATTCAGATGGCGCTGGTGCTGGTGTTTATGGTGTACTATCTCATTCAGGGCGTGGTGCATCCCCACTGGCTGTGGTGGCTGATGATTCCCGTGGAGCTGGTGCATCTGGGCATTCTGGGCATGGGCTTCGGCATCATCATTTCCAGCATGACCACGAAATACCGAGATCTCACGGTGTTGGTGGATTTCGGTGTGTCGCTGTGGATGTACGCCACGCCGGTGGTGTATCCCCTGTCCATGCTGGGCGAGGGCTGGATGCGCACGCTGCTGCAAATCAATCCCGTGACCGAGTCCGTGGAGCTGATGCGCTATGCGATTCTGGGGCAGGGAACGGTGAACTGGGGCTACTATTTCCTGTCATGGGGCGTGACGCTGGTAATTGCGTTGCTGGGCATTGTGGTCTTCAACAAGGTGGAACGCACCTTTATGGATACGGTGTAAGGAGGGCGGATTATGAACGAACAGGATATTGCCATCCGCCTGACCGGCGTGAAAAAGCGCTACAAGCTGGGGCAGATCGGCGGCGGCACGCTGACCGCCGACCTGCAGAGCTGGTGGGCGCGTGTGCGGGGGAAGGAAGACCCCAATCTCCCCGTGAATATGGATCAGCGCCTGGTAGGACAGACGTTTATGGCGCTGAACGGCGTTGACCTGACGGTACACAAGGGCGAGGCGCTGGGCATCATCGGCTGCAACGGCGCGGGAAAAAGCACGCTTCTGAAGCTGCTGTGCCGCGTCACCGCGCCCACCGAGGGTGAGATTGACATCTACGGCCGTATTGCCTCCATGCTGGAGGTGGGAACCGGGTTCAACGGGGAAATGACCGGCCGGGAGAATATCTACATGAACGGTGCGATCCTCGGCATGACCAAAGCGGAGATCGATGCCAAAATGGAGGACATCATCGAATTTTCCGAGGTGCGGGACTTTATCGACACCCCGGTGAAGCGGTATTCCTCCGGTATGTTCGTCAAGCTGGCCTTCTCCGTCGCTGCGCATCTGGATAGCGAGATCATGATCATGGACGAGGTGCTGGCAGTTGGCGACGTAAATTTCCAGCAGAAGTGTCTGAAAAAAATGCGGGAAGTCGCCCAGGTCGAGGGACGGACTGTCCTTTACGTCAGCCACAACATGGGAACCATCCGTCAGCTGTGCGACCGGTGCATCGTGATGGACAAGGGAAAGATCATCTTTGACGGAGATGTAGAGGACGCCATCGGGGTATATGCCAAAGGCAATATGCTGGCGCTGCAAAGCGATTACGACGTGTCCAAGATCAAGCGTCTGGAAGGCATTACGGAGGCATGCCATCTCAACGCGGTGCATCTGGACTGCGGCAGTATGGCGCGGGAGAAGAAGCTGCGCTTTTCGCTGGACTATGACAGCAGGTGCGAAATCCCCGACGTGATGCTCCGCTTTGTGATATGCAGCGCCGGGGGTGCGGCCGTCGGCACGGCTTATTCCCAGACCTTTACCCTCCGGCCGGGAGAAAGCACGGTACAGCTGGAATTTGACGGGAAAAATCTTGCCCCCGGGGAGTATGTCGCCGACCTCATCACCATTTCCTACGATGGTACGACCCAGACCCGCCACGATATCGTGGTGCGCGCCTTCGCCTTTACCGTAGAGGAGGACGAGCCGCTGTACAACATGAAGTGGAACGCCAACGGCTGGGGCAGCATCCACTTTGACGACGTCCGGGTTCTGGAGGGGAAGAATGGCTAAGATCAAGCGGTTCTTTGAGTGTTTGGTGCCGGTGTCGGTGTGCAATCTGGAATGTCCCTACTGCTATATCATTCAGGAAGACAGACGGAAGATGGCGCTGGCGGACATGCCCTATTCCCCGGAGCACATCGCCCGGGCGCTGCGCCCGGAACGGGTGGGGGGAACGTGCTTTATCAGCATCTGCGGCGCGGGAGAAACGCTGGCGCAGAAAGAGGTTGTCCCCATCGTGGGGGAGCTGCTGAAAGAGGGGCATTTTGTCAATATCACCACCAACGGGACGCTGAGCCGCCGCTTTGACGAGCTGATCGGAGCCTGTGGGGAGAATATCGGACATCTGCACCTTTCCTTCTCCATGCACTATACGGAGCTGCTGCGCAAAGGCTGGGTGGAGACGTTTTTCGACAACATCCGGAAAATGCGCGACGCCGGGGCGTCCATTCTGTTACAGCTGAACCTGTGCGACGAGTATGTTCCTTACATCGAGGAAATTCAGCGGCTGTCCATGGAAAAGGTGGGGGCGTACCCTCAGGTAGCGCTGACGAGAGACGAGCAGCGCAAGCCCTTTGGCATCTTTACCAAGGGAACCCGGGAGGAATACCTCGCCAACGGCGAAAAATTCCACTCGCCGCTGTTTGAGTTTACCACGAAAAATTTCTGCGTGAAGCGGAAGGAATTCTGCTTCGCCGGAGACTGGTCGGGGACGCTGAATTTACAGACCGGCGTGCTGACCAAATGCTATGCCGATTACGACGGCGTGAACATTTTCGAGGATGTGGATGCGCCCATTCCCTTTGAAGCGGTGGGAAAGCATTGCGGCAGTCCCTACTGCATCAATTCCAGCCACTTCATGAGTCTGGGGGTGATCCCCAGCCTGAAAACCCCGACATACGCCCAGTTGAGAAACCGGCCGGAGGCCAAATGGTACACGCCGGAGATGGAAGCATTCCTCAGCGGGAAGCTGGCGGACAGCAACAGCGTTTTTGCCGGCAAGCTCCGCTATTACCGTTCCCGGCTCACGGTGAAGGAGCTGAAAAAGTGGTATCCTGATTCATGGCTCCACAGCTTCCTGCGCTGGGGGAAGCGGTCGGTTTTCCAAATTCTGCGTCTGGACAGACGGGAGAGATGACAACAATGCGCATTTCGGATTCCCTGAAACGATTCCTGCGCCCGGTCTACTGGTGGTATCACAGGCAGTGGGAGCACCATCTGGAACGGAAGCGCCGCCTGAGAAAGTGGCGGGAGATCGTATTCCCTCTGGGACAAAAGGTCTATCTGATCGGAACGCCGTCCCATGACAATCTGGGGGACAGTGCGATCGTTCTGGCGCAGAAGGCGTTCCTCAAGTCCTGCGGCTGGGAGGAAGAGCGGATCATTGAGCTGACCGACGAGGACTATGCCCGGGACTGGGAGCGAATTCGGAAATGGGTGCCGAAGAACGGCTTCATTGCCCAGCTCGGCGGCGGGCATCTGGGAAATCAGTGGCGGAACGAGGAAAATCTCCACCGCCGTCAGGTCTCCGCCTTTGCAAAAAACCGGAATGTCATCTTTCCACAGACGATCTGCTATTTGCCGGGGGAAGACGGAGATGCGGAGGGAAAAGCCTCCGCGGAGGTCTACGACGGGCGGAAAAAGCTGACCATGGTGGCGCGGGAAAAGCAGTCCTACGACATCATGATGTCGCTGTACCCCAACACGCGGGTGCTGTTGACCCCGGACATCGTGCTTTCGGCGTCCATGGACACCTTTGGCGCGAAACCTCAACGGCGGGAAGGCGTCCTCCTGTGCCTGCGCAGTGACAAGGAGCGTTCCCTTCCTGTGGAGGAACGGGAGAATCTGGAAGAAATGCTGCGGTCGAAGGGCATTGCCTTCGGCTATACGGATATGTATTCCGGCCAGAAGGTCACAAAGCAGAGCCGGGAAATGCAAGTTCGGGAGAAAATGGAGGAGCTTGCCTCGGCGCGGCTGGTCATTACAGACCGCCTCCACGGCATGGTGTTCTGTGCTCTCGCCGGTACGCCCTGCATCGCCATGAGCAGCAGTAACCACAAGGTTCGGGGAACCTATGAATGGATTTCCTACCTGCCCTATGTCCGCTACGCAAAAACCCCTGAGGAAGTGGAACGGTATTTGCCGGAGCTGCTGGCAATGGAAAACTGCCGGTATGACAATGCGCCCCTGCGCCCGTGGTTTGATAAATTAGCGGAGGTCGTGAGAAAAGATGCCCACAATTAGCGTGATCGTGCCGGTGTACAAGGTCGAGCCTTACCTGAACCGGTGCGTGGACAGCATTCTAAGGCAAACTTATCAGGATTTTGAACTGATTCTGGTGGACGACGGCAGTCCCGACCGCTGCGGGGAAATCTGCGACGAATACGCCCGTCAGGACGGCCGCGTCCATGTCATCCACAAGGAAAACGGCGGCCTGTCCGACGCCCGGAACGCAGGTATTGATTGGGTGGAAGCCAACAGCGACAGCCGGTGGCTGATTTTCGCCGACAGCGACGACTGGGTACACCCGGAGCTGCTTGCCCGGCTGCTGGACGCCGCCACGGCGTTTGACCTGAAAATCAGCGTCTGCGGCTATCAGGAGACGGAGGGGGCAGACCCGGCGGTTTTGCCGGAGGATATGCGTCCGTGCCGCTGGACGCCGAAGCAGTTTTACATGGAGCATTTTGTCAACGCCACCGTTGCATGGGGGAAGCTCTACAGCAGGAGCTGCTTCCGGGACATCCGCTATCCCGTGGGGAAAATCCACGAGGACGAATTCGTGACTTACCGCCTCCTGTTTGCTCAGAAGGAAATTGCGGTGATTCCCGCGCCGCTGTACGCCTATTTTATCAACCCCAAGGGAATCATCCGCAGTGCGTGGTCGCCGAAGCGGTTCCACGCGTGGGAGGCGTATGACCAGCAGCTGGCGTTTTTTACCGCCATGGGAGACGAGGAACTGGTCAAATTTCGGATACGGGGATATCTGGATAACGCCTTGGCGAATCTGTACACCGCCGAGCAGGCGGACAACGCGGCGGAGCTGACGGCGGACAAGCTGCCGGAGGGCTTTGCGTCTATCCCCCTGCCCGGGCACTTTTTCGACATGGTAGGCTTTCGGACGCCGGACGACGTGGTGTTTCTGGCGGACTGCCTGTCCAGCCGGGAGATACTGGACAAGTACCGGATCGGCTTTATTTACGACGTGGCCGGGTACCTGAAAACGCTGGAGCAGGTGCAGGCCATGACCGCGAAGGTATTTGTGCCCGCGCACACGGAGGTGACGGAGGACATCGCCGATCTGGCGCAGTACAATATCCGAAAGGTGCATGAGATCGCGGAGAGGATCGTGGACCTCTGCGCTGTGCCCCGCGGCTTTGAGGACATCCTGCAGCAGCTGTTTGCCGCCTACGGGCTGACCATGAGCTTTGAGCAGTATGTGCTGGTGGGCAGCACGGTGCGGTCCTATCTGGCGTGGCTGAAGGACACGGGGCGGCTGACAGCCCTGTTCGAGGACGGCTGGATGCGCTGGGCGCGGGTGTGAGCGCCAACGGAATACGAAAAAACAAGCGCCCGGCTTAGGCCGCCTGGCATAAGAAAACATACGCCGCAAAAGGCGCGTTTCGCGCAGCC
>OHTD01001383.1_pt1 | contig 10721 bp, 7 predicted proteins | sample 1578871 | NCBI WGS metagenome assembly OHTD01 (sample SAMEA3879574, study PRJEB24766) | human gut metagenome | biome: human-associated habitat; feature: feces | place: USA | collected 1985/1987 | reverse complement strand
GTGTGTCAGTCCTGCGGCGGCGAGATCGTGGCGGATGCCAACACTTCCGCGACGAGCTGCCCGTTCTGCGGCAATCCGGTAGTCATGATGAACCAGTTCGCGGGCTTGCTCAAGCCCGACATCGTGATCCCGTTCAAGCTCGATAAGAAGGCGGCAAAGGCGGGGCTGATGAAGCACCTCAACGGAAAGAAGCTTCTGCCCAAGATTTTCAAGGATCAGAATCATATCGACGAGGTAAAGGGCGTCTATGTCCCGTTCTGGCTCTTTGATACCGATGTCGACGCGCAGGTGCGTTACCGTGCAACCAAGATTCGCACATGGAGCGACGATGAGTACAACTACACCGAGACGAGCTATTATATGATTCATCGCGGCGGAAGCGTCGGCTTTGAGCATGTCCCGGTGGACGGCTCATCCAAAATGCCGGACGATCTCATGGAGTCCGTCGAGCCCTACGATTATTCCGATGCTCTGGATTTCCAGACGGCTTATCTTGCGGGCTATTTTGCGGATAAGTACGATGTGACCGCCGAGGAGAGCATCGGCCGCGCCAATCAGCGCGTCAGGCGCTCCACGGAGGATGCCTTTGCCTCGACGGTTCAGGGCTATGCAACGGTCACTGCCGAGAGCAGCTCGGTGCAGTTCCATGGCGGAAAGGCAAAGTATGCGCTCTATCCCGTGTGGCTGCTGAACACAACCTGGAACGGAGAAAAATATACCTTTGCCATGAACGGACAGACGGGCAAGCTGGTCGGCAACCTGCCGGTCAGCACAAAGCGGGTGATCGGTCTGTTTGCGGCAATCGCGGCGCTGTTTGTTGCTATCAGCGTGACGGCGATTCTGCTTATGGCACGGTAGGAGGGTGAGAACATGAAGAAACGGTTATTATGCCTTCTGCTGGTGCTCGTGACGGCGCTTGCCCTCTGCGTGAGCGCAGCTGCGGCAGTGCAGACGGGAGCGCAGCTGAACTATGTGACGGATGCCGCCGGACTTCTCAGGGAAGGCGAACGTGCGCGGCTGGAGAAAATGGCGGAAGCGGTTTCTCAGAAATACCGTGTCGGCGTTTACATCGTGACGGTGGAGGATTTCCGGGACTATCACGCCGACGGCGTCTACAAGGCAACCTATACCATCTATCATAACTACACCATGGGCGAAGGGCCGAACCGCGACGGGATCATGCTCCTGCTCAGCATGGATGATCGCGACTGGGCAATGTTCTGCTACGGCTCACGCTGCGAGTATGCGTTCAACAGCTACGGGCAGGAGAAGCTGGAAAAGGTCTTCCTCGACAATTTCGGCGAGAACGACTGGTACGGCGGCTTTGAGGATTACGTCAAAGGATGCAGCGTCTATCTGGAAAAGGCTTCCGCAGGAAAGCCCGTCCGGGCGAGCTTGTTCTATCCGCTCCTTATCGTGATCGGTCTTTCCCTGCTGGCAGCAGCCGCGGTCGTCGCCGTGATATGGCAGAAAATGGACACTGTATCAGAAAAAGCAACCGCGAACGCCTACGTCTCCGCGGGACTCCGGCTTACGGAGCAAACAGATCAGTTCACCCATAAGACGACCTCCAGTCGGAAGATCGAGCGCAGCTCTTCCGGTGGGAGCAGCAGCCAAAGCGAGTCCGGCGGCGGAGGCTCCGGTCGGAGCGGAAAATTCTGAGGGCGCGGCCATGAAAGGAATATGCAAACGGGTAGGTACGCTGCTGCTGGCGATTGCTCTGCTGCTTTCCCTGTGCGCCTGTGCGCAAGGGAGACGGCAGGAAGAATCCAATGACCAGAAGGGAAGTGCCGAAGCGGTAACGCTGCCCCCAGGGACGGACAGAGAAGCGCCGGAAACCCAGCCGGCGCAGGATACCCTTTCGCCGGAGGCCGAGACTGCGCTGGGATGGCTGCGAGACCGGATCGACTTTCCGACGACAATGTTTGGCGCGGCATATCTCGGTTATGTCGGCGGGCTGTTTGACGAGGGCTTCGAGGCAGGCTTCCCCGCGTGGCTGTGGGAAACCAATGAGGCAATGCTCCTCGAATACCCCTTCATCGCCGAGATCGACGAGGAGCATATGATCGGCGGTGCGGGGCATCTGTACTGCATCGTGCCGGTCGACGAGAACGCGACGGTTGCGATCAACCGTGTGCAGTGGAACGAAAAAACACAGACCGACGAGGTTACGGAGGTGCTCTACCGGTCAGAGAGCGGCGAGCCGGTGCTGCTCTTTGCGAACTTGGACGGCGTTGCATATGGGGCCGACACCCAGGTCTTCATCACTGACAACAACGGGAATACCTGCGAATGGGAGCCGTCCCTCGACGCGACGAGCCATCTTGCGCCGTGTATATCGGAAGCTGGAGACTATCTTTCGTTTGACTTTACGGAATATGCCTGGTACAACGCCCCGGCTGAGTTTTCCGCGTGGCTTGCCGACGGCTGGAGCGGCATGACCGCGCTCGGTCTTGCCGGATCGCAGCGTGACGGCATGGGCTGGATCACAGAAACCATGGTGGGGGAAACCAACCGCTATGCCTATTTCTCGCTGCGCTTCTATCCTGAGGATGAGACGGGCGGTACGGTCGATCTGAATTGGGTATACGAAGACAGCGACGAATTTGAGGAGATGTGGAGCGGTTTCTGGACGATTCAGACCATTCAGGATGGGCCGAGCTATGTGACGCTCAGCTTGTCGCTTGTGGGCGGTAAAAACTATGGCGTCACGGACGGCCCGATGTATCTGTGTGAGACGTATCCCCTCCTGATCAGCCCGAGCGGCACAGAGCTGCTGGTCGGCGCGGGTGAGAGCGGCATTTGCCTGCCGTTCATGTCGCAAAGCACAACGGCATGTGTGCTGACACAGGCCGTAGGATAGAAGGCGTGCAGGGAGCCAACTGCTTTGAGGTTTGCATTCACAACTTCTGTTCGGTAGCAATCTAGCAAAAGTGCAACAATTTATCCTTTTCAAATTCAAGATGCGGGGGATTTGAGTTGCGCTTTTTCTACGTTTGGAAAAATGTACGGCTTCGGCGCATCATCCCTCAAATTTAGGGAACAAGGCTGTACCTTGTTGGGACACATTCTCTGTGCCCCGCTATCTTTTCAGCCTCTTCCGGATGCGCCGCCCCACCACAACTTCATATCGCCCCATTCTGCCCGCAGCAACCATGCTGCGGGCTTTTCTGCACCTTTAGGGCTTCATTGCCGTTCTCCACCTCTGTGCGTTTGAAATTCCCACATTTCAAATTCACGGAGGTTTTTTATGTATTACAACACGAAGGGCGGAGCGCGGATTCGTGAGTTTCGCATTGCAAAGAACTTCACACAGGATGATCTGGCAGAACATATGAATGTTTCCCACGGCTATATCAGCTTCATCGAGTCCGGGAAGAGAGGCTGCTCGGTTGATGTGCTGATCGCGCTCTCAAACCTGTTTGGCGTATCCATCGACTACATTGTTCTCGGCACCGTCACATATACCGCGCCGGATTCCGCTGCGCTGAAAGCAGATATTCAGGCGTTGATCGGACAGCTTGAGAAATTCAGGGAGCAGCTATAACCGATGTTACTAATGGTAAAGCGAATGCTGAGCATTATGGGCATTGTTGAGCTGCTTCGGGCCGCGAAATGCTGCACTTGGTACAATGTCCTGCTGCTGAGTCTGATTGCGGCCGCAGTCTGTATGAGGAGGCTTCCATATTACACGGAGATCCTTTTATTTGTGTGGGTGCTTGCCATTGTGGCCTTCGCGTTGTTTATGAGCCGCATGAAGGAGATTCATTCCATCGGCTTTTGGGGTATCCTGCCCTGCGCGTTGATGCTTCCCATATTCTTCTACAGCGCGGTGGAAATTCGGCGGTGGCCGCAGGGACTTGCCGCTCTGACCTTTGTCACGCTGGGCTGCACGGTCAATGATGTAGGGGCGTATTTCGTCGGCAGAGCGGTGGGCACCCATAAGCTGGCGCCCACTATCAGTCCCGGAAAGACGGTGGAAGGCGGGCTGGGCGGCATGGTCAGCTCCGTCATTCTCATGGGCCTGATCGCTTCCCTGTATTCCCAGTGTGCGGGCGTTGAGATACGGTACGGCTGGCTGTTCCTTTACCTGTTTCTGGCTTCCATCATCGGGCAATTCGGGGATCTTGCGATGTCAACGATCAAACGGACGGTTGGCATCAAGGATTTCAGCAGGGTTCTTCCGGGGCATGGGGGCATTCTGGACAGGTTTGACAGCTTCCTGTTTGCCGCGCCCTTTGCGGTGCTCTACGGCAATATGACCGGCTGCTTCCTGTGACTGATTTAGGGTCTATCTGAAAACCGTCAACACGCCCAAACAGCGGGTCTTTTCCGTCTGCTGTGCACCATTTTCCCTTGCAATACACAAAGTATTCCTGCGGAAAAATGGCTTCATCAGACGAAAAATCCCTCGCTGTTGGTCATATTTCCGGTTTTCAGATAGACCCTAACTATTCGCAACGATGTGATATACTATATCTGGTAAGACGGTTAAAGTGGTTTACTAGATTTTAGTATCACTCCGACACGTATTGCGATTATTTGTTTTTTCTCTCTACCCCAACTATTGACATAGAACCTCTTTTTATGAACAGTTTTCCGGGGTTTCCTGTCGGAAACCCCGGAAAAATATCATCTGCTTCCCTTGTCGTAGGGGATGCCCTCGGCCTTGGGGGCGCGGGACTTCTTGGAGGTGAACGCCAGCACCACCAGAGAAATGATGTACGGGAGCATGTTGTACACCACGCTGGGGATGTTCATGTTCAGCAGGAAGTCAAAGCCGGAATACACATTGCCCAGCGCCCGGCAGAAGCCGAACAGCAGCGCGGCCAGCGCGATTTTCAGGGGGTGCCACGCGCCGAAGATCATGACGGCCAGCGCCAGGAAGCCGAAGCCCGCCACGCCGTTTTCAAACTTCCACACGCTGACGCCCGCGGTGATGTACACGATGCCGCCGAGACCGCCCAGCAGTCCGGAGATCAGCACACCGGCATAGCGCATCCTGTAGACGTTGATACCCACGGAGTCCGCCGCCTGAGGATGCTCACCGCAGGCACGCAGCCGCAGACCGAAGCGGGTCTTGTACAGCGCCACATAGGCCGCGATCAGGCACAGCACCGCCACCAGCATGAACCAGTTCAGCTCGAACCCGCCCACATGAACCAGCAGCAGGTCTTTCGTACGGGTGTAGGAGATGTCGGAGGATACGTCGTTGCCGCCGGAGGCCGCAGTGTTCATGGCCTTCACCGCCACGGTGGCCGCGGCGGTGGCCAGCATGTTCATGGCGGTGCCGGTGATGGTCTGGTCGGCCTTAAAGTTGATGGCCGCCACCGCAAGAAGCAAGGAAAATACCATGCCGAACAGGGCGCTGACGATGACGGTGGTAATCACCATAACCGGCGCGCCCACGGAGACCGGCATGAATTTCAGCACCAGAGCGCCGCCCAGAGCGCCGATGACCATGATGCCCTCCAGACCGATGTTGATAACGCCGCTGCGCTCGGCGAAGCAGCCGCCCAAGGCAACCAGCATCAGAACGGACGCGAAGATCAAAGTGTATTGGATCAGCAGTGTCATTTGTCCTCGCCCCCTTCCTGAATTTGTGCGGCTTTTGCGGCTTTCCGCTCATCGGCCTTCCGCAGCCGGGTCTGGATGAAATACTTGAAGAAGCCCACAAAGGCGCACAGATAAATGATCAGCGCGGAGATCAGGCTGGAGATCTGGGAGCAGTAGACCTGCAGATCCACGTTGCCGCCGCCTGTGGTGATGTACTGGATGAAGAACGCGGACAGGATCGAGCCAATGGGGCTGAGGCCGCCGAGGAACGCAACGGCGATGCCGTTGAAGCCCATGGCGGGGACGGAGGAAATGGTGGTCTCCCAGTCCTCGATGCCGGTGAGGTACAGCAGGCCCGCGCCGAAGCCCGCCAGAGCGCCCGCGATGACCATGGTGAGTATAATGTTCTGGTTTTCCTTCATGCCGCAGTATTTGGCGGCGTTGTAGTTGCTGCCGGTGGCCTTCAGCTCGTAGCCGAATTTGGTCTTATTCAGAACCACCCACACCAGCACCGCCGTCAGAACCGCAATGGGAATGGCGATGGTAACGCTTTTTTCGTTGTTGAAGAGCTTTTCCAGTCCCAGACTGGGGATGAGTGCGCCGGGGTTGGTGGACTGGAGGGTCTTGGTATAGGGGCTGGTGGGATTCTTCACCGTGCCCAGCACCAGATTGGTCAGATACAGGGTGATCCAGTTGAGCATGATACCGGAAATGACCACGTTGACGTTGAACAGCGTCCGCAGCGCACCCGCCAGCATACCCAGCAGCGCGCCCGCCAGCATACCCAGCAGGATGCAGACATACCACGGCATATTCCACGCCAGCGCGGCATACAGCGCGGCGCAGGCGCCGGCGCAGTACTGACCCGCCGCGCCGATATTGAACATGCCCACCTTGTAGGCAAACAGGACGGACAGGGCGCACAGCAGCAGCGGCGCCGTGCGCACCAGCGCCTGACCGAAGTACTTGAGCTTCAGCGCACCGGGAAAGCGCAGGAAGCTCTTCATCACCGCGACGATCGCTTCAAAGGCGCCGCTGGGTTCGATGATCAGCAGCACCACATATCCCACGATCAGGCCGCCCAGAACACACACCAAGGATGCGAGCAATGTCTGGAAGCCATCCTTGCGGATCAGGGATTTATGTTCTTTTTTCACTGCTCCTTCGCCTCCTTCTTTGCACCGGCCATGTACAGACCCAATTCTTCCACGGTGGTCGTCTTGGGGTCAAGCTCGCCCACGATCTCGCCCTCGTACATGACGAGGATGCGGTCGGACACCGTCATGACCTCGTCCAGCTCCAGAGAGACCAGCAGCACTGCCTTGCCCGCGTCCCGCTGGGCGACGATCTGCTTGTGGATATACTCAATGGCGCCCACGTCCAGACCGCGGGTGGGCTGCACCGCAATAAGCAGCTGGGGGTTCTTGTCGATTTCCCGGGCGATGATCGCTTTCTGCTGGTTTCCGCCGGACATGCTGCGGGTGATGGTCACAGGACCCTGGCCGCTGCGGACATCGTACTGCTCGATCAGATGCTCGGCATATTCGCGCACGGCTTTTGATTTGATAAAGCCGAAGGATTCAAATTCCGGCTGCCAGTAACGCTGCAGCACCATGTTCTGCTCAATGGAGTAATCCAGTACGAGGCCATGTTTATGGCGGTCCTCCGGGATGTGGCTCATGCCCATCTTGGAGCGGTCGCGGATGGAAGCTTTCGTGATGTCCTGTCCGTTGAACAGAATTTTACCGCCGGATACTTTTTCCAGTCCCGTGAGGCCCTGAACGAACTCGGACTGGCCGTTTCCATCGATACCTGCGATGCAGACAATCTCGCCTTTTCTTACATTAAAGGAAACATCTTTGACGGCGTTGTTTCCGTGCACCTTGCTCGGTACGGTCATGTGCTCTACTTTCAGAACGGTGTCGCCCGGTTTTGACGGCTTTTTGTTGACGGAGAAGCTGACGTTTCTTCCGACCATCATGCGGGAGAGCTCTTCTTTGGAAGTTTCGCTGATGTTGACGGTTCCGATGTATTTTCCTTTGCGGAGAATCGTACAGCGGTCGGCAACTTCCATGATCTCGTTGAGTTTATGGGTGATGAAGAGGATGGATTTTCCTTCTTTTGCGAGGTTCTTCATGATCTTCATCAGCTCGTCGATTTCCTGCGGCGTCAGAACCGCGGTCGGCTCATCGAAGATCAGGACTTCGTTGTCACGGTAGAGCATTTTCAGAATTTCGGTACGCTGCTGCATGCCGACGGTGATATCCGAGATCAGAGCGTCCGGATCGACCATCAGACCGTATTTCTCGCTCAGCTCCATGACTTTTGCACGGGCATTCTTTTTCTCGAGGAAAAGGCCTTTGGTCGGCTCTACGCCGAGGATGATGTTGTCGAGAACCGAGAAACATTCGACCAGCTTAAAGTGCTGGTGCACCATACCGATGTTGAGATCGTTGGCGTCGTTCGGCGTGTTGATATGGACTTCCTGCCCATTCTTCTTGATGATTCCGGAGGTAGGCTGATACAGACCAAAAAGAATACTCATCAGGGTTGATTTTCCTGCACCGTTTTCTCCAAGCAGAGCATGGATTTCTCCTTTTTTGAGCTGTAACGTAATGTTGTCGTTCGCCTTGATACCCGGGAATTCTTTGGTGATGTTCAACATCTCAATAATGTACTCATTTTCCATATACATATTCCCTTTCAAGCGTGGTTTTGCAGGACTGCCGAAGGCATGGAAAACAGGGCAGAACTGCGGGCTTTGATTATGTCTAGTATAGCATTTTGTGTGACAGAAAAAAAGGGGAAGAGAAATAATATTCTCTTCCCCAAAAGGCATATTGTTACAGAAACAGTATGCACATTAGCTGATGTAATCAACGGTTACGTGAGAACCTACTTCCGGCTGATTTTCTGTATCGCTGGAGATTTCGATGGAACCATCGCGGATACCAGCCAGTACAGTTTCATACTGATCCTGTGTGAAGGTTGTGAATCCCCAGGATTCGGAATCGGTAGGAAGGCCGATGTAATCTCCGTCTTTCAGTCCAAGCTGCTGAGCAGTTCCGCCAAGTTCAGAGAAGTTTCCGCTGAAGTAGGAATCCAGAGCGTTGTTGATGGCGCTTGGAAGACCTTTCATAGCGGAAGTCAGGCAGCGCTCGCCGATTTTGGAACGCTGGTCAACGTCTACACCAATAACTTTTCCGTCGTGTGTCTCAGCTGCATCCAGAGCAGATGTCCAGATACCGCCGCCGCAGGCGAATACAACCTGTGTTCCGTCTGCATACCAGCCCTCCATACGGGCGGTGATGGAGTCATCGCCGTAGAACTGGCCGCCATAGTAATATTTTACGTTTACATCTACGCCGTCTTCTTCAGCAGCAGCGTTGATACCCTGTACATAACCGTAACCGAAACGGATAACGGCCGGAACAGCGATACCGCCGAGGAAACCAAGACTTGTGTAGCCGTCTTTTACTGCAGCGTATCCAGCCAGGTAGCCGGCCTGCTCTTCTTCGAAGGAGCAGATGTACACGTTCTTTCCGAGATCAACAGCTTTGCCGTTTTTTACAATATCACCTTCGGTAACATCGACTGCGATGAAGGTTACATCCGGATAGGTGTCCTGCTCTTCAGCGATGGCAGGTCCGAACAGGTAACCTGGCATTACAACAACGGTAGCACCCTCGGAAACAGCAAGATCGATGGAGTTGATACGCTCTTCATCGGTATCCTCTGCCGGTTTGTAGTACTCGTACTCTACGCCGTTTGCATCGCCGTAGGCGCATACAGTTTCCCAGGTGATCTGGTTGAAGGATTCGTCGGTGATATCTCCGGAGTCTGTGATCATGGCAATTTTCTCACCTGCGGCGTCTTTTTTTTTCTCCGTCTGTGGAAGCAGAAGCGGAAGTTGCGCTGGTGGAATCGGCGCCTGTGGATGCGTCGGAGGAAGAGGATCCGTTGGAGGAACCGCATCCTGCGAGTGCAGCAGTTGTCATGGCGGCTGCAAGCAGTAAGCTAACTACTTTCTTTTTCATAATAGTATTCTCCTTTCAAGAGGTACAGCGTTTTTGCGTGTATGGCTACATTATAATATAAAAGAAAAAAGTATGTCAAGCAAAGGAAAAACTGCGTGAAATCCACTAATTATCTGCATGCGAGCCGGAAATTCTTCGGATAATGGCGTTGGATCTTGCATAAATTTCTTCCGGGTCAAAGCCGATATGGAATTCGCCGTTTTCGTAGAGGATTTGACCGTTTACCATGGTAAGCTTTACGTTCTGTTTGCTGCCGCTGTAAACGAGGTTTTTGATCAGATTATTCTCCGGCTGCATGTTCGGCTGATGGAGGTCAATCATGACGAGATCGGCCTTTTTGCCGGCAGCGAGACGGTCGCAGTCAGTAAGCTGCATGGCGTGCGCGCCGCCTGCGGTTGCCATGTAGAGTATCGTATCAGCCGGGATTCCTGCGGCGTCCATCTCACGGACTTTGGAAAGACCGGTGGTCAGGAACATTTCGCGGAACATGTCGAGGCAGTTGTTGCTGGCCGGTCCGTCGGTGCCGATGGCGAGGTTGATGCCGTTATCGTAAAAACGCTTCAGCGGGCAGATGCCGGAGGCGAGCTTCAGGTTTGAGGAGGGATTGGTAACGGCCGTCAGTTTCCGGTCACGGAAGATCTCAAAATCGCGGTCCTCCATCCAGATGCAGTGGTAGCCGCCGCCTCCGTACTGGAACATGCCTAAGCGTTCCATCAGCTGTGTCGGGGTGAGTCCCCAGCGCTCTTTACAGCCCTCGACTTCGCTTTTTGTTTCGGCGTTGTGTGTCCAGACAGGGGAATGGTATTTTTCGGCGAGTTTGGCAACGGCTTCAAGAAGCGGGCCGCCGGTCGTATATTCGGCGTGGAAACCGAGCAGATACGAGGTGCGGTCGGAGAGTTCGTTGACATAGTTATACATCTCTTCGAGAATTTCCGGGCTGTCGACGAAGTTGTTGAGACCGCTGGTAAGAACGGTGCGGAATCCAGTGTCGACCGTGGCAGCGATGCTGTTTTTCTGCTGGATGTACATGTCGAAATTGGAGGTGATGCCGCTCGTCAGATATTCCATGATGCCGAGGATATTGAGCCAGTAAACGTCGTCCCCGGCGAGCTTTGCCTCGTTCGGGAA
>OHTD01001379.1_pt1 | contig 10744 bp, 9 predicted proteins | sample 1578871 | NCBI WGS metagenome assembly OHTD01 (sample SAMEA3879574, study PRJEB24766) | human gut metagenome | biome: human-associated habitat; feature: feces | place: USA | collected 1985/1987 | reverse complement strand
AGTATCAGGCGAAGATGCCAGAAGTGGCAGATAAGATTAAATTTTATATTGGGGACGTGAGAGATTTGAACTCCGTACGTTCTGCGATGCCAGGAGTGGATTATATATTTCATGCAGCTGCCTTGAAACAGGTACCGTCCTGTGAATTCTTCCCTATGGAGGCTGTTAGAACGAACGTAATCGGTACAGATAATGTCCTGACAGCAGCGATCGAAGCTGGTGTAGAATCTGTCATCTGCCTGTCTACAGATAAGGCGGCATATCCCATTAATGCTATGGGTATTACCAAAGCTATCGAAGAGAAAGTAGCTGTTGCCAAGTCACGTAATTCCGGCAAGACGAAGATTTGTTGTACCCGTTATGGTAATGTAATGTGTTCCCGCGGTTCAGTCATTCCGCTGTGGATCGATCAGATCAAGGCAGGTAATCCGATTACGGTGACAGAACCTTCTATGACACGTTTCATCATGAGCTTGGAGGAAGCGGTAGATCTTGTATTGTTTGCGTTTGAAAAAGGAGAGAATGGAGACTTGTTAATTATGAAAGCTCCGGCATGTACCATCGGAACCCAGGCGGAAGCAGTATGTGAGTTGTTTGGTGGTAAGAAAGAAGACATCAAGGTGATCGGCATTCGTCATGGCGAGAAGATGTATGAGACATTGCTTACGAATGAAGAGTGTGCGAAAGCAATTGACCTTGGGGGATTCTACAGAGTACCGGCAGATAATCGTGGACTGAATTATGATAAGTATTTCAAAGAAGGCGATGCGAAGAGAAATACACTGACAGAGTTTAACTCTAACAACACGAGAATGTTGAATTTGGAAGAAACCAAAGCGACCATTGCAAAATTAGCATATATTCAGGGGAGACTGGCGGAGGATTAAGCAGTGTTTGATTTTAGATGGAAGAATAACGGTTCAATGAGGCTTCTGATCATTGTAGGAACAAGACCGGAGATCATTCGCCTGGCAGCTACGATTAAGCGCTGTCGAGAATATTTCGACTGCTGTGTGGCGCATACCGGGCAAAACTATGATAAGAATCTTAACGATATTTTTTGGGCTGATTTTGACTTGGGTGGACCGGATGTCTGGATGAATGTCGTAGGAGAGAATCTGGGACAGACCTGTGGGAATGTTATTGCGAGAAGCTATGAACTGATGGCAGAGATTAAGCCGGATGCTCTATTGGTACTTGGAGATACGAACAGCTGTCTGTCAGCCATTTCCGCAAAAAGGCTTCATATTCCTATTTTCCATATGGAAGCCGGAAACAGATGCAAGGATGAGTGCCTTCCGGAAGAGACGAATCGTAGAATTGTGGATGTGATTTCGGATGTGAATCTGCCGTATTCTGAACCGGCCAGAAAATATCTGCATGAGATGGGAATGCCCAAGGAGAGAACCTATGTAACAGGTTCCCCGATGGCAGAAGTGCTGCACGGTAATTTGGACAAGATTGAGGCATCTGATGTCTTAAACAGACTGGGATTAGAGCCGAATAAATATATTTTGCTTTCCGCACATAGAGAAGAAAATATCGATACGGATAAGAATTTTGAATCCTTGTTCAATGCGATCAATGCATTGGCAGAAAAATATGATATGCCGATTCTCTATTCCTGTCATCCAAGATCCAGGAAGAAGCTTGAGTCCAGTGGATTTAAATTAGATCCCCGCGTAAGGGTAAATGAACCGTTGGGATTTAATGATTACAATAAACTTCAGATGAATGCATTGGCGATCGTATCTGACTCCGGTACATTGCCGGAGGAAAGCAGCTTTTATCTGTCAATCGGACATCCTATTGCAGCGGTATGCATTCGAACTTCCACAGAGCGACCGGAGGCACTGGAATCCGGGAACTTTATATTAGCTGGAATTACGACACAGGAACTTCTGCAGGCAACGGGTATGGCAATTGATATGAAACAGAAGGGTATTTTAGGAAAGCCGTGCCCGGATTATACAGATGAGAATGTATCTATGAAGGTAGTGCGGATCATACAGGGCTATGTAAATGTCGTGAACAAGATGGTATGGAGAAAAGAGCAGTAACGAAAAGAGAGAGTACGGAGATAACTGATGAATATATTAGTTACAGGTGCTAAGGGGATGGTAGGAACTGCCCTCGTCAATAACCTGAAAAATATCAAAGAAAATAAGAACAGAACCAGACCGAACATTCATGTCGATGAAATCTATGAATATGATATACAGTCGACAGAAGCGGAATTGGATGCTTATTGCAAGTCAGCTGATTTTGTATTCCATCTGGCTGGAGTAAACCGCCCGGAGAACCCGGAAGATTTTATGCGGGGGAACTTTGGATTTACATCGAAGCTTCTGGATACGCTTAAAAAGTATGGGAATAAAGCGACAATCATGCTGTCGTCTTCCATTCAGGCAACATTGGCTGGAAGATTTGGAGATTCCGAATATGGTCGTTCAAAGAAGGCGGGAGAAGAGCTTTTCTTTCAATATGCGAGAGAGACCGATGCCAAAGTTGCCGTGTATCGTTTTCCTAATCTGATGGGACATAGCAGACCGAAGTATAATTCTGCGGTCAGTACCTTCTGTTGGGCTGTTGCGAACGATGAAGAATTTACGGTAAACGACAGAGCAACAGAACTGGAATTACTGTACATAGACGATCTGATAGAAGGTATGTTTGATCTCATGGAAGGTAAGGAGCAGCGTTGCGAGTTTGACGGTGTTGATACTGTATTGAAAGATGATGGACGGTATTGCTGTGTACCGGTAACACATAAGGTTACTTTAGGCGAGATCGTGGATCTGCTACAGGAATTTAAGCAACAGCCGGTGTCGTTACTCATGCCGGAAATGCCGGAGGGGTCCTTTGCAAAGAAATTGTTTTCCCTGTATCTTACTTATTTACCGACGGAAAAATTCAAATATCAGTTGAAGATGAATGAAGATGCCAGAGGTTCCTTCACAGAACTGATCCACACGGTGAATTGTGGACAGGTATCCATTAATATCAGTAGGCCGGGAATTACCAAAGGCCAGCATTGGCACAATAGTAAGTGGGAACAGTTCATTGTAGTATCCGGACACGGACTGATACAGGAGCGGAATATCAACACCGGAGAGAAGATCGAATTTGAAGTGTCAGGAGACCGGATAGAGGCAGTGTATATGATACCGGGATGGTCCCATAGTATTATAAATCTGTCCGAAACGGAAAATCTGATAACCGTTATGACCTGTAATGAAATATTTGATCCGGGACATCCGGATACATTTTTTGAACCGGTGTAGGAAAATGAATTATTAGTATGGAATGACAGAAGCGAATCATGGAATACAGGAGGGCAAAGAAAAAATGAAAGAACGGGAAATTGATTTACTGGATATGATAGCAGATATTTTGTCACATTGGAGAGGATTGCTGATAGCAGTAGTTTTGGGAGCGATTCTTATGGGGGCATTCAGCTATACGAGATCTTATCAGAATGCACAGAATATGCAGCCACAGGAGGCAGAAGATGCATCTGAGGGTGAGATGGCTATGGAAGAACAGTTGGCACAATTAAGAGAAAGTCTGGATGACAGTCAGCTGGCGGTGGTATTGACGACTGTTGATGATGCAAAAGAATGTGCGTTGAAGAAGCAATATGTGCAGGATTCTATCTATATGCAGTTAGATCCTATGAACGTTGCACAGGAGGAACTGGTTTACAATATTCAGGAAAAAGATGAAAAGGGATCTCAGCGCCTGGGAACAATCTATAGAAATACCCTTTACAGTGTCGGATTGTACGACTGGATAGAACAACAGACCGGACTGGAAGCTGCATATGTAGGGGAACTGGTCTCTGTCAGCGTGGATTCCGGTTTGACGCTTACCAATGGGGAGCCCTTGACTATTGGAGGAAGCGATAGTCTGAAAATAATAATCCGAGGAGTCGATGCAGAGTCTTGCGGGAAAATTGCAGATGCGGTAAAGACTTATATGGAACAGCAACAGGAAAATTTGAACACCCGGTTGGGAAGTCATGAATTGGTGTTGCTTTCTGAAGTGTCTGGCAACATAATGAACATGGATGTGATGAATCAACAGAGAGCTTACAGAAATTCGATTTATGGCCTGGAAACAACCATTGCCGCTGCAAAAGCAGCATTTTCAGAAGACCAAAAACAGTATTATACGCTTCTGATGAAGGAAAACGGTTTGGAAGATACGACAGACACAGAACAGAGCATTGTGGAAGAGGAGCAGCTGGTTCCGGAAAATCCTGTGGTAAGCAAGAAATATGTGGTGCTGGGAGCTGTCCTGTTCGCCTTTATATATGTTGCGGTCCTGTGTATAGGGTATATTTTTAACAGTCGAATTCGTGTAAACGATGGATTGCAGGATCTATATGGTATTCCTCAGATTGGCGTGGTGGTAAAAGATTCCAAGAAAAAGCTGTTCCTGGATAGATGGGTTAACGGTTTACGACATTACGGCAAGCGCGAATTTACTGCAGAGCAGTCCATGGAGCTGGCGTTCGCAGCGATAAAGATAGCAGCTGCCAAGAACGGACAGAACAATATCTGCCTGATGGGATGCAATCTGGGGGCCGGAGCGGACAAGGTATGTGAAGGACTTAAGGCTGCTCTGGAAAAGGAAGACCTTAGCGTTACAATACTGAATAACGTGCTGTATGATGCCGAAGCTATGGAGAAAGTAAGTGCAGCCCAGGGAGCGGTTCTGGTAGAAAAGGCAGGATCGACCTTGTATAATGAGATTGTTGCAGAATTAGAGTTACTGAAACGACTGGAGATTCCCGTACTTGGTGGAATCACGGTAGAATGATAAGGAAGTATTAGCATATGTGTGGAATTGTAGGATTTACAGGAAATAGACAGGCAGCACCGATCCTTCTGGACGGACTGTCAAAATTGGAATATAGAGGGTATGACTCTGCAGGACTTGCAGTCCGCGATGGCGATGCCCTGGCACAGGTAGTAAAGGCGAAGGGCCGTCTTTCGAATCTGGTCGAGAAAACGGACAATGGAAATGCGTTGAAAGGAACCTGTGGTATCGGACATACCCGTTGGGCAACCCATGGCGAACCCAGTCAGATCAATGCCCATCCCCATGTCTCCGGCAACTGCAGCAGATCCGGTTCTGGCGCGGTAGAATCGGAAGTCGTTGGCGTACATAATGGTATCATTGAAAATTACACGGAACTGAAAGAAAAACTGCTGAAGCATGGTTATACATTTTACAGCCAGACCGATACAGAGGTAGCGATCAAGCTGGTGGATTATTACTACAAGAAGTATAAACTCGGTCCCATTGATGCCATTGCGAAAACCATGGTGCGCATTCGCGGATCCTATGCGTTGGAGCTGATGTTCCGTGACTATCCCGGTGAGATCTGGGTAGCCCGTAAGGACAGCCCGATGATCATCGGTATTGCGGATGGGGAGACCTATGTGGCATCCGATGTTCCGGCAATTCTGAAATATACCAGAAATGTGTATTATATAGGTAACCTTGAGTTTGCAAAGCTGACTCCGGGAGAAGCTCATTTCTATAACCTGGACGGGGATGAAATCGAGAAGCAGACTACGGAAATCAAATGGGATGCAGAAGCTGCAGAAAAGGCCGGTTTTGAACATTTCATGATGAAAGAAATCCATGAGCAGCCGAAAGCAGTTCAGGATACACTGAATTCTGTGATCAAAGATGGCAGGATAGATTTCGAAGCAGTGGGAATTACCGAAGATGAGATCAAGGGCTTTGAACAGATTTATATTGTAGCCTGTGGTTCTGCATGGCATGTAGGCATGGCGGCACAGTATGTTCTGGAAGACATGGCAGATATTTCGGTGCGCGTGGAACTTGCATCAGAATTCAGATACCGGAAAATGTCCCTGAACCCGAAGGCACTGATGATCGTGGTCAGCCAGTCCGGTGAGACAGCGGATACTTTGGCTGCATTAAGACTTGCAAAAGAAAAGGGTATTACCACTATGGCCATTGTCAATGTGGTAGGCAGCAGTATTGCCAGAGAAGCAGACAAAGTATTTTACACACTGGCAGGCCCGGAGATTTCGGTGGCAACCACGAAGGCCTATAGTGCGCAGCTTGCAGCAATGTATTGCCTGGCAGTGCGGTTTGCCAAAGTTCGTGGTAAGATCACAGAAGAGCAGTATGGTTATTATATTGCCGAACTGCTGACGATTCCGGAGAAGATACAGAAAATTCTGGAAGACAAGGAGCGCCTGCAATGGTTTGCCGCAAAGTATGCCAATGCGTCGGATGTATTCTTCGTAGGACGTGGTATAGACTATGCCGTTTGTCTGGAAGGAAGCCTCAAACTGAAGGAAATCAGCTACATTCATTCCGAAGCATATGCGGCCGGGGAACTGAAGCACGGAACCATCAGTCTGATCGAACAGGGAACGCTGGTGATCGGTGTTCTGACTCAGAACGAGTTATACGAGAAGACCATAAGCAATATGCTGGAGTGCAAGAGCCGTGGTGCTTATCTGATGGGGCTCACTACTTATGGCAAGTATGAAATCGAAGATCAGGTAAACTTCACAGTTTATGTTCCAAAGGTGGACGAGCACTTTGTTGGTAGCCTGGCAGTGATTCCGTTGCAGCTACTCGGCTACTATGTGTCTGTAGCCAAGGGCCTGGATGTGGATAAGCCGAGAAACCTTGCAAAGAGTGTGACTGTGGAATAATGATTACTTAACTGTAGGAGAAAAACAAAATGCCAACAGAGAATACCATAAGAAAAAGTCGAATGGATTATATAGATATATATAGAGCATTTGGCATCATTTTGATGGTCATGGGGCATATTGGATTTGGCGGAAAATTCGATAAATTCATACATGCCTTTCACATGCCGATGTTTTTCTTTATATCAGGGTTCTTTTACAAAGAAAAATGTATTGATATAAAAAAATATGCTGTTGATAAAGCAAAAAAACTTCTAACACCGTATTTTGTATTCGGGGGGGTGCTGCTTCCTTTGGTGCCTGAACAGTGGCTTTTCAGCAGAACCGTGGATGCACTTGTTGCTGATTAATACTACAGGAATTCCTATCGTCGGGGCAATCTGGTTCTTAACAGCATTGTTTTTCACAGACGTGATTTATATATTTCTTGCGAAATATAATATAAAATGGATTATTCTATTCCACGTAGCTGCTGGAAGCTATGCGGATCAAGTGCTTACGAATCCTCTGCCGTGGGCACTTAGCGCAGCATTTGTTGGATTAGGCTTGTATTGGATTGGAAACGAAACGGCAAAAAATCAAGACAAACTGAAAGCTGTATTAAATATGCCACTTTTATTATGTATAATACTGGGTATACTGGAAGCAAAGCTTATTCTGTTTAATGGCTACATTAATATGCGGGAAGGAACATACGCATTTGTCCCTCTTTTCTGGGTAAATGCAATCCTCTCAATTTTTACTGGTATTTCAGTATCAAAGAAGGTTGAGAATGCGATTAGGGGCACTATTATGGCGAGTTGGTTGATTTCAATAGGAAGGAAATCAATCGTTTATCTGTGTTGTAATCAGTTAGTAATCAAAGTAGTGACCGCTATATTTGGACATTTTATGGCATTTTCAGCAGTTGGAAATGGAATTGTGTTAGTAGTAAGCATGATGGTTTTGTATATGCTTTCGGTACTGCTTACCAAAACAAAGCTGAAGATAATCGTAGGTAAGTGAGAAACATAAAGAGGTAAGGGAACTGTTGAATTACAATATAAAGATTTTAACTAGAATCTTCACGAACATCCTGACAGCCCTCTACGAGTCGTTCGGCTTCTCGCTCTTTCTGTCTTTCCTCGCCTTTTTTTCTACTTATACACTTATGAGCCAACACAAGTCGGCAAAGGCCGGAAGAGTGCCATAGTGATTTAGTTGCCAAGATACTGGGTGCCGGACCCTTGGTACTAAACTGAAAACGCAAAATGAGCAAAAACTGACTAAAAAGTCAAATGCTGTCGAACTCGTGTTTGTATTCGGCAAAATAAAGCCGTGTGGCAATCCACATGGTAGTTACTCTGATAATCACACACCTCTCCGTGGTGGGCAGCAGGCAACGATCTTAAGATCGGCTGAGATGTGATTAAAAAGTTAATGATTAGTCGAAGGAGGAAAAGTAGTTGGCAAATGAAAATTTGATTAGGCTTATTGAGCAGACTCCAGATATAAAAAAACGATTCAAAACGGAGTACATATCTTTTGGAAAGCCAGCCGGAAAGCCTGCTATTCAGACTCCATATCAAACGATTCATAATGATGAAAAATATTTACTGTGGAAAGCAGAAATAGAGGCGGAACTTGAAAAACTTCCACAGAGCAAAACAGTCCAAGATGTAATTCATCTTTTTTCAAAAATGGGAAAGAACTTTAGTGAGGATTCAACATTTGCTCAATTAGAGGCCAAATTAACAGTATTAGGAAAAACACTATCTGAATCAGTAGAGGAGGAAAGTGGGATGGATAAACCACATAAATTATTTATATCACACAGTAGTAAAGATGTTGATTATGTTGAAGCAATTGTGGGTTTGCTTGAAATTCTGGGGTTAAGAGATGAAGAAATAATTTGTTCATCGGTTCCTCCGTATTGTATTCCACTTGGCAATAAGGTGTATGAGTGGCTTGTTAATGAATTTCAGAATAGTGACCTTCATGTGATTTATGCTTTTTCAAAAAATTATTATAGTAGCGCCGCATCATTAAATGAAATGGGAGCTACATGGGCAATGAAACATAAATGGACAGGAGTTTTACTGCCAGGATTTCAATTCAATCAGCTAGATGGATGCATTGATAAGACACAAATAGCAATTAAATTGGATGATTCAGACAACAGGACATTAAAATATAGATTGAGTGAGTTTAAGGATGAACTTATAAAAGAGTTCAATCTTCGCCCAATGTCTGAAGCAACATGGGAAAGACAGCGCGATGACTTTTTAGATAGAATATCTACTATTACGGAAGCTAGGGCAAGAGAATGTAAAGATACAGAGGAGGCTGATCAACAACACGTGCCAACAGTAGGGCAAGATGACGTTGGTAGCATTCCAGTTGAACCAGCGTTTCTTTTAGTATATGCAGCCGAGGGAAATGGACAAATTTTCAGAATTGCTACATTAGGTTCAGCGGTTCAGATCTCAGCTGATGGCAAACAGTTTATGGCTGATAATTCACAGAGAGAATCTGCCAGATGGCAAGAAGCATTGGATATGCTTATTATGTGGGGCTGGGTTAAGTCTGTCGGCCGAAAAGGCGAAGTATATGAAGTGACGGGAACGGGATATACGAAAGCAGACTGGCTGAAAGATGGTATGTGTATTGATACGAGCAAGGAACCACTAGAAGAATTAAAACAGTTTGAAGTTTAAAAGGAAAGAGGTTATCACCTATGTCCAGAACAAAAGGCAGCAAAAACCGTCCCAAAACTACCCATACCGACTACGCATCTCAGATCGCGGAGAAGCAGGAATCTATCACTTTCCTGACTGCTGAGATTTCATCCATCATCGCAAACATTGACACTTTGAAGGCTGATCTGAAAAAGAAGAAGGCTGCTCTGAAGAAGGCCGAAAAAGAAGTGGCAACGCTGGAAGCGAAGAAGGCAAAGGCAGATGCGAAGGCCGCTGAGGAGGCTAAGAAGACCGAAGCAGAGGCTGTGCTGAAGAAGTTGCTGGCAAGCGGGATGAGTACGGACGAGATTCTGGAAAAGCTGAAATAAACAAGAAAAAAAATAAATGCCGTGTGGACAAACTGAACTCCAGGAGTTCACACGGTATTTTTTGAAAGTTAATGTATAGTTTATAACGGAAATAAAAGAAATGGAGCGTAAGCAAAATGAATTTATCAAAAATGCACCACATTGCAATCATCGTATCTGACTACGAAGCCGCAAAGGATTTCTATGTGAACAAGTTGGGCTTCTCTATCATCAGGGAAAACTATCGCCCGGAGCGCAAAGACTGGAAGCTGGATCTGCGTGTCAATGAGCACACAGAACTGGAGATTTTCGCTGAGGAAAAACCGCCGAAGCGTGTGAACCGCCCGGAAGCATGTGGGCTGCGTCACCTTGCTTTCTGTGTAGAGAGTGTGGAGCAGACAGTGAATGAGTTGACAGAGGTAGGAATTGAATGTGAGCCAATTCGTGTGGATGATTACACCGGCAAGAAGATGACTTTCTTCCACGACCCGGATGGACTGCCGCTGGAGCTGCATGAGTAAAATGAAGAAAACAAGAAAACCAGGCGGTGGCCGGAAGAAGCTGAAGCCTGAATACAATGCCGGAAAGAACCTGAAAGAGCAGATGGAAAGTGCTGTGGCACTTTATAATTCTGAGATGTCCTTGCAGGCCATCGGCGATGCTCTGGCTCTAAACCCCATCAAGGTACGGAAGCTGCTCATCACGGCAGGTGTGTATGAATCAGAAGCGGCGGAAAAAGTAAAAAACACTTTTGAAGAATACCGAGAAACACAGGACTACAAAACCTCCATACTCTCAACTGCAAACATTCTGAAACTTTCCAAAGCCTCCGTCACCTCGTACCTGCCATATCGGAAAGGTGTGTACTTCCCAAGCACAGCAGAAAAAGTGAAGATCAGTGTCGGAGCAGAGCGGCAGCGGAGATACAGAGCAATGAAGCGGTGGAGGGGTGATCCGACAGAAGAAAACTTTTGGGGCGTGGTTGTGTCCTATGCTGGGGTAGGATTTA
>OHTD01001367.1_pt1 | contig 10805 bp, 8 predicted proteins | sample 1578871 | NCBI WGS metagenome assembly OHTD01 (sample SAMEA3879574, study PRJEB24766) | human gut metagenome | biome: human-associated habitat; feature: feces | place: USA | collected 1985/1987 | reverse complement strand
AATAAATAATTGTCAGAATGAACGTTTCATTACAAAACATTGACAAAGTAAGCGCTCTGCTTACTGTAAAGCTTGAGAAAGCCGATTATCAGGAAAAAGTTGATAAATCATTGAAAAGTCTTCGTCAGAAAGCTCAAGTTCCGGGGTTCCGTCCGGGTATGGTTCCGATGAGCTTGGTGAAGAAAATGTATGGTAAATCTGTTATTGCCGAAGAAGTGAATAAGGCACTTTCAGAAGCTGTATATAAGTATATTCAAGATAATAATGTATCTATCCTCGGCGAACCGTTGCCAAACGAAGACAAGCAACCGGAGATCGACTTCGACACTATGGAAGAATTTGAATTCCTGTTTGATATTGCTTTGGCACCTGAATTCAAGGCTGAAGTAGACGCTAAAGATAAAGTAGACTACTATTTGATTGATGTTACCGAAGATATGGTAAACAATCAGGTGAAAGCTTATACACAACGTAACGGTAAGTACGAGAAAGTAGACGTTTACGAAGATAAGGATATGCTGAAAGGTCTGTTGGCTGAGTTGGACGAAAACGGCAATACCAAAGATTCAGGTAGAAGGTGCTGTAATGATGCCGTCTTATATGAAGAACGATGAGCAAAAAGCTATTTTCGCCAATGCAAAGGTTAACGATGTACTTGTATTCAATCCTCACACTGCATGGGAAGGTAATGCTGCCGAACTGTCTTCTCTGTTGAAGATCGACAAGGAAGAGGCTGCTGAAATGAAATCTAACTTCAGCTATCAGGTAGAAGAAGTTACTCGTTTCGTAGAAGGAGAACTGACTCAGGAAATCTTTGACCAGGTATGTGGTAAAGACGTAGTGAAGACTGAAGAAGAATTCCGCGCTAAAATAAAAGAAGTAATTGCCAATCAGTTCGTAGCAGACAGCGATTATAAATTCCTGATCGATGCTCGTAAGATGTTGATGGAAAAGGTTGGCAAACTGGAATTCCCGGATGCATTGCTGAAACGCATCATGCGTATGAACAATCAGGATAAAGACGAAAAGTTTGTTGATGACAACTATGATAAGAGCATTGAAGAACTGACATGGCACCTGATTAAGGAACAGTTGGTGAAGGCAAATGATATTAAAGTTGAACAGGAAGATGTAGTCAATATGGCTAAGGAAGCTACTCGTGCTCAGTTTGCACAATATGGTATGATGAGCGTTCCCGAAGATCTTCTGGAAAACTATGCAAAGGAAATGCTGAAGAAGAAAGAAAGTGTAGAAGGTTTGGTGAACCGCGTTGTTGAAACCAAATTGGCTTCTGCTTTGAAGTCTCAGGTGAAGCTGAATAACAAAACAATTTCTGCAGAAGAATTCAACAAGATGTTTGAATAAGCTTTTTTATTCTGAAAACAGTTTAAAAACATTAAGAAACACAGAGTTTTATAGTATATAACTCTGTGTTTTTTTGTGTCTCTGTGTTCTTTTTTGTTTCTTTGCATTTCAATTTACTAAACCTAAATAAAGAAAGTAATATGGATGATTTTAGAAAATACGCTACCAAGCATTTAGGAATGAATAGTTTGGTGTTGGACGATGTGATTAAATCACAAGCCGGGTATTTAAATCCTTATATCCTGGAAGAGCGTCAGCTTAATGTAACACAGTTGGACGTTTTCTCCCGCTTGATGATGGATCGCATCATTTTCCTTGGTACGCAAGTTGACGATTATACCGCCAATACTTTACAGGCGCAGTTACTTTATCTGGACTCGGTAGATCCGGGTAAAGATATCTCTATTTATATCAATTCACCGGGTGGTTCTGTATATGCAGGATTGGGTATTTATGATACAATGCAGTTTATTACAAGTGACGTAGCAACTATCTGTACCGGTATGGCGGCAAGTATGGCTGCAGTGTTGCTGGTGGCAGGTGCTGAGGGTAAGCGTTCGGCACTGACTCATTCGCGTGTAATGATACATCAGCCGATGGGCGGTGCGCAGGGGCAGGCTTCAGATATTGAAATCACAGCCCGTGAAATACAAAAACTGAAGAAAGAACTGTATACTATCATTGCTGATCACTCTCATACTCCTTTTGATAAAGTTTGGGCAGACTCTGACCGTGACTACTGGATGACGGCACAGGAAGCCAAAGAGTATGGTATGGTAGATGAAGTGTTGATTAAAAAATAAATATGGCAGACTCAAAAAGAAACAAAGGAAGGTGTAGTTTTTGTGGGCGTATGGAAGATGAAGTCGGATTCCTGATAACAGGAATGAACGGTTTCATCTGCGATAGTTGTGCTACTCAGGCCTATGAGATTACTCAGGAGGCATTGGGTGGAGCAAAAAGAGGTGGCGCTGCAACAAAACTGAACCTGAGAGAACTTCCGAAACCTTTAGAAATAAAAGAATTCCTTGATCAATATGTCATTGGACAGGACGATGCCAAGCGTTTCCTTTCCGTGTCGGTATACAATCACTATAAGCGCCTGTTGCAAAAGGACGGCGGTGATGATGTGGAAATTGAAAAGTCCAACATTATTATGGTAGGAAGTACTGGTACGGGAAAGACCCTGCTGGCGCGTACTATTGCCAAACTGCTTCATGTTCCTTTTACGATTGTGGATGCCACGGTGCTTACCGAGGCAGGATACGTAGGTGAGGATATTGAAAGTATTCTGACTCGCCTGCTGCAGGTGGCAGATTATAATGTTCCCGAAGCAGAACAAGGCATTGTGTTCATTGATGAAATTGATAAAATAGCCCGTAAGGGTGATAATCCTTCCATCACTCGTGATGTGAGTGGAGAAGGTGTACAGCAAGGTTTACTGAAATTGTTGGAAGGCTCAGTGGTGAACGTACCGCCTCAGGGTGGACGTAAACACCCCGACCAGAAGATGATTCCGGTGAACACGAAGAATATCCTTTTCATTTGCGGCGGTGCATTCGATGGCATTGAGAAGAAAATAGCTCAACGACTGAATACGCATGTGGTGGGTTATAGTGCAGTGCGTAATACTGCGGTGATCGATAAGAGCAATATGATGCAATATATCGCTCCGCAGGATTTGAAGTCATTCGGTTTGATACCTGAAATCATCGGTCGTCTGCCGGTGTTGACTTATCTTAATCCATTGGACCGTGCTGCTTTGCGCTCCATCCTGACTGAACCCAAGAACTCTATTATCAAACAGTATGTAAAGCTGTTTGAGATGGATAAAGTGGAATTGAAGTTCGAAGATGAGGTTTTTGAATACATAGTCGATAAGGCTGTGGAATACAAATTGGGAGCCCGTGGATTGCGATCTATTGTGGAGACCATAATGATGGATGCTATGTTCGAAATCCCTTCTGAGCACAAAGATACCTTTGTTGTGACGTTGGATTACGCAAAACAACAACTTGAAAAAGCAAACATTGCAAGACTGCAAACTGCTTAAAATCAAATGATAAGGATGTGCAAAACTGACTTTTTTGTTTTTTATTGAAAAATATTCATTGGATTATGCTTGAAAATTAAGAAGTTGTTTATAACTTTGTTAGAGTTCTTATTAAAAAAAGAATGGCTAAACGAGATGTTGAACAATCACTCAAAAAACAACCTAATGAATCATGGCAGGGAAGAAGATTAATTTGACAGACCAGCTGAAGAAATACTTCGGATTTGACACGTTTAAAGGGAATCAGGAAGCTATCATACAAAACCTGTTAGCAGGCAACGATACATTCGTGCTGATGCCTACAGGCGGTGGCAAATCATTATGTTACCAGTTACCTTCATTAATGATGGAAGGCACGGGTATTGTGATTTCTCCTCTGATTGCTCTAATGAAGAACCAGGTCGATGCGATGCGCAACTTCAGTGAAGAAGATGGTATTGCCCATTTTATAAACTCTTCCCTTAATAAAGGCGCGATAGATCAGGTAAAGTCTGATATCCTCAGTGGTAAGACGAAGTTGCTGTATGTGGCTCCTGAATCGCTGACGAAAGAGGAAAACGTGGAGTTTCTGAAGACAGTGAAGATATCCTTCTATGCTGTAGATGAAGCACATTGTATCTCCGAGTGGGGACATGATTTCCGTCCGGAATACCGGCGTATCCGTCCTATTATCAATGAAATCGGAAAAGCTCCGGTGATTGCTTTGACGGCGACTGCTACTCCTAAGGTGCAGCACGATATTCAGAAAAATCTGGGTATGGTGGATGCAGAGGTGTTCAAGTCTTCGTTCAATCGTCCGAACCTCTATTATGAGGTACGTCCCAAGACTAATAATATAGATAGAGATATCATCAAGTTTATCAAGAATAACTCGGAAAAATCAGGTATTATTTATTGCCTGAGCCGGAAGAAAGTAGAGGAACTTGCTGAGATTCTGCAGGCAAACGGCATCAATGCCCGTGCTTACCATGCAGGTATGGACTCTGCAACACGTACGCAAAATCAAGATGACTTCTTGATGGAGAAAATAGATGTGATTGTGGCAACCATTGCTTTCGGTATGGGTATTGATAAGCCCGATGTACGTTATGTCATTCACTATGACATTCCGAAAAGTCTGGAAGGATATTATCAGGAAACAGGACGTGCCGGAAGAGACGGAGGTGAAGGGCAGTGCATTACCTTTTATACCAATAAAGACTTGCAGAAACTGGAAAAGTTCATGCAAGGCAAACCTGTAGCAGAACAGGAAATTGGCAAACAGCTTCTGTTGGAAACTGCTGCTTATGCCGAATCTTCTGTATGCCGCCGAAAGACGCTGTTGCATTACTTCGGCGAAGAGTATTTGGAAGAGAACTGTGGAAATTGTGACAACTGTTTAAACCCGAAAAAACAAGTGGAGGCTCAAGAATTATTATGTACCGTGATAGAGGCTATTCTCGCGGTGAAAGAGAATTTTAAAGCAGATTATATTATCGACATTATACAAGGACGCGAAACTACCGAAGTACAAGCGCACCTGCATGAAGATCTGGAAGCTTTCGGTTCTGGCATGGGCGAAGAGGACAAGACATGGAATGCTGTCATTCGTCAAGCGTTGATTGCCGGTTACCTGAGCAAAGATGTGGAAAATTACGGTTTGTTGAAGGTGACGGATGCCGGAAAGAAATTCCTGAAACATCCTAAGTCATTTAAGATAACCGAAGATAATGATTTCGAAGAAGTGGAAGAAGAAGCTCCGGCACGGGGAGGTGGTTCTTGCGCTGTCGATCCGGCTCTTTATTCCATGCTGAAGGATTTGCGCAAGAAGCTCTCTAAGAAGTTGGAAGTGCCGCCATACGTTATATTTCAGGATCCTTCGTTGGAAGCCATGGCTACCATTTATCCGGTGACATTGGACGAACTGCAGAATATTCCTGGCGTAGGAGCCGGTAAGGCGAAACGTTATGGTGAAGAGTTCTGTAAACTCATTAAGCGTCATTGTGAAGAGAATGAGATCGAACGTCCGGAAGATTTACGTGTTCGTACGGTTGCCAATAAGTCAAAACTGAAGGTTTCTATAATTCAGTCTATAGACCGGAAAGTGGCACTGGATGATATCGCTCTCTCCAAAGGTATCGAGTTCAGTGATTTGCTGGACGAAATAGAGGCTATTGTTTATTCCGGTACGAAGTTGAATATCGACTACTTCCTGGATGAGATTATGGACGAAGACCATATGCTGGATATCTATGATTATTATAAAGAATCCACCACAGACAAAGTTGATGATGCTCTCGATGAGTTGGGGGATGATTTCACGGAAGAAGAAGTACGTTTGGTTCGCATCAAGTTCATTTCTGAAATGGCGAATTAATCCTTGGCTGTTGGTTTAAAAAAAGAAAAAAATATTGCGTGCACACATACGGAATGGAATAAAAACCGTATATTTGCACGCAATAAATTTTAAACGCATAGCCCTATGTCATTTATTGCTGATAAGATTGTAATGGATGGATTAACTTATGACGACGTTTTGTTAATCCCCGCTTACTCTGAAGTACTCCCTAAAACTGTCGAACTCTCGACAAAGTTTTCAAAAAACATTGAGTTGAAAATTCCGTTTGTAACGGCCGCTATGGACACGGTTACTGAGGCGAAAATGGCTATTGCCATTGCACGTGAAGGTGGTATCGGTGTTATTCATAAGAATATGTCCATTGAGGAGCAGGCACGTCAGGTTGCCATTGTGAAGCGCGCTGAAAATGGTATGATTTATGATCCGGTAACCATTAAAAGAGGTTCTACTGTAGGAGATGCATTAGCATTGATGGCAGAATATAGAATCGGTGGTATTCCAGTAGTAGATGATGAAAGATATTTGGTAGGAATTGTTACTAACCGTGACCTTCGCTTCGTAAGAGATATGAATAAGCATATCGATGAAGTGATGACAAAAGAAAATATCATTACTACGAATCCGACTACTGATATGGAAGCTGTTTCTCAGATTTTGCAGGAACACAGAATTGAGAAATTGCCGGTTGTGGATAAAGAAGGTAAGCTGGTAGGACTGATTACTTATAAAGATATTACGAAAGCTAAAGATAAACCGATGGCCTGCAAAGACTCTAAAGGTCGTTTGCGTGTAGCTGCCGGAGTAGGAGTTACTGCTGATACCCTCGACCGTATGCAAGCTTTGGTGGATGCCGGTGCCGATGCTATTGTTATCGATACTGCTCACGGACATTCTATCTATGTGATAGAGAAATTGAAAGAAGCAAAGAAGCGTTTCCCGAATATTGATATTGTAGTAGGTAACATTGCTACCGGAGAGGCTGCAAAGGCATTGGTAGAAGCTGGTGCTGATGGCGTTAAAGTTGGTATCGGTCCGGGTTCTATCTGTACTACTCGCGTTGTAGCAGGTGTGGGTGTTCCTCAGTTGTCTGCTGTATATGATGTTGCCAAGGCATTGAAGGGAACAGGTATTCCTTTGATTGCTGACGGTGGATTGCGTTACTCAGGAGATGTTGTGAAGGCTTTGGCTGCCGGAGGCTATAGTGTAATGATCGGTTCGCTGGTTGCCGGAACGGAAGAATCTCCGGGTGATACGATTATCTTCAATGGACGTAAATTCAAGTCGTACCGTGGTATGGGCTCGTTGGAAGCAATGGAAAATGGTTCAAAGGACCGTTATTTCCAGAGCGGAACTAATGACGTGAAGAAGTTGGTGCCCGAAGGTATTGCTGCTCGTGTACCTTATAAAGGAACTTTGTATGAAGTAATCTTCCAGTTGGTTGGTGGTCTGCGTGCTGGTATGGGTTACTGTGGTGCAGGCAATATTGAGCAGTTGCACGATGCTAAGTTTACCCGTATTACCAATGCAGGTGTACTCGAAAGTCATCCGCACGATGTATCGATTACAAGCGAGGCTCCGAATTACAGTCGTCCCGAATAAAAGTATAGGCAAGTTAGATAAGAATACCCGGAAAGGAGCAGTTTCTTTCCGGGTATTTTAGTTTCTGAAAATACATGGTCTGTTCGGCATAAGCAGATGGTCTGTTTGAGGTAAACAGACCGTCTGTTTGAGGCAGACAGATGATGTGTTTAAAGAAAGCCGTTGAAGGCAAACAATATAAAAGATGTTTTCCCGTTATTACATTGTTCTTTTTCAAAAGAAGATAGTTATGATAAGAAGTGGATTGACAATAATTTTCCTATGTCTGGGATGGACAGTTTTTGCTCAGCAAGATCCTGTGCTGATGCGTATTAACGGGAAAGATATTCTCCGTTCGGAGTTTGAATATATCTATAATAAGAATAATGCTCTTTCTGGTATAGAGCAGAAAACATTGAACGAATATGTTGATTTGTTTGTAAACTTTAAGTTGAAGGTTGCCGCAGCTGAGGCTATGGGATTGGATACTACCCGTGCTTTCCGTGAAGAACTGGAAGGTTATCGTCGTCAGTTGGCAAAGACTTATTTAACAGATGAAACCGTATCAGAACTTGCCGCTCGGCAAGTATATGACAAGATGAAAGCCAATCAGCGTGCGGGACAAGTACGGGTTAGTCATATCTTTAAATCCCTGCCTCAGACAGCTACCAGTCATTTGCTCCGTACTACTGAAACCCGCATGGATTCTCTTTATACTGCATTGCAGAACGGACAAGCGGATTTTGATGCTTGCGTACGTAACTTTTCTGACGAAAAGAAGTCTTTCTGGGTAAGTTGGCTACAGATGCCGGCTGAATTTGAAGATACGGTCTTTAAAATGAAACCGGGTGAAATATCCCGTCCTTTCTTCACTCCGCAGGGTATTCATATTGTCAAGGTGCTTGAACGGAAAGATATTTTGCCTTTCGAGGATGTGAAAGATGAAATTATCCGTCGCCAGACCCGTCGTCATGGAATGGATAAGGGAACAGAATCTTTGGTGGAGAAGTTGAAAAAAGAGTATCAATACACACCGGATAAAGTGGGAATGGATGAATTGCTGGCAAAAGGGCAGACTGAAAAGAAACTTTTTACTCTTGGTGGCAGAGAATATACGGGGCAAATGTTTGCAAATTTTGCTATTGCCCATCCTCAGGGGATACAACGTCAGTTGAAAGGGTTTATCATGAAGTCTGTACTCGACTATGAATACAGTCGTTTGGAACAGAAGTATCCGGAGTTTCGTATGCTTATGCAAGAGTATCGTGATGGTATGTTGTTGTTTGAAATCAGTAATCGGGAAATATGGGAACGCGTGCCTTCGGATGAGGTGGGAATGGCTGCTTACTTTGATAAACATCGTTCTGATTACCATTGGAAAAATCCTCATTATAAAGGGATTGTGATACATTCTGCAACAAAACGAATAGGGAAACAAGTTCGTAAGCTTTTAAAATCTTTGCCGGAAGAAGAGTGGCAGGATGCCATCCGGTTGACATTTAATGTAAAAAAACAGCAAGTACAGGCCGAACAAGGATTATTTGCCCTTGGAGACAATATCTATGTAGATGATGAAATATTCAAAAAAGAGAAGGCTGAACCTATACCGTCATTTCCTTTTACCACTTTTCTGGGTGAGAAAATAAAGGGTCCTGAGAGTTATCAAGAGGTGCGTGGACTGCTTGCCGGTGATTATCAAAATTACCTGGAGGAGCGTTGGGTAGCACGATTACGGGCAGCTTCTAAGGTTGAAATAAACCAAGAGGTTTTAAAAACCGTTAATAAGCACTGATGCAACCGATTAAACCGCTATCTTCGTAGCTTGAAATAAAGTAAATATCAATCGGTAATGCGAATAATCTTTCTGGGAATCCTATCCATCCTTTTCTGTGTGGCTTGTAGCGAGCAGCACGACCATAAAGGTAAGACGCCATTGGTGGAGCTGGACGGCAATTTCCTTTATCAGGAAGATTTGCAATCTGCACTTCCGGTAAGATTGTCGAAAGATGATAGTTTGCTGTTTGCTGAACATTATATCCGCAACTGGGTGGAAGATATCTTGCTGTACGAGAAAGCTCAAAGTAATATTCCTGATAATGGGGAAATAGAAAAATTAGTGGAGAACTATCGCAAGGCATTGATAATGCACACTTATCAACAAGCGTTGATTCATCAAAGGCTCTCGAATGAGATATCAGAAGGGGAGTTGACGGATTATTATGAAAAGAATAAAGAACTATTCAGATTGGAACGCCCGCTTATGCAAGGGTTGTTCATTAAAGTACCTCTCACTGCACCGGAACTAAACAAAGTACGTCGTTGGTATAAGACTCCTACGCAAGATGCAGTGGAGCATTTGGAGAAGTATAGTTTGCAGAATGCTGTAAAGTATGAATACTTTTATGACAAATGGGTACCGATGGCGGATGTGTTAGATCTGATACCGCTGAAAGTTCCGGAGGTAGAGGATTATGTGAATAAGAACCGTCATATCGAACTGAAAGATACGGCGTTTCATTATTTTCTGAATGTAAGCGATTTCCGCACGGTGGGCCAACAGGAACCATATGAGTTTGCCCGTCCTAAAGTAAAAGATATGGTGTTGAATCTGAAACAAGTAGAATTTATGAGAGCTGTGAAAGATGACTTGTATCAGCAGGCAGTGAAAAGAGATAAGATTAAATATAATTAGTTTAGATACACAGAATGAAGAATTTTATGAACTTTAAGTTTGTCGTTTTATGTGCCTTGGCGCTGATGACCGGTTCTGCCGTTTATGGACAAGACAACGTGATTGACGAGGTAGTTTGGGTAGTGGGCGACGAGGCTATATTGAAGTCTGAAGTGGAAGAAGCACGTATGAGTGCTGCTTACGAAGGACGCAAGTTTGACGGCGATCCTTACTGCGTGATTCCGGAAGAAATAGCTGTGCAGAAGCTGTTTTTGCATCAGGCTGCTCTCGATAGTATCGAAGTACCTGAAAGTGAAGTTATCCAGCGTGTGGACTATATGACGAATATGTATATCGCCAATATCGGTTCGCGTGAAAAAATGGAAGAATACTTCAATAAGACATCCAGTCAGATTCGTGAGACTTTACGTGAAAATGCACGCGAAGGTCTGAAGGTGCAGAAGATGCAGCAGAAACTGGTGGGAGAGATTAAGATTACTCCGGCAGAAGTACGTCGTTACTTCAAAGATCTGCCACAGGATAGTATCCCTTATATCCCTACCCAGGTAGAGGTGCAAATCATCACACAGCAACCAAAGATCCCTTTGGAAGAGATTGAAGATGTAAAAAGAAGACTGCGTGAATATACGGAGCGTGTGAATAAGGGGGAAAGCTTTTCAATGTTAGCACGTTTGTATTCTGACGACCGCGGTACGGCTATCAATGGTGGTGAAATGCCATTTACAGGACGTGGATATTTGGACCCCGCATTTGCCAATGTGGCTTTTAATTTGCAAGAC
>OHTD01001365.1_pt1 | contig 10812 bp, 16 predicted proteins | sample 1578871 | NCBI WGS metagenome assembly OHTD01 (sample SAMEA3879574, study PRJEB24766) | human gut metagenome | biome: human-associated habitat; feature: feces | place: USA | collected 1985/1987 | reverse complement strand
TCTACTCGGCGGTAGACATTAAACTGGACTACAAGCCGCATGTAATCGTGCTTACGGATGTGTTCCATGCTCCCTATTCGATGATAGACCCGCAGACCGAGGTCGTGCAGGCCATCGGGCGGTTCCGTAACGGCGTGGCGAGGGCATACCATATCGCCAATACAAGCGACAACCTGCAATGCCTGACCCGCGAAGCCCTCGAACGCCGACTGACGGGCGAGGAAAACATCTATAACCAAATCCGCCAGATACAGCCCGACGGCGAGGATGAAGCGCAGGCCCGTTTCCAAGCCCTGAACGGCATGGCCTACAAGCGGTTCGTAACCCGCGACGGAAACCGCAACCATTTCATGTGGGACAATGCGTGGACGGATGAACAAATCAAGGCATACTATCGCTATCCCTCTACGCTGACCGCGGCCTATAAATCGGCTCCGTTTCGATTGACTGTCTGCACGGCCCATTACCCGATAACGGATGCGGACCGTCTGCGTCGGGAGAAAGCGAAAATGAATACCCGCGAATTGTGGCGCGAGGTGGTTGGACAGCTTGCCAAACTCCAAACAGCCCACTCCGACATGGAACCTGCATTTCTGCAAGAAGAACTGGGGAATGAATTTGCAGCAATCGTACAGGCGTTCACGATTCTCGGCGCAAAACGGATGGAAGAATTGGGGTACAGCCGCAGTAAGATCGAAGCGGCCATGACCCGCACCGAAGAAAACGTGCTGCTGACAGCCCCCAAGATGCAGGAGGCCGTTTACGCGCAATACCAAACGGGCGATTTGGTGGCCTGCTCGGAAATCAACAATTTCCTGTATCGGCTGATCGTGAACAACGGCATTCCGTTCGAGGGGCGGCGGGTGGATCGTAAGGTCGTGAAACTCTTTTTCGAGATCGAGGATGACACAAAACGCCTCGGCGGTCAAAAGGCATTTCTGCTCGGAAAAAAGATGTTCGAATTTTAAGGGCATCGGACCGACTTTGCAAAGGGGACTTATATAAACCCCTTTGCGCAAGTTGGTCCTAAATAAAAACAACAATAATCATTTAATAATCAAAAATATAATCTGCCATGACGGGCTTTATTGCATTTCTGTTTGTAGTCTTTCTGATTTTGTCGGGTAAATACATTGTTATCGGACTGTTTATGCTTATTTTTCGCATTCTGCTGACCATTTACAGCATCATAGCTGAAATCCTTGCGGCAATATTCATTCCCTCCAAACCATTCTGACTTTATTTGGAAAGGGGCGAAGCCCCTGACCTGCAAAACTGAATCAAACCAATTAAATATCAAATAAATATGAAACTTTTATCCGCATTGGCTTTGCTGTTTATCGGGCCGATCGTTTTGGCCGCAGGAATCAATTTCATCGGATGGTTAGGCGGAAAAATCTGGGAAGAATAAGCTAAATTCCATTCCGCAGAATTCGGACCAATTTTGTCAAGGGGTCTTAATATAGACCTTTTGAAAAAATCGGTCCGTTTTTTATGACCGAGCGGACAATCCCTATTTTTCACCCCTCCCCCTTTTCAGATGGAAAACCGAATTTTTATCCATTACATATAATAGGATTCCACATAAAACAGACCACCCCCTATTTATGCCCGAAACCATCTAACAGCATAAAATTATCTGCATTATATAGAATCGAAAAGCTATTCTTACATGGAGATATGCCGCCTTTTTAGTTGGTTATGAATGGAGTTATCTTTTTACAAGTAATGGGGAATAACTCTAAACTTTACAGACCATGAAAACATTAAATGAAAGGGCGACAGAAATTCTGAAAGCCTTGTTAGCCGTGCGGGCTTACAGAATCGACCACGGGAACGGAGTTTACACACGCTTACGTGCCGCAATGATTGGGCGCAATGGAAAGTACAACCTTATTTCGCTGGTAGAATACTACGAAGCTATAGGTAAACTTGCGCAGAGTACAGAACTGAATTTTGCATTTGACACAAGTACAAAGCAGTTTATCCCGTACTATTACTGCAACAAAACTCTCCGCATTGAATCGCATAGTGCGTACCCGACAGAAAACGGAATGGAGAATTGCGCCGAGGAACGACAGGCTGACCACACAAATTTTGCAAACCGATGGCTAATACGCATGAACTCACAACAACCGATTATATGAATGCGCAACGAGTAGTACAGAATTGTGTTTTGAAGAATCAAAGCACGGTTATCGAGGAAATGATACGGGCAAACCTTATTTCCGAAGAATATCTTTATCCGTTCGTGGATGATGTCATGGAATGGTGGCTGATTGATTCTTGGCTGGCCGAACGGCTGAAACGCGAGGGACAAATCATCATCGACGAATACGGTTGCTATTGGTGGGGCAGGCAATCCAGCGGACAGGCGATTTACATGGATCATGTAATTCAGAGAATTTGCGGGGGAATCGACTGATTCCCCTTGCAAATCTGAATCCGATTATTTACTTTTGCAGAAACAACAAAATAAAGGCAAGAAAACCATGTAGCACGAATAGATTATTACGCTTCAAAACGGGTCCCCCATCCTGTCCCGACTATATCATAAATCAAAACATTCAAAAAATGGGGACAGTCAAGAATGTAGAGTTGTCGATGCAATCCGTTCGGCGGCTATTGGAGCGTAATCATCTTGCCTACACAATTGAAAAGGATTCGATTCTTTTCAACCGACGATTCAACCGCAGGACAGGACAAAAATCCTATTATTACATCGGCTTTACAGAGGGCGAGAAGAAAATCGGTCGTCAAAGCATCGTGTTCGGATGTGTAGACTACAATGTTTACGACGAAGATTTTGCAATGGGTACATGCTTTCGTCAGACGATGTGTACCGACATGGCGTTTTTCGCATTCCATTTCCACGACCTCTTTCCCGATTTCTATCCGACCGACGAATACAACGATTGGAGCGAATGACACGAACGGCAGACTTTGCAGACGGACTGACAACCGACTGCAAGGTCTGTTTTTATGTAATGACTAAATAAATAAGGCTATGCCAGCACCATAGAATCAAAAATAAGGGCAACAACCCCGAAAAGGAGTTAGGTCTATGTGTTTTTCCGAAAATGTTTCCTAAATTTGTGGAACATACGAACTACGGAAGCGTAAGTTTATTCTCGATGTTGAATCTGGTAAATTTAATTGCGATGAGAATAAGCAGACCTAATCTCCCGCCATATCCATACGGATACGAGCGTGGGGTTGTTGCTTATTTTATCGCAGGGCTTACCAGAGCCTAACATCATAAATAAGCGTACAACCCTGCGCTTTCTTTTTACTACTAACCGCTGTTTGAGGGTTGGAATAGCTAAAACTTACTTACGTATCATGTTTACATTAAAAGAACAAAAGGCTCTTTGTAGATTTTGCCATAATGTGTGGCACTCTACTTTACTAACATCATTCCCTGCAATTAAGCATAAGCAGTTTAATATCCAATGGGATATGATGAATTATTGTGGAACTCTAATATATGTTGAAAATACAGTATTTGGTAATAAGGAGCGCAAGGAACATCTGGGAGCTGATTTTTTAAATCTGGCAACAACAATGCAAATACAAATGCGCAAAATTTGTTCTCTTGAAATAAGCCAAGAGGATGAAACAATTTATATGAAGGAGTTGAAAGAACAATATGCAGACCCCGAAGATTTATGGCTAATGGCTAACGAAGGCGTAAAATACGCATTAGATTTTCTTATGCCTAACTATGAATTTGGCCATGAGAAAGGCCACATGATATGCAATATATTGGATAGTGCCAGAATTAACGGGCAGAGGAGTAAAATAGCATCTGACCTATGTAAAAAATTGATGCTTAAAGATGCAAGTTGGGAATTTGTACTATGAAAAGCTATCTATTCTAAACAATGAAAATTCTTGGAATCATTGCTCTTATCATTATTGGCCCTTATGTACTTGCCACAATCGGCGGAATAATTTGGGGCATTATAGAAGAATTTAGCAAAAAAGAATAACCGATGAAAAAGATTCTATTTTTATTCGTTTTAATGTTTCTATATTCTTGCGCTTGGGCACAAAGTGCCGATTGGAAAACCTGTACCCTCAAAGCAAGTAAGGTCGTCACTTATCAAAACGGGAGCAAAACGAATGAAACAAAATCAAACATATCCATCACCATTGATAAGCCCAATTATACTATCCGTGTCGGCAATCAGATGTTCTATGTAGAGGGGAAAGAAGTTTTAAGTTCAAAAGAAATTTTATTTCAATGCCACACATCCCAAAGTTCGGAAAAATATGTCATAGCTTATAACGCTAAAGCATTCTTTATTCTCGTCGGAAAACAGAAAGATGAAAGTGCGCCAATGTACAAATATTATTATTCGACTGACAAAAAGGATATAATTCTAACATATTGATAGCTATCTAATTTAGGACTGACTTATTCAAGGGGCCTTTATATAGGCTCTTTGAAAAAGTTGGTCAGACTATCCAAACGATTAAATGATGAATGCAAACCACAAGTAACTATATGAAAAACTACTTACTTATCATTCTGCTTTTATGTGCAGGAGCATACAACGGCTATGGTCAAAAACAGCCGTCAGATTACCACCTGCAAAAAGCCATCGACCTAATGCAGAATAACGGCGACGAAAAGGAAGTGATGGAATGCCTCGACCAACAGCTTCAAGAAACTCCCGACAATGCCGATGCAAGGGTGGTTCGTGCAACTTTATACCTTAAACAAAAGAAATACGGGAATGCACTTTCGGATATGAACCTTGCTATAAAATACTATAAAAAAGGTGGGATATTCCCTAAATACACTATATACTGGGGACGTGCCCGCGCATATTACGATATGGAAGATTTCGACAAAGCACTTGCCGACTATGATACCGCTTACAAATTAGTGTTGAAAGACAAGAAAGGCACAACGGATATTTACGATATTCTTTATGAACGAGCACAGATTTATTACGATTTAAAGGATTATGCGAATGCAGATGCAGACTATTGGCAGATGTTGAAACATGATGAAGCCGATCAGGTCGCCATGATTGGCCTTATCCGCAATATGATTGCCCGTAAGGAATATGATAAAGCATTGGAATTGGTCAATAAATGCGAAAAATATGATGCTGACTACGAGGAAACCTATTGTTATCGGATGCAGATTTATGATAAAATGGGTGAAACGGACAAGGCAATTGATGACGCTGTAATCTATTTTGAAAAATCGGATGACCCACGACATCACCTGCTGAAATCAATTATGGGCAAACATTTGAGTTACGCATTAGCCAAAGTACAGTCCCGAATTCAAACAAATAACGATTACTCATGGAAACAGTTACGTATCCATATATACAAGTGGGGCCATGATTATGCAAATGCCATTCAATATTACAATCAACTGGAACAGGAATTCGGAAGTTCCATCCCAATCTACTACAATCGGAGCGAATGCTACAACGAAATAGGAGATACAGAACGAGCCATTGCGGACATAACCAAGTGCATTGAATTGGGGGATGGCAAAGATTATGATGCGATTATTACCCGTGCCGATTATTACCGTGAGGGCGGGCAATATAAAGAGGCGATAGCTGATTTTACGAAAGGGGTAGAACTTGAACCGACTAATGCCTATCCCTATTACAAGCGGGGCTGGTGCTATGAGTTATCGGGCGATGATGATTCGGCAATGAAAGATTACAATGCGGGAATTGATGTCGATAAAAGTTATCCTTACATTTTTTTAACACGAGGTGAATTGTATCTGAAACGTGGAGAAAAAGAGAAAGCCGATGCCGATTTCAATGAGGTAATAAGACAAGATACCGTTGCCCGAAGTGGCAGTTGCCGCCAATATGCTCTCCACCTTTTAGGGCGGGAGGCCGAAGCCCTCGAATGGATGGATAAAATAATTGCTGCCGATTCAATAGAAAGCGGTGGCCTTTACGATAAAGCATGTCTGTTGGCACGCATGGGACGTTTGGACGAATCTGTTGCAGCACTTCGCAAAGCCTTTGAAAATGGTTATCGCTCGTTTGCACATATCGAACATGATGACGATATGGATGCAATTCGGGAACTGCCCGAATTTAAGCATCTAATTGAAGAATATAAGGCAAAACCTATTCGAATAGAAGCCGATGATGAACAGGCAGAAGATAAGATTGAAACGATTTCCGAGATACAGATGAAAAAGATGCATAGCGGACTTTATGAAATACCCTGTACGATTAATGAATTGCCTTTAAAATTCTTTTTCGATACGGGAGCAAGTACGGTTACAATCTCCTCGGTGGAAGCTAATTTCATGCTTAAAAATGGCTATTTAAAATCAGACGATATTAAGGGTAAAGAATATTACAGCGTGGCAACTGGCGAGATTCACGAGGGTACGACAATCCGTCTGCGTGAAATCAAGATTGGCGATGCCATTCTGCGTAATGTTGATGCTTCGGTTGTCCACAACCAGCAGGCTCCGCTATTACTCGGCCAGACAGTTCTGGAACGGTTCGGAACGGTTACTATTGACAATATCAATTCAAAATTGATTATCAAACAAAAATAGAACAAGGAACATATAGACTTTCTCCAATTGAGCAATTCGTTGGAGAAAGTTTATTTGTTCGTTGGTGACATAATTTTCACAGGCTATATATGGATATATTTACAAAATTGCGTCACAGAAGATGAAAACCTATTCACAACGAACCGTGACAAGGTTTATAAAAGGGTCTATAAATATATACTTTTCAGAAAAGTTTGTCACCGAGATAAAGTGGAATTATTAAGATGAAAACCTACTTACTCTCCATATTCGCCTTACTGACTGTAGGGTGTGGAAATCAACCCAATACAGAAGAATGGCCTATAAAGCCCACGAATGAAATTGCCGCTCGTTTGATTGAGTTGGACAACATGAGCCGAGCAATAATAGGAGATACATCCAAAACGCAGGATGAAGTCGCTCAATTATTGGAAGGCGATGATTTCGATGCAAAGGCTATGCAACAGATGCGAGATTCTGCGGATTTAGTATGGCATACGTTTATTCGATTGTGCAATGAAGAAAAAATTAAAGAGGCATTCGAGCTTTATCGAGCAGATAAGAATAGAGGTTATTTTTTGATTGCATTGGAACATTCCACAGCTCGTTATCTATTTCATTATGAAATAATTGCAGGAATGGCAACCAATTTACTGCCAGAGCAAGAGGCTTACGAATTGATTATTCGAGATTTAGAGCTTGATTTTATATTGACAGAGGGAATGATTGGCGTAAATGGGAAACAATATATCCCAGAACACTATGCTGATTTGGCGATGAATTTAGCCGATCACTATTGTGTCGCCAAGATGTGGGATAATGCATTTGATTTAGCGGATAAACTACCTAAAATCTTATCGACCGTAACAACTGGCAACATAGCTTATTCTGCAAGTATGATGTACAAGGCTGGAATTTATAAAGCCCAAGGGGATATATCTGAATCACTCAAAACTTTACTACAACTGAAAGCATACTTGGTAAAGGAGATAAGAACCAGCGACAATAAAGAGGCATTACGAGGCGCATTGCAAGCTGTTGATAATAAAATCGAGGAAATGGATGCTATAAAGTGACATATTTTTTAAAGGAATAAACAGAGGTTTTCATAATTGCGTCACAGAAGATGAAGAACTGCATACTAATACTTGCACTATTGATTGTTGGATGTAGAAATCGGGCGCAACCGAGTAATGATGCAATATTGGACGATGTTACACAGAATTTCAACGGCGAAACAGAAAATTTAGATTCGATTCGTGTTTTCGTCAGATGTAAAGAAAAAGCAAAAATCTTTTTTGATAAAGAAGAATATACACATCGAGCCTTAGATACGAGTTCCATTCATCAATGCTATGAAAATAAATATGCTGCGGCTTTTGTGGATTCTCTTGAAAAAATATTTCAACCATATAAAGAACGGTTGATAACATCAGTAGATGGATTTCCCTATATTGATCGCATTTGTCCCAAATTGGCATTAGAATTTGCTCAAGATACGTGTTGGTTGCATACATACTATAACTATCAAAAATACATAGGATTCTCTAACCGATATATGGATGCGGTTACTGCAAAATATCAATATGTAAGGTTGCGGAGAATGGCAGATAAATACTATCGTTATTTATTGATATGTGATGAGAGTGATGATTGTTTAATGCTTCCTAAATTACATAAACAATGGGTAAAATCTATAGAATTTGATATGCAATATTGTAGTCCTGAACAATTCGATCTCTTATATGAAATGATAGAACAGCGTATCGAGTTTTATTATAACGAATGCCAATATCGAATTCCGTGGAGCCAACAAGGATATGCAAAGAGAAGCTACAAAAACTGTCATTGAATGATACAGCATTTCTATTCAATGATCAATATAATAATATTTTACTGCCCGAAAGCGTCTGATTGAGAAAACCAAGAAAGAGGACGGTAGTAACGGAACAGACGCACGTATTAGAGGTAAAGAATATTACTCCACAAAAAATGGAGTTATATATACTATATATCTTAAAAGGTTAAGGGCAGGCCGAAAAAATGTGGTTTTCCTTTGACAACGACAAGTGACAGACTAAAAACGAGGGGCTATATAATTGCCCTTTCAACAGAGTTTGTCACTTTTTCTATTTATCAAATAATCAATTAATTCACCTATTGTTTAACCAGCATTGAATTTGCCCTATTGTGTAAACCAACGTGTAAACCGCGCCGAGCAACAGCACGAAAAAGAGAAATTAATCGACAAAATTCACTACCGTAACTATCTGTTAATCAACATTACCCTACATTTGCATTCGCAATTCGGCACCGTAGCTTAATTGAATAGAGCATCTGACTACGGATCAGAAGGTTACAGGTTTGAGTCCTGTCGGCGTCACACTGAAAACCAGCCACTTACAGCGTTGTAGGTGGCTGGTCTGTTTTTGGTCGGACACACAATTTACACACAACTTGCGTCTAATTGCCGCCGGTTACATCCGGGGCGATCCGCAAAATACGCGCCCGCAATTCGGACAATATCCGGCGTTCCGCCTCTTTCTGTTTGTTGCTCCAGTATCGGCGTTCGCCGGGCCTCCGTGCTTCCTGCACCCGTACCCGTGCCCGGTCGTATTGCGCCCTTGCTTCCTTTATTTGCGTGTCATTTCTTGAGGTCATAGTATTTGTTGGTTGAGGGGTCAAACGTCCAAAATTCGCCGTCTCTGGTCCATTCGCGGATAGTGTAGCACCCGCCCGGCATATACGCGGCATTGTGCCGGGCTGCGGCCTCGGTGGGAAACACTCCCACCGTCTGGCCGTCCGCCGAAAGCTCGTAAAGCATCATAAACTATATTCTTCCAAAAAATCTAATTCTAAATTTATTCAAACGCTCTCGCAACCATTCATCCCGATCCGTGCCCGTGATAGCTGGACATATAGAGGGCATCGCATAGTCCCGGCAAATTCGCATAAGTGTAATAAACGCAAGCTCATCAAGGCACATACTTCGTTGTACATCTTCGGTTATTCTAAAAAGTTGCAACCGTTGTTTAGTAGTTAGAGGTCCCATATTTGCATTTTTAATATACCGTTACAAAATTCTCTACCTTAAACGAGCGCCAGCCGCCCGCCTCAATGTCGTAATACTTGACCGTGCACCCGTCATCCGGTCGGCCGGTGCCCTTGATCGTGGCCGCCACTTCGTGCAACGTACCCGCCGCCCTGCGTAATGTCCCGTCGGCTTTCTCATAGGCGAACCGAACGACACCCGCCCGCATACGCTGCGTCAGGCGGTAAAGGCTCCAAGCCTTGACAAGGCAGATATTGAAGGCCTTGCCCGTTGTCCGGGCAATCGTCCACGCCCGGCGCATAATCGTTTGCAAATCGTTTCTTTTCATTGTCTGTATTGGTTTTTGGTTGTTCGTTCTTCCTTGTTTCGGGTCGGGGCGGTGGTTGAGGCCGCCCCGGTTCCCTTCGTTAGTTTAACAGCACTTGCAAAGCCTCTGCAATTTCCGGGTATTCGTTCCCTTGTTCATCCCATACGGCCGCTACCGTCGTACTCTCTTTCTCTATTGTCCAGCTCGGAGCCGTCCAGTAGTCCCCGGCATCCTCTCTGATTTCGGCCTTGTAGCTCACAAAAGCCGTGAATCCCTCGTACTCGATTTCGAAGCCCTCATCCACTCCGTCACAGTGGTAGTTGATGTAGTTGGCGATCTCCTTTGCGAATTGATTGTAAGTGGTGGTGTTCATTGCTATTATATCTTTGGTTTGTTTTTCTGAATGCAAATATAACTCAAAATATAATACCCACCAAATAAAAAGACAAAAAAATTATATCTTCAGTATTTTTTTACCTCATTTATTATAACTACATGGAAATTTACTACCTTTGTGCGTAGTTAGCAACCATTAAACTATTGGTATATGTCGAAATTTCGTATATTGGAATTATGCAAGCAAAAGGGCATAACCCAAAAAGATTTGGCCGAAACTATCGGTATGACGCCCGTAGGTTTAGCGAAAGCCGCCAACGGTAACCCCACATTTGAAACCCTTGAAAAGATCGCCGCCGGTTTGGGCGTATCGGTTCCGGAGCTATTCGCCCCTCAACCGACGAACACGATCACCTGCCCGAAATGCGGGACGGTGCTGGAAGTCAAGGAAAGGGGGTAAGGTTATGACACAGAAAGATGCGATAAAACTATTTGAGGATAGGCAGGTACGTTCCGTGTGGGATTCCGAGGCCAAAAAGTGGTATATCTCCATTATTGACGTTATCGAGGTAT
>OHTD01001360.1_pt1 | contig 10846 bp, 8 predicted proteins | sample 1578871 | NCBI WGS metagenome assembly OHTD01 (sample SAMEA3879574, study PRJEB24766) | human gut metagenome | biome: human-associated habitat; feature: feces | place: USA | collected 1985/1987 | reverse complement strand
GATAGTAGTCGGAGGCCAAAAAGTGGGAGAGGATATCATCATAACGGTATCAGACAACGGAATGGGCATTCCGGAGAATGAAATTCCGTTTTTGCTGACAAATACGGACAGGGTTCACAAGAAGGGCTCGGGAGTGGGGCTTGTCAATGTAAATAACAGGATAAAGATACTGTTTGGAGAGCGCTATGGCCTGCATATAGAAAGTGAGCTTGATGAGGGAACAGTTGTGACAATCAAAATCCCGGCAATTGTCTATTCAGAGGAAAACAGACTTCAATTTGAGGAGCATCATATAGCATGAAGCAAGTACAATTGCCTTGCTGTATGGGAGGTGTGAGTGTGACAGTGAAAAATAAATGGACAAATATGAGCAAGAATAAGAGAAACTTCATCATAACAGAGCTGCTGCTGGGAGTACTACTTGTGATAGGAATAGGTTTTATCGCATACAATAAGCTCAATGAAAAACCGGAGCGTATTGCAGTTGTGATGGCTGATGTGGATGAAAGCCACAGTGCTGCGTTTAAATATGGCATGAAAATGGCGGCCTCTGAGTATGGTGTGGATGTAGTTATGATAAGTAAGGAAAATCTGAACAACATGTCAGATGAAATTGATGTCATAAAGCAGGAGATAAACAAAAAAGCTGATGCGGTCGTTTTCAAGCCGACAGCAGAAAAAATGACAGAAGAAAAAAGCCTTAATACACTTATCCGGATAAATAAAAAGACACCGATAATGGTTGTCGGAGACCAGGCGGGAAGCGAGAGCTTTAAGTCGTTAAATACAGTGGAGTTTGACCAGTACAGCATGGGTGCGGAACTGGCACAAAAGCTTCTTGCTGACAACAACGGAACACTTTCAGGTAAAAAAATAGGAATCTATTGTGAAAACACTGAATCCGATGCCTGTAAAAAACGCATTGATGGCATAAAGGATACTCTCGCGGAGAGCGGCTGTGTTGTGATGTGGATTGTATCAGGTGTTTCGGATACCGGGGAGAAAATAAATCTGCAGTCACAGAGAAAGGTTGACATAGTTCTTGCAATAGATGATGCAAGTGTTGTTGAGGCGGCAAAGGAAGCCTCTGATAATAATCTGCAGGGTGCACTGGTATATGGAATAGGAAACTCAACAGAAGCCATATATTATCTCGATTCGGGCTGGACAGAGGCTCTTATCACACCTGATGAATTTGCTGCCGGATACAAAAGTGTTGTAGGGCTGGTCGATATGCTGCGTGGCAGTAGAAAATATTCAGTAGAGGAAAAGCCAGTATCTTACCAGCTTCTTACCAGAAAAAATCTGTTTGATGAAGAAAACAAGAAGCTTTTGTATGCAATCAGCCAGTAGTGGGGGAACAATAAATGAGAAGCAGAATAAGAAATACCATGATGATACTGTGTTTTGCACTGATATTGTCATTTGTCTCGTGCAGCAACACAAGAGTTGACGAGAAAAAACAGATATATATAGGTGTGACCTGTTATGACCAGAAGGATACATTTATCGGGGAGCTGATAGAAACTTTCAAAAAGGAGTGCGCAAGTCTTGATACAGACAAATACGATATCAGCATGACAATCATGGATGCTGCAGGCTCACAGCGTGCACAGGATGACCAGGTGCAGGAGATGATAGAGGACGGCTGCAATGTGCTGTGTATTAATCTGGCAGACAGAACAGATTTGTCGCATATTATAAATGCTGCAATGGAGAAGGACATCCCGATTATTTTCTTTAACAGGGAGCCGGTTGATGAGGATTTAAATCGCTGGGATAAGCTGTACTATGTCGGGGCCAAGGCAAAGCAGTCAGGTCAGATGCAGGGGGAACTCATTGCCGATTATATAAAGAATAATCCGGGTGTGGATAAAAACGGTGATGGCAGGATACAGTACGTCATCCTGGAGGGAGAGATGGGACATCAGGATGCCATCGTCAGGACAGAGAGTGTGACAGAGAGCATGAAGAATAACGGTCTTCAGATAGAAAAGCTGAGCTGTCAGATAGCAAACTGGAATCGTGCTCAGGCGCAGAACCGTATGACACAGCTTATAGGTCAGTATAAAAACAGCATAGAGCTGGTTATTGCAAACAACGATGCAATGGCACTCGGAGCGATAGACGCATACGAAAAGCTTGGTGTGACGGAGTCGAATGTACCTGCATTTTTTGGAGTGGACGGCACAGACGATGGGCTTGAAGCAGTGCAGCAGTCGAAGCTTGCGGCAACAGTCTACAATGACAAGGAGGGACAGGCAAGGGCTATGGCTCAGCTTGCTTATCTGGCAGCCACCGGGGGCAGCATGAAAAACATAAAGTTTGAGGATAAAAAGTATGTTTATCTGCCGTATGAGAAGGTGACCCATGACAATGTAAATGAATTTGTGAAGGATGAACAGTGAGCTTATTTATGCTCGTTCCTCCACTCCCTCGGAGCCACTCCGTAGATATTTTTAAAGGCGCGTGAGAAATGAAGCTGATTTTCGTATCCAACGGCAGAACCAACATCTGCGATGGATAAGGAGGTCAGCTTTAAAAGCTCTGTGGCCTTTATCATACGATAATTCATGAGAAATTCCTGAGGTGAATGTCCAACTGAATTTTTGAAAATCTTGCCCAGATAGCTTCGGTTTATGCCGCAGACTCTGGCAATATCTTCGATTGATATATCATTCTGAAAATTCTGCTCGATATAATTCATCGCTTCTTTTATATAAAAATCACTCATTTTCCCACCTGGAACGAGTTTTGATGATTTGGCTGACTGCATCAGATAATCCAGAAAAAGGTACATATGCCCAATCAGGTGATACGGTGATTCTGAGGGGTGCCTTGTGATGTAGAGCATTTCCTCAACAAGTTTTTCGCGGATATCCTTTGAGTGTGTGTGATATACAGGATTATTTTTGGTAAGCTCTGTTGTGGTGAGAGCCTCCTTGACGCGCAGACCGTCAAACTCAATCCATATGTATTCCCAGGGAAGTTTGTCATCTGCGATATAGGTATTTATCTGGCCGGGAAAAATCAGAAAGCCCTGCCCGCTTTTTATGTTGTAGGTTTGTGTAATGCCCTTTGCATTATCGGCCATCAGAGTGCCGGTGCCGGACAGTACATAGTGGAATAGATAGTGGTTTCTTGTGGCAGGACCAAATGAGTGTCCCGGTTCGCACTGCTCGTGGCCGAACTGGTACATACACAAATCTATGAAATTTACATTTGGAAAAATATTGAAGGAAAGCTTGTCCATGTGAGTCACTCCTTATTGATTAATACTATAAATATACCCTTATGCGACATTATATGCAATTATAGCATATTTTATAGCATATTGATATAAAAAAGCAAAAATAAAGGTATTTATTGTATGCATAATGGTATGTTATAATCGGTTTATCAGGAAAAAGAGCAAATAAAACAGAAAAGGAGTGAAAAAATATGGCAAAAAGAAAGATTTGTCAGGCTATGGCGGTTGTGCTGGCACTCGGAATGTGCACGACAGGACTGACCGGATGTGGAAATGAAAAGCGGGCGGACGGAAAAACTGAGATTGAGGTGGTTTCTTATAAGCCGGAGGCTGTTAAGGCTTTCGAGAAGATTGAGAAGCAATTTAATGAGACTCACGATGATATTCATCTGACTATCTCATCTCCGAATGAGGCTATGACTATTTTAAAGACACGCTTCATCCGTGAAGATTATCCGGATATCATTGCAATAGGTGGAGATATCAATTATTCAAATTTCCTGGATGCAGATTTGTTTGAGGATATCTCAGATCTGGATGTAGTGGACACTGTAAAAGAGGCATATCTGGATATGGACAAGGAGCTTGAGTTCATTCCAAAGGATGGCACCTATGCACTTCCTTACGCCGCAAATGCAGCAGGAGTGCTTTACAACAAGGATATGTTTGCAGAGAATGGCTGGAAGGTGCCTACAACCTGGAGTGAGTTTACAGCACTGTGCGATGAGATAAAGGAAAGCGGAACACTTCCTTTGTATCTGGGCTTTAAGGATACATGGACATGTCTGGCACCGTGGAATGCCCTTGCAGTAGGTCTTTGTGATTCAGACACCTGTAATCAGGTAAATATGGGAAATACGACATTTGAGGAGGCATATTCTCCGGTTGCCGACAAGATACGCACATTGCTTGATTATGCAGAGGACAATCCATATGCTTACAGCTACAATGACGCATGTACAGCCTTTGCCAGAGGTGAATCTGCCATGTACACGATAGGAAGCTATGCTATTCCTCAGATTAAGTCGGTTAATCCTGATATGAATATCGGTTCATTTACATTCCCGGCAAATGATAATGAGGCTGACAATGTGTTAAATTCAGGAATAGATTTACAGTTTTCAGTTATGAAGGCCTGCAAAAATAAGGAAGCAGCATACGAGGTGCTTGAATATCTGTACAGCGATGAGACAATTCAGACATATCTGGATGACCAGGGCGGAATTGCCTGCAAGGATGGAGATTTCGCAATACCGGATACACTGAAGGATATGCAGGAGTATATAAAGGACAACCGTATGTCGGATTATCAGGATCATCATTATCCAAGTGAGATGAGCGTGGACGCCATGATTCAGACATATCTGCTTGACACAGGTGACAATGCAAAGGAGAAGTTCTTAAAGAAATTTGATTCAGACTGGGAGCGTTACAACAGAGATCTGATTCGTGAAGTACAGGATTACCAGAAGGAACAGGAGGATGCAAAATGAAAAAGAAAATGTCAAATAGAGACAAGACATTCTGGGCAGTTGTGATACCTGTTGTGGTTTTATTTTTCGCATTCAACACACTGCCGATGATAAAGGGTGTGATTTACAGCTTTACAAACTACAAGGGCTACGGCTCATATGATTATGTCGGACTTAGAAACTATACAGACCTGTTTACCGACGCCAGAGTCGGAAAGAGCTATCTGTTTACCTTTAAATATGCGATTGCAGGAACCGTACTTGTAAATGTATTAAGCCTTGTAATGGCAGTTGCGCTAAACAGCAATATCCGCGGCAAGAGTGCATTAAGAGGTGTTTATTTCGTACCGAATATCCTTGGCGGACTGGTTATTGGTTACATTTTCAGCTTTATTTTTACATATATTCTGCCGGCAGTAGGAAATACCTTCAACATCGGTTTCTTACAAAACAGTATTCTGGCGAGTGAAAAATATGCATGGATTGGTGTGCTGATTGTCGGGGTATGGCAGGCGCTTGCCATGAATACCATTATTTATATATCCGGACTGCAGACAGTGCCTGAGGATGTTTACGAAGCCAGCATGCTCGACGGAGCAGGCAAATGGAAACAGTTCTGGAAGGTTACGTTTCCACTCGTTATGCCGTTTGTTACAATCAATCTGGTGCTCAGCACAAAGAACTTCCTCATGGTATTTGACCAGATTATGTCATTGACAAAGGGCGGCCCGGCGCAGAGCACTGAGTCAATCTCATACCTGATTTACAGAAATGGTATGGATGGAGGACAGTTTGGCTTCCAGAGTGCAAACGCAGTAATTTTCTTTGTTGTAATTGTGGCTATTTCACTATTCCAGATGGGCGTTATGAATAAGAAGGAGGAGCAGTTATAATGAAAAAACAAAAATCAAACTGGGTACTTACCATCGTTTTAATATTGGGAACCTTAACCGTATTTTTCCCGCTGTATATGGCTGTTATCATTGCCTTCAAGAAACCGAGTGAGATGACAAATGATGTCGCAGGAGCTCTTTCATTCCCTTCAAAGTGGAGCTTTTCAAACTTCACAGAGGCTATGAAGGTGACTGATTTCTGGCATTCTCTCGGAAACAGCTTACTTATCACTATTGTGACCATTGTTCTCGCAATCCTTATCCATTCGATTGCAGGATATGTTATCGGACGAGGCATGGCAAGGAAAAAGAGCTTCCGTTTCATATATCTTTACATTGTAAGCGGTATGTTTGTGCCATTCTCAATTCTCATGATGCCTCTTGTAAAGCAGACTGCGCAGATGGGAATTGGAAACAGGGCAGGAGTTATCATTTTATATCTTGTATTTTACATGCCAATGAATGTATTATTATATAGTGGATACTTGAAAAATATCCCTATGGCACTTGAGGAGGCCGCAGATATCGATGGCGCAAGCACATGGACAACATACTGGAGAGTTGTATTTCCTATGATGAAGCCTATGCATGCGACAGTAGCCATCCTGACAGCACTCGGTACCTGGAATGATGTCATGACACCGCTTGTCATCATGTCAGGAACAGGACAGAATACACTGCCGTTGGCACAGCTGAATTTCCAGACACAGTTTGGAACCAACTACAATCTGGCATTTGCATCATATATTCTGGCTTTGATACCGATACTTATATTCTATATAATCTGCCAGAAGCAGATATTAAACGGTGTTGCAAACGGTGCAATCAAGGGATAATTTTTAAACACTATTTTAACAATAATATGAGGTGATTTTATGGCAATTATATTTAATCCAAACAAGAAAATTTTTACTTTACAGACAGCTCACACCACATATCAGATGCAGGTAGACAGACTTGGCTATCTGCTGCATCTGTACTACGGAGCAAAAAGCACATGTGATATGGACTATGTGCTGACATATGCTGACAGAGGTTTTTCAGGCAATCCTTACGCAGCAGGAATGAACCGTACATATTCGCTTGATACACTGCCACAGGAGTATCCGACTCTTGGAACAGGTGATTTCAGAAATATTGCGCTTGATATTAAAAACGAACAGGGTACTGAGAGTGTTGAGCTTCTTTATAAGAGTCATGAAATCAGAGACGGAAAATACGCTCTAAAGGGACTTCCGGCAGTGTGGGCATCTGATGATGAAGCGCAGACTCTTGAAATAGTTCTTGGCGATGATATCGCAGGCGTTGAGGTGCATCTGCTTTATGGTGTGCTTGAGGCTTGTGATGTCATCACAAGAAGTGTGCTCATTAAAAATACAGGCAGTGGGAATATTACAATTGAAAAGGCTCATGCTGCCTGCCTGGATATGGTTTACGGAGACTATGATGTGATCAGATTCTACGGTAAGCATGCCATGGAGCGCAATCTTGAGCGCACACACTTAGGACACGGCACACTTTCATTCGGAAGCCGCAGAGGAACTTCGAGCCACCAGTACAATCCGGCAGGCGGTTATTCTCGCACAGCGCGATACTACAGAAAATGCAGGAGACTGCTATGGTATGCTTTTTGTATACAGTGGCAACTTCTCATGTGAGGCAGAGAAGGATCAGATTAACCAGACACGCCTTTTAATGGGGCTTTCCGATGAACTGTTTTCATATCCGCTTGCGGCAGGAGAGACCTTTACAGTGCCTGAGGTGATTATGTCATACTCGGCAGACGGTTTCTCACAGCTTTCCCATCAGTACCACACCTGCATCAGTGAGCATGTGTGCAGGAGCAGATTTGCACATGAGGTAAGACCGGTGCTCATCAATAGCTGGGAGGCTGCTTACTTTGATTTTACCGGTGATACGATAGTAGACCTCGCAAAGGAGGCCGCATCACTGGGCATAGATATGGTGGTCATGGATGACGGCTGGTTTGGAAAGAGAGATGATGATAATTCATCACTCGGAGACTGGTTTGTGAATGAGAAAAAGCTTGGCGGAACACTTTCTGAGCTCATCGACAGAGTGCATGCGCAGGGAGTGAAGTTTGGAATATGGATTGAGCCTGAGATGGTAAATGAGGACAGTAATCTGTACAGAGAGCATCCTGACTGGGCTATCCAGATTCCGGGAAAGCTTCCTGTACGCTCAAGAAACCAGCTTCTTTTAGACTTTTCGAGAAAAGAAGTCAGGGACAATATTTTCGATCAGATCTGCGCAGTGTTTGACCAGGGAAAAATCGACTACGTGAAGTGGGATATGAACAGAAGCATGGCTGATGTGTATGCAGGAAATCTTGCATACGACTACGTGCTTGGAGTGTATGATTTTATGGAGCGTCTGGTGACAAGATATCCGGATATACTTCTTGAGGGCTGCAGCGGTGGCGGTGGACGATTTGATGCAGGCATGCTCTACTACAGTCCACAGATATGGTGCAGTGACAATACAGATGCCATAAACCGCACAAGAATACAGTATGGCACATCGTTCTTCTATCCGGTATCATCCATGGGAGCGCATGTATCGGCAGTGCCAAATCATCAGACCGGCAGAGTGACAAGCCTTAAAACAAGAGGCATCACAGCCATGGCAGGAACCTTTGGCTATGAGCTGAATCCGGCCCTTCTGTCGGATGAGGAAAAGGAAGAAATCAGAGAGCAGATCAAGACCTTTAAGAAGTATGAGATGCTTATAAATGAGGGCACCTACTGGCGCCTTACAAGCCCATTTGAGGATGAGGTGGCTGCGTGGATGTCTGTCTCAAGGGCAAAGGACAGGGCGCTTGTGAGCGTGGTTCGTCTGTATGCGGAGGCAAACGCGGCTGCTTGCTATGTGAAGCTTAAGGGCTTGGAGTCGGATGCAGTATATATTGAGGAAAATACCGGCAGGCAGTACACAGGTGCAGCACTGATGAATGCCGGAATACCGCTTCCGTTTGCAACAAAGGAGTATGAGGCATATCAGTTTTCATTTATCAGGCTTGATGAGGCAAAGAAGCTGTATGATGAGATAAAGAAGGTGTGCGGCAATCTAAAATTAAGTGAGGCTGACACTGCAGATAGTTCTTCTGATAACCGTATTGTAATAAGCATCTACGGCGGCTCAGGCTCAGGAAAGACAACGATTGCAGCAGCCCTGCAGCAGTATTTTTTGAAGGATAATACAGCCTGCTATGTGCTGACTGGGGACAATTATCCACACCGTATCCCGATGAGAAACGACGAGGAACGCCTTAATGTGTATAACGAGTCCGGCGAGGATGGCTTACGTGGATATCTTGGAACACCTAAGGAGATTGACTTTGACAGGATTAACAAGGAGCTTTCAGAGTTTAAGGCAGGAAAAGATATAATTGAGATAAAGCATATGGGCCGCGAGGACGGTGATATCTCATATGACGAGACTGATTTCACAGGAATTAAAGTGCTCATCCTGGAGTGGACCCATGGAGGAAGCGAATACCTTAAGGGTGTTGATATACCTGTATTTTTGGAGAGTTCGCCTGAGGAGACAAAGGCACGCCGCATTAAGAGAGGACGTGACGAAAACGCCGCAAGCCCTTTCATATGCCGCGTGGTAGAATTGGAGCAGGAAAAGCTTGATTTACAGGGTAAAAATGCGCGTATCGTAGTTGGAAAGGATGGCAAAGTCTATGAACAATAAACCTATGCTTAATGCATATCCTGACAGTCTGGGCGGTAAGCTTTCCGATATCGCAGCGCTGCTCAAAAAGAAGGAAATGCAGGACACATTTTCATCATTTTATATTCTGCCAAGCCTGTATCATTCGGATTTGGATCGCGGATTTTCGGTCGTGGACTACAATCTGAATGAGGAGCTTGCGACAATAGAGGATTTATCGCAATTGAAGGAGCTGGGGATTGACTTAAAGCTTGACTTTATTTTAAATCATGCTTCAGCACAGTCACCACAGTTCAAGGATCTTGTGGAAAAGGGCGATGAGTCGGAGTACCGGGATTTTTTCATAGACTGGAACAAGTTCTGGGAAGGACATGGAGTAATGACGGACGAGGGCTACATACAGCCTGATGAGTCATGCTTAAAGCAGATGTTTTTCAGAAAGCCGGGGCTTCCGATTCTCATGGTTGAGTTTCCGGATGGACGAAGGGTGCCATACTGGAACACATTTTACCAGGAGGTGCATGGCAGAGAATATCTGGGGCAGATGGATTTAAATATAAAGTCCGAAAAGGTATGGGATTTTTATCGTGAAACACTTGAAAAAATAGCATCCTACGGTGCGGCTATTGTGCGGCTTGATGCATTTGCCTATGCGCCTAAGGCACCGGGGAAAAAGAATTTCCTGAATGATCCTGAGACCTGGGAATTTCTACAGCAGATTCACGAGCTTGCAGCACCGCTTGGACTGACTCTGCTGCCTGAAATACACGCGGCATATGAGGAAAAAATATACAAAACTCTTGCAGATAAGGGCTATGCCACATATGATTTCTTTTTACCGGGACTGGTAATTGATGCGATTGAGAACAGGAGAGCAGATTACCTTGCCAAATGGGCGCGTGAGGTTGTGGATGATAAAATCTCCACTGTCAATATGCTTGGCTGCCATGACGGCATACCTCTTCTGGATTTAAAGGGTCTGCTTCCGGAGGACGATATTCGCTCGCTTATAGATTTGATTGTATCTCGTGGCGGCATGGTCAAAAATCTTCATGGACAGAAGAATATATATTATCAGGTCAATGCCACATATTACAGTGCGCTTGGTGAGTCTGACAGCAAAATGCTTCTGGCACGTGCCATTCAGATGTTCATGCCGGGAAAGCCACAGGTATGGTATCTGGATCTCTTTGCAGGCAAAAATGACCATGAGGCGGTAAGACGTGCAGGGGAATCAGGACATAAGGAAATCAACAGGACAAACCTCAGTGCTTCCGATATTGAGGAGGCGCTAAAAAAGGATGTTGTTGCAAAGCAGCTTGAGCTGCTTCGCATGAGAAACACCCATAAGGCGTTTGAGAAGGGAGCTGTCATCACAGTAGCAGGAGAAGGACCAAAGCTTTCAATCCGCTATGATAACGGTGAAGCATATGCGCTTCTAACGGTGGATTTTGAAGCCGGAGCGTATGAGATAGAGCTGAGCTGATGAAATCAGATTACTCATACATAATGTGTTTAGCAGATGTGCAAAC
>OHTD01001357.1_pt1 | contig 10885 bp, 8 predicted proteins | sample 1578871 | NCBI WGS metagenome assembly OHTD01 (sample SAMEA3879574, study PRJEB24766) | human gut metagenome | biome: human-associated habitat; feature: feces | place: USA | collected 1985/1987 | reverse complement strand
TCAGCGATCAGTTTACCGGCTTTGTATTCAAGATTCAGGCCAACATGAATAAAAATCACAGGGACAGAATAGCATTTATGCGAATCTGCTCCGGACAGTTTACAGCCGGCATGGAGGTATACCATGTGCAGGGAGGCAAGAGCCTAAAGCTTTCACAGCCGCAGCAGATGATGGCAGATGAGAGAAAAATAGTGGACAAGGCATATGCGGGCGACATCATAGGTGTGTTTGACCCGGGCGTATACTCTATAGGAGATACACTCACGACAGCAAAGGATAAATTTGAGTTTGAGGGCATCCCGACATTTGCACCTGAGCATTTTGCGAGGGTATCACTTGTTGATTCCATGAAGAGAAAGCAGTTTGTGAAGGGTGTCACACAGATAGCGCAGGAGGGTGCTATCCAGATGTTCCAGGAGTACAAGGGCGGCATGGAAGAAATCATAGTCGGCGTGGTCGGTGTGCTTCAGTTTGACGTACTTAAATTCAGACTTGAAAATGAGTACAATGTGCAGATCAGACTTGAGAATCTGCCATATGAGCATATCAGATGGATTGAGAACAAGGATGAGGTCAATGTAGATACAATTAACGGAACAAGCGATATGAAGAAGGTTGTCGACATGAAGGGAAATCCTCTTCTTCTGTTCATCAATGAGTGGAGCATCGGCATGACACTCGATAGAAATGACGGACTCGTGCTTACTGAGTTTGGAAGAAACTAGGTAAGGATTTCAAGGTTGAATTTAGACTTGACGTTAGTGAGAGATTATGTGTATAATGAAGACAGTTGTGAAAGCAACTGTCTTTTTAATTATGTTTTATTTGTATATTTTTGAGTATTTTAGCTATAGCTGTTTTAGAGTATAGCGTGAGGCACAAACAGCAGCACGGGCAGCTATTTGATTCTGTAATTATTCCAATTTATTTGTTGACAATTGAATAGAAGTGTATTATTATAATAACAGAACGAACGTTTGTTCGCGAGAGGATAGGAGATTATTATGGCAAAGGAAGATAAATTAAAAGCATTAGACGCTGCCATCGCGCAGATTGAGAAACAATACGGAAAGGGCTCTGTCATGAAGCTTGGTGACAATTCAGCCAATATGAATGTAGAGACAGTACCTACAGGCTCATTAAGCCTTGATATTGTATCAGTACTCGGAGGCCTTCCAAAGGGCAGGATTATTGAGGTGTACGGACCGGAGTCATCAGGTAAGACAACGGTTGCACTCCACTGTGTTGCAGAGGTACAGAAGCGAGGCGGCATCGCAGGCTTTATAGATGCAGAGCATGCGCTTGACCCTGTATATGCCAGAAATATAGGTGTTGATATTGACAATCTCTATATTTCACAGCCGGACTGCGGTGAGCAGGCACTTGAGATAACAGAGACAATGGTACGTTCCGGCGCTGTGGATATCGTGGTTGTCGATTCAGTTGCGGCACTCGTACCAAAGGCCGAGATTGACGGAGATATGGGTGATTCCCATGTGGGGCTTCAGGCGAGACTTATGAGCCAGGCGCTCCGTAAGCTCACGGCAGTTATCAGCAAGTCAAATTGTATAGTTATATTCATCAATCAGCTTCGTGAGAAGGTAGGTGTGATGTTTGGAAATCCTGAGACTACCACAGGTGGAAGGGCATTAAAGTTCTATTCATCAGTGCGTCTTGATGTCAGAAGAACTGAGTCACTCAAGCAGGCCGGTGAGATAGTCGGCAACCATGTCCGCGTAAAGGTTGTTAAGAATAAAATAGCTCCTCCTTTCAGGGAGGCAGAGTTTGATATCATGTTTGGCCAGGGTATCTCAAGAGAAGGAGATGTGCTTGATCTTGCAGTAAATGCAGGCATTGTCAACAAATCCGGTGCATGGTACGCATACGAGGGAGACAAGATAGGACAGGGTCGTGAGAATGCAAAGACTTATATCCATGAGAATCCGGCATTTTTTGATATGCTTGAGGCAAAGGTAAGGGATTTTTACTTTACACAGCCTGAGGACGAAGATGCTGCAGTACAGGAAGACTCTGAAAAGTCAGAGGCAGATGAGCAATAGGTGAGCAGGGTTATATATGATAGAGATTACCGGATATGAGAATATTGGTAAAGGTAAATACCGCACGACCTTTGATAATGGCACGACATGTGTGCTGTACCGTACAGAGGCCGTGCGGTACTCTATTATGGAGGGAGCCTTTATCAGTGAAGCGGATTACGAAAAGCTGATAACTGAGGTGGTAGGAAAGAGAGCCAAAAAGAGAGCACTGCATCTGCTTGAACAGATGGACAGGAGTGAAAGAAAGCTTAGGGAAAAGCTCACACAGGGCGGATATCCGGATTGCTGTGTGGATGCAGCGATAGATTATGTCAAGAGCTTTCATTATCTTGATGATTACAGATTTGCTTCCACATATGTCAGGTATCATCAGGACAGCTTAAGCCGCAGGCAGCTTGAGCAGAAGCTTATGGCAAAGGGCATAGGCAGAGATGATATAAATTGTGCCATAGACAGCGAATACACTGCTGATGAAGAGAAACATATAGCAAAGCTGCTTGAAAAGAAACACTATGATCCTGATAACTGTGATGAAAAGGAGTTTCGCAGGATATACCAGTTTCTTATGCGCAGGGGCTTTAAGAGCAGCCAGATTCTTTCTGCAATGAGGTCACAATTACCTTGACAATTTGCACCAAAAAGTATAGAATTTAATTGTTGTAATTTGTGAAATACAATGAAAATTTAATAAAGGAGGTGCTCCTGTAATGCTACCGTATATCATTACTGCTGTAGTTTCTATTATTATTACTGCATTGATTGTATGGTTTGCAGCCGCTTCATACGAGAAGAAATCTGCTAACTCCAAGATAGGAAATGCTGAGGAGAAGGCAAGAGGAATCATTGATGAGGCTGTAAAGACTGCGGAGGAAAAGAAGCGCGAGTCTATGCTTGAGATCAAGGAAGAGTCTATAAAGGCTAAGAATGATCTGGATAAGGAAATCAAAGAGCGTAGAAACGAGATTTCCCGTAATGAGCGTCGTATCGTTCAGAAGGAAGAAAATGTCGACAAGAAGCTCGAAGCTATCGAGAAGCGTGAAGCCGGATTTGCAGTTAAGGAAGAGGAACTCAAGAAGCAGAAGATTGAAATATCAAAGCTTAACGAGCAGCGTTTACAGGAACTTGAAAGAATCTCTGGATTAACCTCCGAACAAGCTAAAGAATATCTCTTAAAGACCATTGAAGAAGATGTAAAACTTGATACTGCAAAAATGATTAAGGAAATGGAAAACAAAGCAAAGGAAGAGGCAAACCGTAAGGCTAAGGATTACGTGGTTACAGCTATTCAGAAATGTGCAGCAGACCATGTGTCTGAGACTACTATTTCAGTAGTATCGCTTCCGAATGATGAGATGAAGGGACGTATCATAGGAAGAGAGGGACGTAATATCCGTACTCTCGAGACTATGACAGGTGTAGATCTGATTATAGATGACACACCTGAGGCAGTTATCTTGTCAAGCTTTGATCCAATTAGAAGAGAGGTTGCAAGAATAGCTCTTGAGAAGCTTATTGTTGACGGAAGAATCCATCCGGCCCGTATAGAGGAGATGGTTGAGAAGGCTCAAAAAGAAGTCGATAATATGATTCGTGAAGAGGGTGAGGCTGCCACACTTGAGGTGGGCATACATGGTATTCACCCGGAGCTTGTGCGTCTTCTTGGAAAGATGAAGTTTAGAACAAGCTACGGTCAGAATGCGTTAAAGCATTCTATCGAGGTTGCACAGCTGACTGGCTTACTGGCTGCTGAAATTGGTGAGGATGTCAGAATGGCAAAGCGTGCAGGCTTATTACATGATATAGGTAAGGCGGTAGATCACGAGATGGAGGGTTCACATATCCAGCTCGGTGCCGAATTATGTAAGAAATACAAAGAGTCACCACTTGTGATTAATGCAGTAGAATCACATCACGGTGATGTTGAACCGGAGTCACTTATTGCATGTCTCGTGCAGGCAGCTGATACAATCAGTGCGGCACGTCCGGGTGCAAGAAGAGAGACTTTGGAGACATATTCAAATCGTCTTCAGCAGTTAGAGGACATTACAAATGGTTATAAAGGGGTAGAGAAATCTTTTGCTATTCAGGCAGGTAGAGAGATTCGTATTATGGTAGTTCCTGAGCAGGTCAGCGACGCCGACATGGTTATCATGGCCAGAGATATATCTAAGCAGATTGAGTCTGAGTTAGAGTATCCGGGTCAGATAAAGGTTAATGTAATACGTGAGTCACGTATAGTGGATTACGCAAAGTAGAGCATTAGCGTATTGTCGGTTTGACATAATAACATGTACATTTGAAAAGGCTTCGTATGAAGCCTTTTCTTTTTTGCAAAAAATAAAAACGTAAATGCAGCCGATTTTTACAATGTAGTGCTTGTAGTATGAAATAAATTATCGGTAACTGTTCATTATTACTGAAGAGAATTGTATATATTGCACAAAAATATATGTATAAAATATCTTGTATTCACAAAAATAGATAATGGTACGTGACAAAATTAGTAAAATGTTATAAAATAATAAATGTAATATTTATAAATATTACAAGGGAGAAACTATATAAAAAATATCATATGGAGGGTTTTACAATGCAGAGATTTACATTACCAAGAGATTTATATCACGGAAAAGGTGCGCTTGAGGCATTAAAGAGCTTTGAGGGAAAGAAGGCTATTATCTGTGTGGGCGGAGGCTCAATGAAGAGATTTGGCTTTTTAGACAAAGCCGAGGCTTATTTGAAGGAAGCAGGTATGGAAGTAAAGCTTTTTGAGGGAATTGAGCCGGATCCGTCAGTTGAGACAGTCATGAAAGGTGCGGCTGCCATGGCTGAGTTTGAACCGGACTGGATTGTAGCAATTGGTGGTGGCTCACCTATAGATGCAGCTAAGGCTATGTGGATTAAGTACGAGTATCCGGATATCACATTCGAGGATATGTGCAAGGTATTTGGTATTCCAAAGCTTAGAAAGAAGGCACATTTCTGTGCTATTTCATCCACATCAGGTACAGCAACTGAGGTTACTGCGTTCTCAATCATCACAGATTATGAGAAGGGTATCAAGTATCCAATCGCAGACTTTGAGATTACACCTGATGTTGCAATCGTAGACCCTGAGCTTGCAGAGACAATGCCACAGAAGCTTGTTGCACACACAGGAATGGATGCCATGACACATGCCATCGAGGCATATGTATCAACAGCCAACAGTGACTTTACAGATCCGCTTGCACTCCATGCAATAGAGATGATACAGCATGACCTGATTGATTCATACAATGGTGATATGGCAAAGAGAGATGCGATGCACAATGCGCAGTGTCTGGCAGGAATGGCATTCTCCAACGCACTACTTGGAATAGTTCATTCCATGGCACACAAGACAGGCGCAGCTTTTGCAGATTATGGTGCACATATCATCCACGGAGCAGCCAATGCCATGTATCTGCCAAAGGTTATTGCTTTTAATGCAAAGGATGAGACAGCGAAGGAACGCTATGGCGTAATAGCAGATTTCATGAAACTGGGTGGAGAGACACTTGATGAGAAGGTTGAGCTTCTTATCAAATACTTACGTGGCATGAATGATGATCTGAATATCCCACACTGCATCAAGAATTATGGAGCAGACAGCTATCCAACAGAGCAGGGCTTTGTACCGGAGGAGGTATTCCTTGAGAGACTTCCTGAGATTGCTGCAAATGCTATCCTTGATGCTTGTACAGGCTCAAATCCTCGCCAGCCAAGCCAGGAGGAGATGGAGAAGCTTCTCAAATGCTGCTATTATGATACAGAGGTGGATTTCTAATCAAAACGGTAACTCTGAATTTAAATTATTTAGAAGGTAAACAGGAAAAATGATTGATGAAATGAAACGGCAAAAAAGAGAGCTTGTATATAAGGGTTCAATACTCGATATATACAAGGATACAATGCAGTTTGCAAACGGTAAGACTGAGGAATGGGATTTTGTCTCACACAGAAAGGGCGCTGCGGCAGTGCTTCCGGTGCTTGATGACGGCAGGATAATCATGGTGCGTCAGTATAGAAATGCTCTCGAGAGAGAGACAATAGAGATTCCGGCCGGCTGCAGAGACTTTGTGGGAGAAGATACCAGACTGTGTGCAGAAAGGGAGCTTAAGGAGGAGACGGGCTACAGCTCTGATGATATCTCGTTTTTACTTTCACTTCGCACAACAGTTGCCTTTTGCGACGAAGAAGTAGATGTCTATCTTGCCAAAAACCTGAAAAAGGGCAAGCAGCATCTAGATGATGCCGAGTCAATCGATGTAGAAATATACACCCTAAAGGAGCTGTGCGACATGATTTATGCCGGGAAAATCCAGGATTCCAAAACAGTCAGTGCAGTTCTTGCTTATAGTAATATGATTAAATAATAAACCGACAAAATAATGCAAGCCACAGGATATATACTCCTGTGGCTTGTGTTTTGTAAAAAAATGTGTGTATAATTTGTGGTTTAAGAATTCATTTCTGCAATGTCGTAGATAAGCTTCTTTGAATCCTCCCATCCTAGACATGGATCGGTGATGGATTTTCCGTAGACATGCTCACCAATCTTCTGGCTGCCCTCCTCAATATAGCTCTCAATCATAAGACCCTTGACAAGTGATTTGATATCAGAGGAAAGCTGTCTGTTGTGCATAACTTCCTTGGCGATACGAATCTGCTCCTTGAACTTCTTTCCGGAGTTGGAATGGTTGGTATCGATGATAGCCGCCTGGTTGACAACGTCCATCTTGTCGTACATTTCGTGCAGACGGATTAAGTCCTCGTAATGGTAGTTTGTTGTAGTGTTGCCATGCTTGCTGACAGCACCTCTTAAAACAACGTGAGTCAGAGGATTTCCTGATGTCTCAACCTCATAGCCTCTGTAAACAAAATGATGTGGGTGCTGTGCTGCGTAAACAGAATTGAGCATGACGGAAAAATCACCGCTTGTAGGGTTTTTCATGCCGCTGGCCACATCGAAGCCGCTGACGGTGAGACGATGCTGTTGATCCTCAACAGAACGAGCGCCGATTGCCACATATGAGAGAAGATCCTCAACATAGCCCCAGTTCTCAGGGTAAAGCATCTCATCTGCACAGGTGAGTCCACTCTCTGCGATGGCACGGATGTGCATTTTTCTCATGGCGATAAGACCCTCAACCATGTCAGGAGCCTTCTCAGGGTCAGGCTGTGAGGCAATTCCCTTGTAGCCCTCGCCGGTTGTTCTTGGTTTGTTTGTATATACACGAGGGATGATGATTACGCGGTCCTTTACATCCTCCTGAATCTTTGTCAGACGGCTGACATAGTCACAGACTGAATCCTCGTTGTCGGCTGAACATGGTCCGATAATGACGAGAAATCTATCATCTTTTCCGCAGATAACATCTGAAATCATTGCATCGCGCTTCGCTTTAAGCTCGGTAAGCTCCTTTGACAGAGGATATTCCTCCTTAATCTGTGCAGGAGTTGGAAGCTGGTTTAAAAATGTGAAACTCATAATAGTGCTCCTTATATAAATAGTAATTTTATTAATTAAAATGGTATATTTTTATGGCATATCGGAAAAAATTTCCAATATATAATGCCCAAACAGTTAAATAATAAGATAAATGAAATATATTGTCAAATTTTTATCAATTATAATAGTATGCATAAAAAGTTATAATAAAACACTAAAAGTCTATAATAAGAAAAAAGTAACATTGAAAAAAAGTAAAAGATGTGATATAAATAGTTGGTAACTTTTTTGTGACCGTAGTTTAATGGATAAAATTCCGGACTCCGACTCCGGCGAGTGCGCGTTCGATTCGCGTCGGTCACATACTTTGATTTTGATATGTTGGGTTAATGGAGGAATCACATGAAGGACTTTTTTAACAAGGAAACATTGGATAATATAAAGCAGTTTTGTGCAGAAAATAAAAAATACGTTGGAGTAGCAGGTGTACTTGTAGGACTCATACTTATACTTATAGTAGTTGTCGCAGGAGGCAATAATGGCAGACAGTCCAATACTGAAGCTGGATCACAGACAGAGATTTCGGTGAAGGATTTTGAGTTTGAAAAGGATTACACAAATGACGCTAAGGACGATATCAGCACATTACTTGCTGATTATTACAAGGCATACGTGGGGGATGACCTTGATACACTTGGCAAGCTTGCGACACCTATGAGTGACAACGAGAAGAGCTATATTGGTGTTGTCAGCCAGTACTATGAGTCAGTCAATGACATTACACCTTACACCAAGAATGGTTTGAAAAAGGGAACATACTTTGTGTCTGTTAAAAACAGCATAAAGTTTACGGGAGTTGATACACAGGCACCTACACTTGACTTCTTTTATATAGAGACAGGTAAGGACGGAAAGCTCTTTATAAACAATGTATACAGTAATTTCAACAGAACATACTGCGAGAATGAACTCGATGACGATATTATGGAGCTTATTTCTAAGTATACTGCTTCATCTGAGTTTGCAGACCTGCATGAGGAGGTACAAAAGGCATATGAGCAGGCGGTCGGTTCTGATGCCAATTTAAAGACTATGCTTGAGACAACACTCACAGGTGCTATAAAGCAGTGGTACACATCGTCAGGCATTGCCAATTTAAAGAAGTCTGATGCAGACACACAGACTACAGAGGCAGATACACAGCAGGCAGATGATGCATCACAAAGTGGTGACCAGCAGACCACGGATGCAAATGCGGGCCAGACTGCAGACCAGCAGACTACAGATGCAAATGCCGGACAGACCACAGACCAGCAGACCACGGATGCTAACGCAGGACAGACCACAGACCAACAGACCACGGATACAAATGCAGCCAATCAGCAGACAGCCGAGCAGCCACAGGCACCGGCTGAGTATCAGGTAGTGACAAAGGATGTTGTAAAGGTGCGTGACGGTGCAAGCACAGATGCAAAGGAGCTTGGTCTCTTAAAGGAACAGGTAACACTTACAGCATATGGCACAGAGGGCGACTGGACTATAGTATCCTACAGCGCCGGAACAAATGGCAGAGCTTATATCAAGACAGAGAATCTCCAGACAGTAGGACAGTAAAAGCAATACAAAGTAACAGATGTGCATACAATCATAGGAAGCAACACGGAGGCTTAAAGGTCTCCGTGTTTTAATCTACATGGCAAATGGCTGCTGTAAAGAGTAGAAAAGGCTGCTGTTTGGTTTATGTATATCGGATAAAGCAATCTAAAAAGAGGATATGGTATGGAAGAAAATGGTGTAAGAATAAATAAATTCCTCAGTGAAGCGGGCGTGTGCTCAAGGCGTGAGGCAGACAGGCAGATAGAAGCCGGCAAAGTAGGAATAGACGGCGTGACAGCAAAGACAGGTGACAGAGTTCTAAAGGGACAGACTGTCACATATAATGGACAGGTAGTATCAAAGGAAGAAGAGATGATACTGATTGCCCTCAATAAGCCGGCCGGCATAGTCTGCACAGCAGAAAAAAGGGAAAAAAACAACGTGATAGATTATCTTAATTACCCAAAGCGCATTTATCCAATTGGCAGGCTGGATAAGGATTCAGAGGGACTTTTACTTCTGACTAACAACGGAGAGATAGTAAATAAGATGATGCGCTCCGGCAACAGACACGAAAAAGAGTATATTGTCACAGTAAACAAAACAATATCTGACAGCTTCATAAGAGGGCTCGCAGGAGGTGTACCGCTTGTAGAGCTTGGTGTGACAACCAGAAAGTGCCATGTGAAAAAGCTGTCCTCAAAGCAGTTTAAGATTATTCTGACACAGGGCTACAACAGGCAGATAAGACGGATGTGTGAATACTTTGGCTACCGTGTGGTTAAGCTTGAGAGAGTGAGAATCATGAATATTGAGCTTGGTGACCTGCCAAGAGGAAAGTACAGGGCAGTAACACCACTTGAATACAAGGGGCTCAAAAGACTGATTGCGGATTCCTCGAATCAGCCGGTTATGCCTGATACGAATAAGAATCATTCTGATAAGAAATATACGGATAAGAAATATCCGGATAGAAGAGCAAAGTAAAGCAGACAGGGGATTATTACGGCATGGAGAATAATAAAATAAAAGATAAGATAGATGAGCTTGTTGAAAGTCTTAACCGCGCATCAAAAGCCTATTACAACGGCGCAGATGAAATAATGCCAAACTACGAGTGGGATGCACTGTTTGATGAACTTACACAGCTTGAAAAAGAAACAGGATATATCCGCCATGACAGTCCGACACAGAATGCAGGCTATGAGGCAGAGGCAGGAAATCGTGAGCCACATGAGTATCCGGCACTTTCACTTGCCAAGACAAAGAGTATTGAGGAGCTTAAGAAATGGGCAGGTGATATGCCAATCTGGCTTTCATGGAAGCTTGACGGACTGACACTCGTGCTCACATATGACGGTGGCAGGCTTGTGAAAATACTGACGAGAGGAAATGGAACTGTAGGAAGTAACATCACCTTTTTGCAGGATGCCATAAGCGGCTTCCCAAAGGAGATACCATACAAGGGACATATGGTTGTAAGAGGGGAAGCGACAATTTCCTACACGGATTTTAAACTGTTAAATGATACAATCGAGGACGATGATGAGAAATATGCCAATCCAAGGAACCTTGCATCCGGTACATTAAATCTCGATGATGTGGAAGAGGTGAAGCGCAGACATGTAGTGTTTTATGCGTTTACACTCGTGCATATAGATGATGATATCATATCATGGGGGGATAGAATGAGCTATCTTAGTGATATGAAATTCAATGTTGTCAAAAGGGAGGCAACAGATGCGGCAGGCCTTGA
>OHTD01001351.1_pt1 | contig 10917 bp, 9 predicted proteins | sample 1578871 | NCBI WGS metagenome assembly OHTD01 (sample SAMEA3879574, study PRJEB24766) | human gut metagenome | biome: human-associated habitat; feature: feces | place: USA | collected 1985/1987 | reverse complement strand
TTCTTTGCCGACAAGTCCTCGTTTGCTGAAAACACCCTGAAGCGGGTTTTTGCGGAGGGCGAAGGTTACGGCGGCTCCTCACGCGGCAGCGGAAAGACGGTGTGCCTGGATTATTCGTCTATCAATATCGCAAAGCCGTTCCACATTGGCCATCTAAGCAGCACGGCTATCGGAAACGCTTTGAAGCGCATCTATGACCATCTTGGCTACAGGACGGTCAGCATAAACCACCTTGGCGACTGGGGGACCCAGTTTGGCAAGATGATCCTGGCATATAAGCTGTGGGGGGATCGCGAAAGCGTGGAAAACGGATCGGTGCGCGAGCTGATGAGACTCTATGTGCGCTTTCATGACGAGGCTGAAAAGGACCCCTCATTGAACGATCAGGCGCGCGCTTGGTTCAGACGCATAGAGGAACACGACCCGGAGGCCTGGGAGCTGTTTGAATGGTTCAAGGATATAACGCTTAAAGAGGTTGGAAGGGTATACGAGCTATTAGGCGTTGAGTTTGACAGCTATCTTGGCGAGAGCTTTTATGAGGACAAAATGGCGCCCGTGGTCGATGAATTGAGGCAAAAGGGCCTGCTGAAGGTGGACCAGGGCGCGTCTATAGTGGATTTAACGGAATACTCCATGCCGCCATGCATTATATTGCGCTCGGACGGCGCGACCTTATACGCTACGCGCGACCTTGCAACGGCTATCTACCGCAAAGCCGAGTACAATTTTGACAAGATGCTCTATGTGGTGGCCTATCAGCAAAACCTCCATTTCCAGCAGCTCTTCAAGGTGCTCGGGCTTATGGGAAGGGACTGGGTAAAGAACTGCGTTCATGTAAACTTCGGCATGGTGAGCATGAAGGAGGGGACGCTGTCCACGAGGAAGGGCCAGGTTGTTTTCCTGGAGGACGTTTTAAACGCCTCGATTGAAAAAACCTATAAAATTATAGAAGAAAAAAGCCCGGATCTCGACGATAAGGCGGCGGTGGCCCGTCAGGTCGGCGTGGGAGCCGTAGTTTGGGGGGTACTGTACAACAACAGGATAAAGGACATAGTGTTTTCGTGGGACAAGGCGCTTAACTTTGATGGTGAAACCGGCCCCTACGCCCAATACACCCATGCCCGCTGCTGCTCCGTTATTAGAAAGGCGGGGGGGTATGACAGGCATAGCATAGATTATTCAATACTTACGGATGGGTATTCGGCCGCCCTGATAAGGGCCATAGCCGATTTCCCGCAGGCGGTGCTGGACGCGGCGGATAAGTACGAGCCTTATGTGGTGTCGCGCGCGGTTATAAACGTATGCTCATGCTTCAATAAGTTTTATTATGAGCTTAGAATTATGGACGACGACAGCGCCGTGAGAAACGCGCGCCTTGCCCTAACCGACGCGGCGCGCACTGTGATATCAACCGGCCTGCGGCTTGTGGGGCTTAACGCGCCCGAAAGGATGTAAGGTTAAAAACGGATACCAATTAACAGATGGAGGGAAAGCTATGCTTGATATAAAACGAATCAGGCAAAATCCGCAGGCGCTTGAAAGCGCTATGCGGGCGCGCGGAAATAAGGGGGCGGACGTGTCCGGACTGTTGGAGCTGGATAGACGGCGCAGGGCTATGATGCAGGAGGCCGAGGCGCTAAAGGCCAGGAGAAACGAAGTGTCGGCGCAAATCCCACGCATGAAGGGCGAGGGCAGGGACGTTTCGGACCTGATGGCCCAGATGAAGGAAACGGCAGCCAGGATAAAGGAATATGACGCCAGGCTGGGCGCAATCGACGGCGAGCTTGACAACATGCTTCTCAGCATTCCGAATATGCCGCATGAGAGCGTGCCGGAAGGGGACGACGATGGGGATAATCTTGAGCTTAGGAGAGTGCTAACGCCGAGAGAGTTTGATTTTGAGCCAAAGCCGCATTGGGATATAGGGGAGCGGCTGGGTATACTCGACTTTGCCGCGGCGGCCAAGATAACCGGAGCCAGGTTTACGGTGTACAGGGGTTTGGGCGCAAGGCTTGAGCGGGCGGTAATAAATTATTTTCTCAATACGCACACCTCCAACGGGTATACGGAGATATTCCCTCCGTATATGGTAAACAGGGCTGCGATGACCGGCACGGGCCAGCTTCCCAAATTTGAAGAGGACGCGTTTAAGGTGGCGGGTACAGATTATTTCTTAATCCCGACCGCGGAGGTACCCGTGACAAACCTGTTCAGGGGCGATATACTGTCCGCGGAAGAGCTTCCGGTTAAGTACTGCGCGTACAGCGTTTGTTTCCGCTCCGAGGCTGGAAGCGCGGGCAGGGATACCAGGGGCCTTATCCGCCAGCACCAGTTCAACAAGGTGGAGCTTGTGAAGTTTACAAAGCCGGAGGATTCCTATAACGAGCTGGAAACGCTTACAAGCGACGCGGAGGCCCTGCTAAGGGAGCTGGGATTGCCATACAGGGTGGTTTCACTGTCAACGGGCGATCTGGGCTTTTCCAGCGCCAAGACCTATGATATTGAGGTCTGGCTGCCGAGCTACGGCCGCTATGTTGAAATCAGCTCCTGCTCCAATTATGAGGATTTCCAGGCCAGGCGCGCTTCGATAAGATTCCGCAGGGACAAGGGCTCAAAGCCCGAATTGGTGCATACGCTGAATGGCTCGGGATTGGCTGTGGGGCGTACTGTGGCGGCCATTTTGGAAAACTACCAGAGGGAAGACGGCGTCGTCGACGTTCCGGAGGTATTAAAGCCATACATGGGCCGCGATTTGATCTTTTAGGCACGATAGGATAAAGCCGAAGCGGCTTTACTAATGCGGGGCGCACTGATAATATTAAGCGATAGACACCTTAAGTAACTTTAAATCTATTTCGGAGGCATAAATGAAATCATTCGCCATTATAGGCATAGGGAACTTTGGCCGTTCCGTGGCGACAACGCTGTGCAAACTCGGCCATGAGGTGCTGGCGATGGATATCTCGGAGGACCGGGTACGCGACATCGCGGACCACGTTACCGCTGCGGTGCAGATAAATGTAACCGACGAGCGCGCTATGAGACAGGTCGGCATAAGAAACTTCGACTGTGTAATAATCAGCGTTGGAGAGGATATCAGGGCGTCGATACTGGCCACGGTGCTGTGCAAGGAGATGGGCGCCAAGCATGTCGTCGCGAAGGCTTCAGACGATATGCACGCGAAGATCTTGCTAAAGACGGGAGCGGATTCCGTGGTGCGGCCCGAGCATGAAAGCGGAGTGCGTCTTGCCCGCTCGCTGGTATCCGACAGCGTTATAGACTATCTGGACCTGTCCGACGAATACAGCATACATGAGATGCGCATACCCCGCGTATGGGTGGATAAGTCAATAATGAAGATCGACGTTCGCCGCAACTATGGAATATCTATAATTGCGATACGCAGGGGCGGTCGGATAATTGTGGCTATAGATCCGGAGCAGCCGCTGAAGGCGGACGACATTTTGGTGATGATCGGATCCAACAAATCGTTAAAAAAGGTTGAGTCATTGGGCATATAAGCTGCTGAATCAGTTTTTTGCTCCAGGGAGGCCTCCAGCATCATATATAATGGTGCTGGACCTTGTTTTTTGTGAACATACTAAGGTAAAATAAACAATATGGGGGATTTTCACCCATCCCATTTGTCGGGAGGTGCGGCCATGCCGTCATTAATTGAATCAATAAAAGAAGCTGAGGCAAAGGCGGCGGGGATACGCAGGGACGCGCTTGCGCAGGCCCGCGATATGGTGCTTCAGGCGGAAATCGACGCCGGAGCGCAGTTGGCAAGGGTGGCCGATGAATGCAGGCTTAAGCTTGTGTCGGCGCGCGAGGAGGCCGAATACGAGGGGCGTTCCATAGCTCAGGATATAGTGAGCCGGCGCGCGAACGAAGCGGGAAACATGTGCAAAAGAGCTGAAAAAAACCTGGATAAAGCGGCTTCATATATTTTTGAAAGGCTTGCCGAAGTATGATCGTTCCCATGAAGCGGCTTACGCTCGCCGCAATGAAGAGCGATTCCAAGCGGCTGATGAAGGCATTGCAGGGCATAGCCGCGGTGCATATATCCCATAGCGAGTGCGCAAACCCGGACGACGGCGAATTTAGAAGGCTTGGCGAGGCAAAGTCACGGATTGAACGGGCGCGTTCCGCGCTGCAGCCGTTTGCACAGAAGGCGCCGTTTTTAAAGCCTAAACCGAACGCCACGCTAAACGAGCTGGATCAGAGCCTGACCGGCGCCATACCGGTGCTGGAGGAGCTTGAACGGATCGAACATGATATAGCCCAGATTAAAGCCGAGATGGAAAAGCGCGGCGCTTTGGCGGACGCCCTTGAACCATGGACGGAGCTGGACGCGCCCATTGAGGAAATCCGCTCCACTAGAAGCGTAAGATACATTACGGGCTATATACGCAAGGACAGCCTGGATAAGCTGGAGCTGCCGGAAGCGGCCTGTATGCAGGCGTTTGGCGGCGGGCGCGACAGCGCATTGCTGATAGCGGTTCATGACAGCGCTTTGGACGACGCATATACTGCGCTAAGAGCGCTGGATTTTATAGATTATCAGCTCCCACAGCTTACGGGCACTCCGAAGGAAAACATTGCAAGGCTAAAGGGTGAGAAGGACGGGCTTAAAGACCGATTGTCGTCGCTAAACGGTGCGCTTGAAGGCTTAGGTGAGCACTATGGCACCATAGAAATGGCGGCGGACGCCGTGGCCATAGCGCTTGAGCGCGAGGGCAAATGCCTTGAGCTGGGCGCCATGGACAGCGTATTTATGCTTGAGGGCTGGGTACGTGCCGATCATGAGGGCAAGGTTAGGGAAACCATTGAAAAAAGCGCATCCGTATATTATCTCGATACGCGGGATCCCCTCCCGGAGGAAAACCCGCCAAGCGCGCTGAAGAACAATAAGCTTGTGGAACCTTTTGAGGCCATAACCAATATGTATTCCCCGCCGTCGTACAGGGGAATAGACGCGGCGCCCCTTACAATGCCGTTTTATCTTCTGTTCTTTGGAATGATGCTTTCCGATTCAGGCTATGGGCTGCTTCTTTTTATCGGAGGAACGCTGCTCACAAGGCTTAAAAGGCCTTCGGGCGATTTTGGCAAGCTTGTCAAGGTAATCTCCATGAGCGGACTTTCCACCGCCATATGCGGCCTCTTTATCGGAACGTTTTTTGGTATGGATTGGCAGCAGCTTTTGGGGCCGTCTTCCCCGCTGCCGCTTTTGTTTAATCCAATGGATCAGGTCATGCCCATGATATTTATCTGCTGTGGCCTGGGCCTGCTCCAGATGTTTACGGGCATTGCGGCAAAGATGTATATGTGCTTCCGCAACGGCGACCCCGCCGCCGCCATATTCGACAACTTTTCATGGATACTGATCGTGCTGGGAATTGTCGGAGTAATCTTTGCGGGGGATATGCCCACGGTGCATACCATTGCAATCGTAATGGCGGCCGTAGGCGGAGTAATGCTTCTGTTTTTCTCAAACAGGAGCACAAAAAACCCGATAAAGCGGATGGGGACCGGCTTTGGGCAGCTCTACAACATAACAAGCTGGCTGGGGGATACGCTGTCGTATGTCAGGATAATGGCCCTGGGCCTTGTAACGGGCGCCATGGGGATGGTGTTCAACATGATCGGCGGCATGCTTATGGATCCCTCGGGCAAGGCTAGCTTTATAAGCATAGCGGTAGGATTTATCGCGGCTTTGATACTGCTTAGTGTCATGCATCTGTTCAGCCTGTTTATAAATACGCTTGGTACCTATGTGCACTGTGCCAGGCTCCAGTATGTAGAGTATTACGGAAAGTTTTATGAAGGCGACGGAATAGCGTTTGATCCGCTGGGCTATAACACAAAGCATGTTAATGTAAAGGGGACGGACGACCGCTGAAAACCGTTTTTTGCGGCTGCTTCCGCTTAAGATAGAGCATAAACACTATCAGGAGGAACACACAATGTTTGAAAATGTCGAATGGGGAACGATCTTTACAGCGCTTGGAGTGGTGCTGTCCCTTGTGCTTCCGGGCATAGGCTCGGCCATTGGAGTGGCTAGGGCGGGCCAGGCTGCCGCAGGGGTTGTCGCTGAACAACCGGAGAACTTCTTTAAATGCATGATAGTGCAGCTTCTTCCGGGTTCGCAGGGTATATATGGCCTTGTAATCGCGTTTATGATACTCAGCAGCTCCGGACTTATGGGCGGAACAGCCCCCAATGTAGGCGTAGGTCTGCAGATGCTTGCGGCGTCGCTGCCTATGGCGTTTGGCGGACTGGTGTCGGCGATACAGCAGAGCAAGGTAGCCGTAGCCGGAATCAACATAATAGGCAAGCGCTCAAACGGCCTTATGAACGCAATGCTTCTGACGCTGATGGTTGAGCTTTACGCGCTGTTTGCACTGCTCATATCAATAATGATGATTTAATGCAAGGAGAGCACCACACATGCCTAATCAAGGGAACAACGGCCTTGACGCCCTTATAGAGAGAATACTGGGCGACGCGCGCAAGGATGCTGAAGCAACGCTCAGCAACGCCGAACGCGAGGCTCAGGCCGTGATGGAGCGCACCGAGCGTCAGGCGGACGCGCTTAAGGCCGATTACGAACGCAAGCGGATAGAATTAGCAAGCTCTATCCTTGACAGAAGCCGCACCAACGCTCAGCTTGAGGGCAGAAAGGCGGCGCTTGAGCGCAGGCGGAAGCTTATTGACAGGGCGTTTACGGCGGCGTTTGAGAAGCTGTGCTCCTTAACCGGACAGCGCAGGGAAAGCCTGCTGCGCGGACTGCTCATAAGGGAATCCGAGGGCGGAGAAACGGTGCGCTGCGCCGTGCGCGACAGAGACGTTGTAACCGGGTTGCTGCCCAAGATAAACGGGGAATTGTCTAAAAAGGGCCTTAAGCCCCTGACGCTTGGAGAGAACGCGGCCATAGCCGGAGGCTTTATATTAACGGCAGACCAATATGAGAAGAACTGCTCGTTTGAAGCCATGCTTGAGGACGCCAAAGCGGCGTGCGAGGGCGAGGTTTCGGGTATCCTTTTTCCAGAGGGGCTTTAATCCGGATCAACCCCGAATATAACGCTTGTACCTTAAGATTCCCCGCATAGGCGGGCGGCCTTGCGACAGGGGCCGTCTAGATAGGAGAAGCCAATGCAAGATAGTACGATCTATGCCGTTGCCCGTATACGTACCCTTGAAAAGGGGCTGTTAAGCGCTGAAAGAATCAAGCGGATGGCCCAGGGGAGCCTGGACGACGCGATGCGCCTTCTCATAGAGACGGGGTACGGTTCGATGCCGGAAGCAACAGCGGACGATCTTGATACGCTCATTAAAAACGAACTTGACCGTATGCGCGCGGTTATACAGGAGGTAACGCCAGATAAGGCGCTGACCGACGTTTTCTTAATGCGCGCCGATGTTACAAACCTAAAGACGCTTATAAAACTGCGCCTGATGGATGAGCTTAACACGGCGGCGGACAATGTATCGGACATCGGGACGTATGATACGGAGCGGCTTGCGCAGATGGTGGCTGATAAGAATTATTCTGAGCTGCCAGAACAGTTCAGCGGGGAGCTGAACGCGCTTGAGGAGCGCTTAGACGCGCGGGTAAACCCGCGTGATATTTCCACTACGCTGGACCGCGCCTATTACAGGTATGCCCTTTCCTTCAAAAACCCGTTTGTAAACGCGTATTTTGGGGCAAGCGCTGATTTTACCAATGTTTTAACCCTGTTGAGGCTGAGAAGAAACGGCGAAGGGGCAAAGGCGCTTGAACCGGCGCTGCTTCCTGGAGGGGAAATAGCGCTTGAGCGGCTTCTAAAATATTTTGACGCCCCGGTTGACGCGATAGCCAGGTCAATAGGCGGCGGGGCCGCGCGGGACAGCATTGCGGCGGCATTGGAAGAAACGATCAGGAGCGGCGATCTGTCCGCGGTTTCAAAACACCGTGACAGCTACCTGATGAGGATGATAAGGGCGCATAAATGGGAAACCGAATCAATACTTCCAGTTATAGGTTATATGCTTGCCAGGGAGCAGGAAGCGCAGGCTGTAAGGATCGTGATAACGCTCAAGCGCAACGGATTCACACAAGACGATATACTCGAAAGGCTGAGGGAGCTGTATGTCTGACAACAGGGCCAATATAGCTATAATAGGCGACCGCGATTCGGTGATGCTCTTCAAGGCGATTGGACTCGCGGTTTACGCGGAGAATGAGGCGCTGGGCGCTTCAAAGCGGATTGCCGCGCTTGCCAGGGCAGGATGCAAGGTGATCTTTATTACCGAGCCGCTTTTTGCGCGGTGCGGCGAAACGATAGAAAAATACAGGGATCAGGCGTATCCCGCTATCATACCGGTACCGGACAGCCAAGGATCCGGCGGCGTCGCGATGGCGAAGATAAAGGCTAATGTTGAAAAGGCCATTGGCGCCGATATACTGTTTACGGAGGAATGATGCGATGGCAACACAAGGCACAATAATAAAGGTATCCGGTCCACTGATAATGGCGAGCGGGATGGCCGACGTTCAGATGTACGACGTTGTGCGCGTATCTGAAAAAAGGCTGATCGGCGAAGTAATTGAGCTTCGCGGAGATAAGGCGTCGATTCAGGTTTACGAAGAAACTGGGGGAATAGGGCCTGGAGAGCCGGTTGTATCCACTGGGGCCCCGCTTTCAGTAGAGCTTGCGCCGGGCCTTATCGAGTCCATCTACGACGGAATTCAGAGACCGCTGAACAAAATCCGCGAAAAGGCCGGAGACAGGATCACCAGGGGCATAGAGGTCCAGGCGCTCGACCATGAGCGGCTATGGGATTTTAAGCCGGCCGCGCGCATTGGAACAATGGTAAGCGGCGGGGATATACTTGGCCTTGTACAGGAGACGGAGGCGGTGGAGCACCGCGTTATGGTGCCTCCCTATGTTGAGGGCAAGCTGATATGGCTATATGAGGGAAAAGCAAATATAGAGGCTCCGATAGCTAAGATAGAAACCAAGGATGGAGTAAAGGAAATCCCGATGTTGCAGAAATGGCCCGTAAGGCGCGGACGCCCATATAAAAAGAAGCTGCCGCCATCAGAACCTATGATAACAGGCCAGCGCGTAATAGACACCCTTTTCCCCGTGGCAAAGGGAGGGGTGGCGGCAGTACCAGGCCCGTTTGGAAGCGGTAAAACCGTGGTTCAGCATCAGCTGGCCAAGTGGGCGGACGCGGACATCATCGTTTACGTGGGCTGCGGCGAGCGGGGCAACGAGATGACCGACGTGCTCCGGGAGTTCCCGGAGCTGAAGGACCCCCGCACCGGGGAGTCCCTGATGAAGCGGACGGTGCTGATCGCCAACACCTCCGACATGCCCGTGGCCGCCCGTGAGGCGTCGGTCTACACGGGCATCACCATCGCGGAGTACTTCCGCGACATGGGTTATGATGTGGCCGTTATCGCCGACTCTACCTCCCGCTGGGCCGAGGCCCTGCGCGAGATGTCCGGCCGGTTGGAGGAGATGCCCGGCGAGGAGGGATATCCCGCCTATCTGGCCTCCCGTCTGGCGCAGTTCTATGAGCGCGCCGGCGTGGTGCAGTGCCTGGCCAGCGACGAGCGCACCGGCTCCCTGACCGCCGTGGGCGCGGTGTCGCCTCCCGGCGGCGACCTGAGTGAGCCGGTGGCACAGGCCACCATGCGTATCGTCAAGGTCTTCTGGTCGCTGGACGCTTCGCTGGCCTATCGCCGCCACTTCCCGGCCATCAACTGGCTGAACTCCTACTCCCTGTATCTGGACGCGGTGACGCCCTGGTTCAACGAGAACATGGGCGAGGACTTCATCCGGAACCGCAACCGCGCCATGCACCTTTTGCAGGAGGAGAACGAGCTGAACGAGATCGTCCAGCTGGTGGGCAAGGATTCCCTGTCCGCCAACGACCAGCTGACGTTGGAGATCGCCCGGATGCTGCGGGAGGACTTCCTGCAGCAGAATGCCTTTATGGACGTGGACTCCTACTCCAGCTTTGACCGGCAGATGCAGCTGCTGGGGCTGATCCTGCACTACGAGTCCCTGTGCCGCGGCGCTGTGGACAAGGCCGTGGCCCCATCCGCGCTGTACGCCATCCCCGCCCGGGAGAAGCTGGGCTGGGCCAAGTACGCCGCCGCAGAGGAATACGCCGCCAACTACGCCGCCGTCCGCGCTGATATGGAGCGCGAGATCGCCGAGCTGATCCGAAAGGCTGGTGAAGAGGAATGATGAAGGAATACCGTACCATCCACGAGGTGTCCGGTCCCCTGATGGTGGTGGACCATGTGGAGGGCGTCACCTATGACGAGCTGGCGGAGATCCAGCTGCACAGCGGCGAGGTCCGCCGCTGCAAGGTGCTGGAGGTCAACGGCGACCGCGCCGTGGTCCAGCTGTTCGACTCCTCCGCCGGCATCAACCTGCGGGATGCCACCATCCGCTTCCTGGGCCACCCCTTGCAGCTGGGCGTATCCGCCGATATGCTGGGGCGCGTGTTCAACGGCATGGGCGAACCCATCGACGGCGGCCCCGCCCTGCTGGCGGAGGAATACCGGGACATCAACGGCCTGCCCATGAACCCGGCGGCCCGTGACTATCCCAACGAGTTCATTCAGACCGGCATCAGCACCATCGACGGACTGAACACGCTGGTCCGCGGCCAGAAGCTGCCCATTTTCTCCTGCTCCGGCCTGCCCCACGCCAATCTGGCGGCGCAGATCGCCCGACAGGCCAGGGTGCTGGACGACAGCTCCAACTTCGCCGTGGTGTTCGCCGCCATCGGCATCACCTTTGAGGAGTCTGAATTCTTTGTCCAAGAGTTTCAGCGCACCGGTGCGATCCACCGCACGGTGCTGTTCTCCAATCTGGCGGGCGACCCCGCCGTGGAGCGTATTGCCACTCCACG
>OHTD01001349.1_pt1 | contig 10935 bp, 10 predicted proteins | sample 1578871 | NCBI WGS metagenome assembly OHTD01 (sample SAMEA3879574, study PRJEB24766) | human gut metagenome | biome: human-associated habitat; feature: feces | place: USA | collected 1985/1987 | reverse complement strand
AAGCAAGCGGTTACAGCTGTAAGTATGGAAAGTGCAGTTAAGCTGAATGAAAACAGTACTAAAAGGCTAACGGCAAAGGCAGTACCGAATACAGCGTCAAATGCAAGGCTTAGCTTCAAAAGCAGTAACGCATCGGTAGCTGCTGTAAGCTCCAACGGCGTTATTACGGCAAAATCAAAGGGCAGCTGTGTAATTACAGCTACTGCTACAGACGGCAGCGGCAAAAGTGCCAAATGCAGGGTAACTGTTGTAAGGCCCGTAACTAATGTAAAATTAAACGCACATACTATTAGCTGGAATGTAGGCAAAAAGGCACACTTCCGTCCAACAGTAACACCTACTACAGCTTCAAATATCAGTGTTAAATATACAAGCAGCAACAGAAGGGTTGCTATGGTAGACGGCAACGGTCTGCTTACAGCCGTAGGCAAGGGTACTTGTACTGTTACCTGTACAGCGGCAGACGGCAGCGGCAAAAAGGACACCTGTAAGGTTACTGTAAAGCAGCCTGTAAGAAAGCTTACAATTTCAGGCGGCAGCAGCGTAAACGAGGGCAGCAGCATAGAATTAAAGGCAGTAGCCGCACCGTCTAACGCAACAAACAAAAATGTTACCTGGAGCAGCAGCGACAAAACAGTTGCAAAGGTAAGCTCAACAGGTAAGGTTACAGCCCTAAAGGCAGGCAAGGCAACAATTAAATGTACCGCAAAGGACGGCAGCAGGGTTGCGGCAAGCAAAACAGTTACTGTAAAGGCCGTAAAGCCAACAGGTCAGAAAATTGCCGACTATGCCGCACAGTGGGCAGGCGTAACACCTTATGTATGGGGAGGAAAAAGCCTGCGTACAGGAGCCGACTGTTCGGGCTTTGTATGCTGCATATACGAAAACTTCGGCTACGACCTGTGGGACTATAGAGTAGACCTTGATATGGTGGGCGACAATGTTTCACTGGCAAAGGCACAGCCCGGCGACATTGTGGTGTATCCGGGCCATGTGGCAATATATGCAGGCAACGGTATGGTTACACACGCTTTGAACGAAAATGTAGGCGTTCTTACAACACCTCTTTCATGGGGCGGCACAGTAAGGTGTGTAAGAAGAGTGGTTGACTGATAAAATAAAAAAGATAATATAATTATCCGCAATATATACATAGGACGCACACCGAAGCAGAGGCTTTGGTGGTGCGTTCTTTTTCTTAGCCGAAAAACAAATACATAAAAATTATAGCAACCACTTTAAAAGCGGTATTTATTTTGTTATAATAATAGCTAACAGTAATTTTTATTAAAACAGAAAGAGGAAACAGCAATGAGTAACAAAACTGTTCGCACCAGATTTGCACCCAGCCCTACAGGCTTTATGCATATAGGTAATTTAAGAACCGCACTGTATGAATATTTAGTAGCTAAAAGTCAAGGCGGCGACTTTGTTCTGAGAATAGAGGATACTGACCGTGAAAGATATGTAGAGGGTGCTGTGGATATTATATATAACACCCTTAAGATTGCCGGACTTCAGCACGACGAAGGTCCTGACAAGCCGGGTAAGTACGGCCCCTATGTTCAAAGCGAAAGACTTAATATGTACAAGCCATATGCGGAGCAGCTTATTGAACAGGGCAAGGCATACAGGTGCTTCTGCACAAAGGAGCGTTTGGACAGCCTAAAGGATGACGAAACACCGGGCGGCGGCTACGACAGACATTGCCGTGACCTGCCACAGGAGGAAATAGACAGGCTTTTGGCAGAGGGCGTACCTTATGTAATCAGACAAAAAATGCCTCTTGAGGGCAGTACAACCTTTACCGACGCTGTTTTTGGCGAAATTACAGTAGAAAACAGCGAGCTGCAAGACCAGATTTTAATAAAAACAGACGGCTACCCTACCTATAACTTTGCAAACGTGGTAGATGACCATACCATGAATATCACCCATGTGGTACGAGGCAACGAATATCTGTCCTCCTCCCCAAAATATGTACGCCTGTACGAAGCTTTCGGATGGCAGGTACCGGTATATATCCATCTGCCGCTGATCACCGATGAGAACCACAAGAAGCTGTCCAAGAGAAGCGGACATGCTTCCTTCGAGGATCTGATCGATCAGGGATTCATTACCGAAGCCATCGTGAACTATGTGGCACTGCTTGGATGGAGCCCGGAGGATAACCGCGAGATTTTCTCTCTGGATGAATTGATCAAGGAGTTCGATTACCATCGCATCAGCAAGTCCCCGGCAGTCTTCGATATCGTGAAATTGCGTTGGATGAATGGTGAATATCTGAAGGCTATGGATTTCGACAAGTTCTATGAGATGGCAGAGCCTTACCTGAAGGCAGCGATTAGCAAGCCTCTGGATCTGAAGAAGATCGCAGCCATGGTAAAGACCCGAATCGAAGTATTCCCGGATATTGCCGGACTGGTAGATTTCTTCGAGGAGCTTCCGGAATATGACGTGGCAATGTATACACACAAGAAGATGAAGACTACCGCAGAGACTTCTCTGGAGGTATTGAAAGATCTGCTTCCGATCCTGGAGGCACAGGAGGATTACAGCAATGACGGGCTGTATCAGACTCTTGTAAAATATGTGGAGGAAAAATGCAATGCTTTGTGAGTATGTAAAAGAAAAAGAATACAAGAATGGTTATGTGATGTGGCCGATCCGTACCGCCGTATCCGGCAAGCAGATGACACCCGCCGGTGCTACGGAGATTATGGAAGTCCTGGGCAAAGAGGAATCTCTGGCAAGAATCCGCAAAGGAATCGAGTTATTACAGGCAAATGTCTGATCTGACATGCTTAAATGCCTCCCAGCGGGAGGCTGTCACGTTCGGAGAGGGACCGCTGTTATTACTGGCGGGCCCCGGCTCCGGCAAGACATTTACCATCACCCAGAGGATCCTGTATCTGATCCGGGAACGCCGGATCACCCCGGAGAAGCTTCTGGTGATCACCTTTACCAGAGAAGCGGCTCTATCCATGAGGCAGCGCTTTGCGCAGATATCTCCACAGGAAGTGCATACCGTCAATTTTGGAACATTTCATTCTGTTTTCTATCAAATCCTGCTCCAGTCGGGCAGAATTTCATCAGGCAATATTTTAAACGACAGACAAAAAAGAGATCTTATCCTTCCCATTTTGAAGAAAATAACAGACTGTAAAAAAAGATCCGCAGAGGAAGTAACGGAGCTTGCCGGGAACTATCTTGCTGCCATCGGTTATTACAAAAATACCGGCGATATTGAGAACAGCAGAAAGAAGCTTCCGGAAGAAGAAAAACAACATTTTTCCAGGATCTATGAAGCTTATGAGGAGGCGAGAAAAAATACTGGAGGCCTTGATTTTGAGGATATATTAAAGGAATGTGAGGAGTTTCTGCAAAGGGATCCGGGGCAGCGTACATACTGGCAGAACCGGTTTGAATATATACTGATTGATGAATTTCAGGATATCAATTACAGACAGTACAGTATCGTGAAAATTCTGGCGGAAAAACATAGAAATATTTTTGCAGTGGGGGATGATGATCAGGCCATTTACGGATTCCGCGGAGCCAGACCAGCCTGCATGAGACAGTTTGTAGAGGAATTTGGTGCAAAGCAGATCCTTCTTCGGACGAATTATCGCAGTCATCCGGATATCGTGGAGGCATCCCTGGCGGTGATAGATGAGAATAAAGACCGTTTTCATAAGGATCTGGAGCCTTGCGAGGCGCATAGACGGCAGGCAGGGGGTCATAAGACTGACGCCGGATACCGGAAGGAATATCGGGTAAAAATCAGGGAATTCAGTGAGGCTTCGGAACAAATGAGTTATCTGGTACAAAGCTTGAAAAATCGGATAAATGGGGAGACCTGTGCTGTATTGTTCCGGACAAATCTGGCCATGCAGGGCGTGGCGGCGAGACTTACCGGGGAGGGGATCCCTTTTTCCATGAAAGAGAAGGGGAGAAACATTTACGACCATTTTATCGCACAGGATCTTCTGTCCTATCTGCGGATCGCGCAGGGGTGTGCTACAAGAGCGGATTACCTGAGGGTGAGCAACAGACCATATCGGAATATTTCCAGAGAGGCTTTTGGTGCCGAAGCATCTTTACCGGCTTTGAAGAAATATTATGAAGATCTGACTGCGGGAAGTTTGGACGCGGGGCAGCAAAAGGCGCAGAAAGCGGTCGGAGTATGGATACGACAGATGGAATTTGTAAAAAATACGGAACTGAAGCTTGCAATGGCATTTTTGCGTAAGGCGTGCGGCTATGAGAGATACCTGCGGGTGAGAGCTGCACAGGAGGGAAAAACAGATCTGACGGAATGGCAGGAAGTGCTGGATTTTATCACGGAGGATGCGGGACGATACCGAAGCCTTGAAGAATGGCAGGAAGCACAGGAGCTTTACCGGGAACAACTGCAATGCAGGGAAACTGTAAGGAGTGGCATGCAGAAGAAGCAGGAAAAACAGGAAAACAGCGGGATCACTCTGCTGACGGTACATGCGGCAAAGGGACTGGAATTCGACCATGTGTGGATCCCGGACTGTAATGAGAAGACCTTTCCCCACGGAAGCTCCCGGGAGCCGGAGCATTGTGAAGAGGAACGACGGATCTTCTATGTGGCGATGACACGGGCAAAAAAAGACCTGGAACTTCTCTGCCTTACAGGCACGAGAGAGCGTCCCAGGTTCCCTTCCAGATTCCTTATTCCTCTGAATCGTTATCATCGATGATCTCGTCAAATTCACAGCTGTCGAGATACTCATCAAAAGCATCGGCAACCTTTTCGTAGACATCATCATCTTCAATGTATGCGAGAATGGGTTCTTCATTCGGGTCATCCGGATTCTCGGAATATCCGTAGAACCATACTTCTCCGTCTTCGTTTTCGCCGTCCTCGTCCAGAGGCAACAGTACGATATAGTCCTTGGCCTCTACGGTGAGAATGGTAATGATGGCACAGTTGACAACAGTGCCGTCTTCCAGCTCCAGCTCAACGGTCATTTCTTCATCTTCATAGCTTTCTTTTTTACCCATGGGAATCCTCCTGTTATGTTTATTGGGTGTAACAGTACTTTGTTCCTTTATTATAACCGCTTACGGATATTCTTGCAATGCTTGTTTTTCTTACACTTACAGACTATAATAAAAATGGACAAAGAGACTGTAAGTGATAGAAAACTGGAAGATGGGGTATGACAATGACAGAAAAAAAGCATGCAATAAAGCCTTACCCTCTGGGGGCGCATGTGGAGGACGGAGCCATCCGTTTTGCCTATGCGTCCGGGAAAAAGGATTGCGGCATTCTCATATATGATAGAAAGAGTGGAAAAAAAACGCACAGGGTTCCGTTTCGACAGGAGGAGCGGATGGGAAATGTGTACTGTAAATATCTGGAACTGGAGCCGGAAAATGTCGGGTATCAGTTCTATGAAGGGGAGCGTACTGTGCCGGATCTGCATGCACAGGGGTTCCTGCGTAAGCCTGCTTATGGGAAAATACGTAAGCCTGCGGATCGCATTGCAGTATTTCCCAACGAAGATTTCGACTGGGAACAGGATATGCACCCTATGCTTCCCTATGAAGACAGCACCTGCTATTGCCTTCATGTGCGTGGCTTTACCATGCATGCCTCATCTCAGGTAACACATCGAGGTACCTTTGCAGGGGTTGTGGAGAAGCTGGACTATCTGCAGGAAATCGGTGTGACAACCGTGGAATTCCAACCGGTCTATGAATTCGATGAGACACCGGAGAAGACGGTGCCGAAGACCTCCGGAGAGCTTGTGGCCGTGGCGGGGGAAAAGAACGGAGAAGGTAAATTGCCCGGCTACCGGGTGCTGAACTATTGGGGCTATCGGGAAGGCTTCTATTATGCGCCTAAGGCAGCCTATGCGGCAGGGGAAGACCCGGCGGAAGAGTTTCGTCTTATGGTAAAAGAATTCCATAAGCGAAAAATGGAAGTGATCCTGCAGTTCTATTTCCCCCGGGGAATGGATGCGGCAGAGATCGGGAATATTTTAAGATTCTGGGTATTATCCTATCATGTGGATGGTTTTCATCTGATGGGGGAGGGAGTACCGGCTCAGATGCTGGCTGGAGATCCGGCATTGTCCGGGACAAAACTGTGGCATTATTCCTTTGATACGGAGCAACTCTATGATCCGGCAGTGAAGCCGGAATACCGGAATCTGGCGGAATACCGGGACGATTATCTGTATACCATGCGTCGTTTTCTTAAGGGAGATGACAATATGCTATCGGGCGTATTGTATGAGATGCGTCATATCCCCGCCAATATGGGACGGATCCATTATCTGTCCAATTATTACGGCCTTACGCTGATGGATATGGTGTCCTATGATCACAAGCATAATGAAGCCAACGGAGAAGGTAACCGGGATGGCAATGATTATAACTGCAGCTGGAACTGTGGGGAGGAAGGACCGTCCAGACGGAAAAAAGTGCAGGCACTTCGGAAAAAACAGTTACAGAATGCATTTTGTATGTTGCTGCTGACACAGTCCACCGTTGATTTTCATGGGGGATGAGTTTGGCAATTCCCAGCAGGGCAACAATAATCCCTATTGTCAGGATAATAAAATTACCTGGCTGAACTGGCAGGATAAGGAGAAAAATGCGGAATTATTGAATTTCTGGAAACAGATGATTGCTTTCCGGAAAGCTCACCCGATCCTGCACCCTGTCGAAGAACTGCGAATCCTGGACAGCCTGTCCTGTGGTTATCCGGATCTGTCCTATCACGGACAGAATGCCTGGAGGCCCCAGACAGAGAGCTATAACCGGCATGTAGGCATTATGTACTGCGGAAAGTATGCAAAGACACCACAGGGTGGGGAGGATTCTTTCCTCTATGTTGCCATGAATATGCACTGGGAGCCGCAGAAACTGGCATTTCCAAAGCTGCCGAAGGGTATGGAATGGAATCTTGTGCTGGCAACGGAGAAGGCGGAAGATACTCTGACAGTGCAGGAGAAAGAAGAACAGTCCAGAGAGCAGACGGGGATCATTGCCCCCAGAAGTATTGCAGTATATGAAGGCGTTGTGATGGCAGCATCACAAGACAAGGAGAAAAAAGTTTCGGCAAGATCTTTAAAAAAGAAAACAGATGCTGCCGGAGAAAGATGATAGAACGAAATGAATATCTGGAAACATTTTAAAACGATCACACATCATAAGATCCTTGTGGCAAAGGGCTGCTTTAAGGTAGGTCTGTATAAACAGGGATTGTTGCATGATATGTCCAAGTATAGTCCCACAGAGTTCTGGGTAGGGGCAAAATACTATCAGGGGACACGCAGCCCCAACAATGCGGAACGAGAAGACATCGGTTATTCCAGCGCCTGGCTGCACCATAAGGGCCGGAATAAACATCATTACGAATACTGGATCGATTACAGCATGCAGGCACTGCCCGGTGGAATGGCTCCGGTGCCGATGCCGGATAAGTATATTGCGGAAATGATCATGGATCGGATCGCTGCCAGCAAGGTCTATATGGGAGGCGAATACACGGACAGGTCTCCTCTTGATTACTATTATCAGGGGACAGATAGGGCACCCATTCATCCGGAGACGAAGGCAAAACTGCTATATGTGCTGGAAATGCTGGCAGAGGAGGGAGAGGAGAAGACCTTCCGGTTTATCAAAGAGGAACTGGTGCAGCATAAACGGTGTATGGACTGGCACCAGCTGGAGAAAGCGGAATAGAATAGTAAAAAACAGTGGTAAGCAGAGGATCCTATGAACTGTATCATTCTGTTATTGTTACTATTTTGTGGTGGAAATTCCTGTAGCAACGGCTGTAGCTGTATAGGAAACAGCAATCGCAGTTCCTGCGGAAACAACAATTCCTGTGGGAATTCCAATAACTCCTGCGGAAGCAGTAGTTCCTGTGGCAGCTCGAATGCCTGCGGCGTACGTTGTCTGGAAGACGAGGGACGCGGTGGAGACAGAGACCGCAGACCGCCCAGACCGGATTTCCCGAATTTCACACCGGTGGATGATCCGGCATTTTCCAGGAGAAATGACGGAAGATGCGAGACCTGTGGATGTGAGCAGAATTCCTGAAAATATGGGTAACAGGAAAGCCCCTGAACTGTCTTGGCAGTTCAGGGGCTTATTTTGTCTGAAAGACTAGTTGGACATAACTTCTTTCCAGTATTTGTTGTAGAGTTCTTCGCCGTCCTCTCCGAGGTACAGGAAGGTCTCCAGATTGTTATACTGCGTCAGATCCGGGAAAGCAATGGGAGAATTCTTCAGATCTTCATCCTCGATCAGCTCTCTGGCGGCGGTATTAGGAGTACCATAGGTGATGTACTCGAAATTCTTCAGTGCTACATCCGGATGACACATGAAATCGATGAATTTCTCCGCATTTTCCTTGTTGGGAGCATTCTTCGGGATTACCCAGCCATCGATCCAGACATTGGTGCCTTCCTCGGGAATCACGAAATCCAGATCCTCATTTTCGCTCATAACATAAAGAGCATCGCCGGAGAACATAACACCCATGGCAGCCTCGCCACCGATCATTTTATCACGTACCTGATCTACTACATAGGCCTGTACCAGAGGCTTCTGGGCAATCAGATCCTCTGTGGCAATCTGCAGTTCGGATTCGTCCAGACTGTTGGAAGAGAAGCCGTTCTTTTTCAGTGCCACCATGAAGCAGTCCTTGATGGAATCCATCATCAGGATTTCATCGGAATACTTTTCATCCCAGAGATCAGCCCATTTGGTGGGAGGGGTATCTACCAGAGTCTTATTATAGATGATTCCTACAGTTCCCCAGCAGTAGGGAACACAGTACTTGTTGCCGGGATCGTAGGCGGCAGCCTGCTCATAATACTCGGCACCGATGTTTTCCTTGGCATTGGGGATCCTGTCATAATCCAGTTCCTGGATCAGGTCGTTTTCAATCATTTTCTGTACCATGTAATCGGAAGGACATACCACATCATAAGCGGAAGAACCAGCTTCTACCTTGGGATACATGATCTCGTTGGTCTCGAACTCATCGTAGACCACTTTGATTCCGGTCTCTTTTTCGAACATGGTGATCGTATCGGGATCGATATATTCACCCCAGTTGTAGACGATGACTTCACCGTTTTCACCACCGGCGGAAGAGGACCCGCAGCCGGTCAGAGCAGTTGCGGTAAGGATACCGCACAGAAGCAGTGCAATAAATTTTTTCATTTCTTTTCCTCCTGAATCTATTTTCAAAGAATTATTTCTTCTTCTTTGCCATGGGCATGTAGTTCACCAGTAAAAGCAGAACCAGTACCGTCACAAAAATGATGGTGGACAATGCATACATTTCCGGCTTGATGCCCTTCTTTACCTCAGTGTAGATTTTGGTGGACAGTGTGTCGACACCGGGACCTTTGGTAAAGTGGGTAATGATAAAATCATCCAGTGACATGGTAAATGCCATCAGGAAACCGGAAAGGATACCCGGCAGGATATCCGGAAATACCACCTTGAAAAAGGCGTAGGTCTGGGAAGCGCCCAGGTCAAGGGCGGCCTCATACGTGCTGGGGTTCAACTGCTTCATACGGGGCATTACGCTTAAGATCACATAAGGAATATTAAACGTAATGTGTGACAGCAGAATCGTACCAAAACCAAATTTGGCTCCAAGGCTTAAGAACAGAAGCATCAGGGAGATACCGGTAACAATCTCTGCGTTCAGCATGGGAATATTTGTGATTCCCATAAGGATCGTACGGCTGGTACGCTTCATGGATTGCATGGCAATACAGGCAATCGTACCAATGAAGGTGGCAATCAGTGCAGACAACACAGCCAGCGCCAGTGTATTCCACAGAGCCTGCATGATCTGTTCGTTCTGGAACAGGGCAGCATACCATTTGGTCGTAAAACCTCCCCATTTTGCACGGGTCTTACTGGCGTTGAAGGAGAGTACGATCAGGGTAACGATGGGGGCATACAAAAAGATAAAGATCAGCCCCAGATATATTTTCTGTGCCGTTGTTTTGATCATAATGTGTTCGCCTCCCCCTCTTTATCCGTGATTACGGAGATCACCATATTGAAGATAATGAACAGCATCAGTACGATGGAAAGTCCGCTTCCCAGATTCCAGTTGCCGGTCTGGGTAAATTCCTGTTCGATGACATTACCAATGAGCAGGATTTTGCTGCCGCCTAAGATCTTACTGATCACGAAAGTGGTCAGGGAGGGGACAAATACCATAGTGATACCGCTGAACATGCCGGGCAGACTTAAGGGGAAGATGATCCGTACAAAGGTCTGCACACCGTTGGCACCAAGATCATAAGCGGCGTTGATTACGCTCTTGTCGATCTTGACCAGTACATTATAAAGAGGCAGTACCATAAAAGGCAAAAAGTTGTATACCATACCCAGTACGATGGCAGAGGGTGTATTAATAATATTTAACGCCGGCAGATGCAGGGTGGAGAGGATGCTGTTGATGACACCTGTCTTCTCAAGCAGTGTCTGCCATGCCAGGGTACGAAGCAGGAAGTTCATCCACATGGGCAGGATAAAGATCAATACCAGAAACGAGTTCTGGTTGACATTCATGTTACACAGGATCATGGCAAGGGGATATGCCAGAAGCAGGCAGATCACAGTGCTGATCACGGATAACTTCAGCGCTTCCCACAGAGCCTTGGAATGCTCGGCGGTTGCGATCGCCAGAATATTATCCAGCGTAAAAGCACCGCTCTTATCGGTCAGACCATAGTAGAAGACCATGCACAGGGGCACGATGACAAACATGGCTGACCAGAAGATAAAAGGGAGCGATAATAATTTTTTATTCATTGACTCCAATCGCCTCCTCATCCTCGGATTCCGGCTTCTTCATGATCTGGATGTTGAACGGATCCACTTTGATGCCGACTTTGGTCCCGACAGGAACCA
>OHTD01001347.1_pt1 | contig 10956 bp, 9 predicted proteins | sample 1578871 | NCBI WGS metagenome assembly OHTD01 (sample SAMEA3879574, study PRJEB24766) | human gut metagenome | biome: human-associated habitat; feature: feces | place: USA | collected 1985/1987 | reverse complement strand
TGATGATACCACCGAGACCGCAGGCAAATGCCAAAGGCATCAATTGACGGGAAGCAGGGATTTTAGCTGCAGAGCAGATACCCAAGGCAACCGGCAGCAGACAAGCTGCAGTACCAGTGTTGGATAATACAGAAGACAAAGCAGCACCAACAAACATTAAACCAAACATCAAGCTGTTTTCACCGGTACCGCAGAAATGAACTACAGTATTACCGATTTTTTGTGCAAGACCTGTGTAGAACATGGCTGCACCTACTACGAACATGCCTGCAAAGAGTACTACGGTCGAATTAGAGAGACCAGAAAATACTTGTTTAGCAGGGATAAAACCTAACAGGCCGCACGCGATAGCGCCGCCCATAGCTGTTATTGCAAGCGGAATGAGTTCGGTTACAAATAACAATGCAACAACAGCCAGAAGAATGAGACATTTTACTGCTGGGGACATTATAATTCCTCCTTTTAAATTAATTTTATATACAGCGCGTTCGGGGCGCGTATATCAAAATAAAGAGAATTTTGTAAAAGATCCTTAGCATTGCTTTCTATGAATTTTCTTGCAACACCTTATGATTCATTATACCACTATGCACTCAAATTTAAAAGTGTAAGTTTTATTTAATTTACAGCTTTTTTGACATTAAGGTATATTAATATAATACAATAATACTATTTTTACAATATTTAAGATTCTTTGTCCACTCAAAAAACATTATTCAAAATAACCAAAAGAAAAATTAATGTTTTTATCTTGGTTAACCAGCTTCAGGACTGCATTATTACTTGAAACTATAAAGAAAGCTTGTACTTCTCTTTACTACAGCATAATGATTTGCTTTATATTTTTCTTTTTCCAAAAAAAATAGGTGCACGATAAAGTGCACCTATTTCTGTTTATACTATAAATTATTTGACAGGTCCAATCATTGCAAGCATTGCACCTGCAGCTACTGCGGTACCGATAACACCAGCTACGTTCGGGCCCATAGCATGCATGAGCAGGAAGTTAGCAGGGTTAGCTTTTTGACCAACAACTTGGGATACACGTGCTGCCATCGGAACTGCGGATACACCAGCGGAACCGATAAGAGGATTGGTTTTACCACCATCCAGAACACACATGATTTTACCAAAGATAACGCCTGCAAAAGTACCAGCTGCGAAAGCAACAAGACCAAGGCAGATGATCAAGATGGTTTGATAGTTCAGGAAAGATTCAGCTTTCATAGTCAAACCTGTACCAGTTGCCAGCATGATCGTTACAATGTTCATCAAAGCATTTTGCGCTGTGTCAGAAAGACGATCCAAGCAGCCAGCTTCTTTGAACAAGTTGCCCAGCATTAACATACCAATCAAGGCAGTTACAGGCGGAAGCAACAAGCTGATAACGATAGTGGTTGCAATCGGGAATACGATTTTCTCAAAACGAGTTACAGGACGCAATTGTGCCATAACAATTTTACGGTCAGCTTCGGTAGTGCAAAGTTTCATAATAGGCGGTTGGATCAAAGGAACCAACGACATATAAGAATATGCAGCTACTGCGATAGCACCTAACAGGTTAGGAGCCATTTTTGCAGCCAGGTAAATAGCAGTCGGGCCATCAGCACCACCGATAATACCGATAGCGGATGCTTCTTGCACGGTAAATCCGAGCATCATAGCGCCCAGCAAGGAAATAAATACACCTGCTTGAGCTGCAGCGCCCAAAAGCAAAGTTTTCGGGTTTGCAATCAACGGACCAAAGTCTGTCATTGCACCTACGCCTAAGAAAATCAAAGGCGGGAAAATTTCATGATTAATACCATAAAGAATTACCTGCATAACACCCGGTTGATCTTCGAAACCGGTTTTAGGAACGTTTGCCAGCAAACAGCCGAATGCAATCGGAGACAACAGCAAAGGTTCAAAACCTTTACCAATAGCCAAATATAAAAGAATAATACCTACCAACATCATGATGGCATGACCCATGGTGAAAGCGGAGAAACCGCTGTCATTCCATACGGATTGTAAAGCAACTACAAATGCTTCCATTTATATCCTCCCAATGTTCAATTATTTGAGAGCTTCTAGTTTCAATCACAAATAAGCTCTCTTCTAAATATAAAAGTTATTGCTTTCTTATGACGCAAATTACATTACGATCATAACGTCGCCGGTACCAACAGTTTGACCTGCGGAAACGCGAACGTCAGAAATGGTGCCGTCAGCCGGAGCCATGATCTCGTTTTGCATTTTCATTGCTTCGAGAATCATCAATACGTCGCCGGATTTAACTGCGTCGCCAGCTTTAACTTTTACTTCGAGAACTTTACCAGGCATAGGAGCAGAAATGGTTGCAGAGCCAGCAGCAACAGGTTTTGCAGCCGGAGCCGGTGCAGCAGCTTTAGGAGCGGGAGCAGCGGCAGGTACCGGTGCAGCTTTAGGAGCAGCAGCTTTAGGAGCTGTTGCAGCAGCGCCGCCCATATCTTCAACTTCTACTTCATATGCAGTGCCGTTAACGGTAATGGTATATTTTTTCATGGATGTTAATCCTCCTTAAAATCTCGTAATAAAATAGATTAATTATTAACCCCAAATTAGAAGCATTCTTTACGTACACTAATTGCTTCAATATGAGCATTTTGTGTCCAGCCAGCTTCGGGCAGACGACGTACGCAGGCTATTTGCTCTGCGGAATGACCAAGAGCAGCTACAGCTGCTGCAATAACAGCAATTACTTCACTGTCATCCTGCACAGGAGCTGCAACAGCAGCAGGTGCTGCGGCAGGTGCCGGTGCTGCTACTGGATTAGCTGTTTTTTTTTGACGAGTAGGATCTACAAAGTAGATAACTTTCATCAAGAAACCCAGCATAGCCAATACACCAAAAACTATGGTCATATTGATAGCAGCAATCAACCAAGGATTAGTAGTTACAGGACCCATTATTTCACCTCATTCTTCTTAATTAATTAAGCACTATACTGCAAGCTGCAAATTACAAAGGAATATTGCCATGGCGTTTTGCCGGGCGAGTTTCACGTTTGGACTGCAACATTTGCAAAGCGTTGATGATGGTGGGACGGGTGTTTTTCGGCTCGATTACGATGTCTACCATGCCGCGCATTGCTGCTTGGTACGGAGTTGCAAAGTTATCGATATATTCTTCCGTTTTTGCTTTTACATCAGGATCATTTTTGAAGATGATGTTAGCTGCACCTGCAGGTCCCATTACTGCGATTTCTGCAGTCGGCCATGCAATTACTTGGTCTGCGCCCAAATCTTGGGAACACATTGCCAGGTAGGAACCACCGTATGCTTTACGGGTTACTACAGTAATTTTAGGTACAGTTGCTTCGGAATATGCATACAGCATTTTTGCGCCGTGACGGATGATACCGCCGTATTCTTGGTTACAGCCAGGCAGGAAGCCAGGTACGTCTACCAAGTTCAGCAAAGGAATGTTGAAAGCATCGCAGAAGCGAATAAAACGAGAGGATTTGTCGGATGCGTTGATATCCAGGCAGCCAGCCATTACTTTAGGTTGGTTTGCAATGATACCTACGGTTTGACCATCCATACGTGCAAAGCAAGTGATAATATTGGTTGCCCAATATTGTTGGGATTCATAGAATTCACCGTTGTCTACGATGGATTTGATTACGTCTTTCATATCATATGCTTGGTTGGAGTTATCCGGAAGCAATGTATTCAAGGAGTCATCAATACGCATCGGGTCGTCACCGGTTTCTACGATAGGAGCGCATTCCATGTTGTTGGAAGGCCGGAAGCTCAGCAGGTAACGGATCTGTTGCAAGCAGTCTTCGTCGTTTTCTGCAGCAAAATGTGCAACGCCGGAAGTGCTGTTGTGGGTCATAGCGCCACCCAGTTGTTCTTGGGTTACGTCTTCACCAGTAACAGATTTTACTACTGCGGGGCCGGTAATGAACATTTTAGAAGTGTTCTTTACCATGTAAATGAAGTCAGTCAGTGCCGGGCTGTATACAGCGCCGCCAGCAGAAGGACCCATGATAGCGGAGATCTGAGGAACTACGCCGGATGCAATAGTGTTTTCAAAGAAGATTTTTCCGTAACCAGCCAAAGCGTCAATTGCTTCTTGGATACGAGCACCGCCGGAATCGTTCAGGCCAACAAGCGGAGCACCCATTTTCAGGGACAGGCGTTGTACTTTTACGATTTTAGCAGCATGCATTTCGCCTAAAGAACCACCTTCTACAGTGAAATCTTGTGCGAATACATAAACCAGACGGCCATCGATGGTGCCGTAACCAGTAGTTACACCTTCGCCAGGAAGTTCTTTCTTCTCTTGGCCGAAATTTGTGCAACGATGTTTTACGAAACGATCCAATTCAACAAAGGATCCTTCGTCGAGGAGTGCAGCAATTCTTTCACGTGCAGTCATTTTGCCGGCTTCGTGTTGTTTTGCAACGCGTTTTTCGCCGCCTGCAGCCAGAATTACTTCGGACTTTTTGAGCATTTTCTCAATTTTTGCTTGAGTAGACAAATCTTACACCTCCATCATTATTGGGAGAACCTTATTTTATATACATCTACGCGGATGCAGACTCTTTGGTCCGCATCCGTGTAGTATGTAACAACTTAAAATAAAATCTTCAAAAGATTTTTGTAATTCCGTATTTTACGGAATTATTTTTTTGCCGGAGCGCAATACTCAAGCAAAATACCTACGGATTTCGGATGAACGAAAGCGATATCCATTCCGCCAGCACCGCCACGAGGAGCTTTGTCGATCATAGCAGCACCTTTTTCAATAGTGGTATCAATAGCTGCTTGAACATCATCAACGCGAACAGCGATATGTTGGATACCTTGTCCATTTTTAGCGATGTATTTGCCGATAGGGCCATCGCCATTTTCAGTGATATCAACAAGGAGCTCAAGCAAAGTTTCGCCACAGGGAATAAATACGGTTTTTACACCTTGCTCAGGAACAGCTTCTTCACCAGTGCAGCTCAAGCCAAGAACTTCAGTGTAGAATTTCTTGGAAAGATCCAGGTCTTTGCAAGCAATACCTACATGGTCAACACAAATTGTTTTAAACATTTCAAATTCCTCCTAAAAGTAATTTTGGTTGTTTTATCTTAAAACTTTACCAACAATGTCAGCGACAACAGAATACGGCTCAATTTCACGAATTTGAAGTTTTTCAACTAAAATATCAAATTCGGAAGTAGCTACAACATTCTTGTCGATATAACGGTTGACCCTGTCATTAAGCATAGCAGTAACTTCGTTTTTAATACGAGCTTTGCGTATTTTGCTCAATTGATCAGATTCAATCAAATATGCTTTGTGCTCTTCAATAGAGTCAACAACAGCTTCTATACCTTCACCCTTGCTGGCAATGGTCCGATTGATCGGAGGACGCCAGCCAACATGTTCGGGATTTAATTCCAACATCATTTCAATCTCAATGTTCAGCTTGTCCGTACCTTCACGGTCAGCTTTATTGATCGTGAAAAGGTCACCGATCTCAAGTATACCTGCTTTAATAGCCTGAATGTCATCGCCCATACCAGGAATAACAACAACCATTGTAGTATCAGCAGTTTTAACAATATCTACTTCAGATTGACCAACGCCAACAGTTTCAACAATAATAACATCAAAACCATATGCATCCATCAATTTAACAGCATCGCCCGCTTTTTGGGATAATCCACCCAAACTCCCGCGAGTAGCCATGGAACGAACAAAAATGCCTTCATCGGCAGTAAGGTCCAACATTCTGATACGGTCGCCTAAAATTGCACCACCGGAGAAAGGACTTGTAGGATCAATTGCGATAATACCAACTGTTTTACCGCGTTTACGATATTCTTTAGCAAGCTTGTCGGTCAAAGTACTTTTGCCAGCGCCCGGAGGTCCGGTTATTCCGATGACATAAGCATTACCGGTGTGGGGATAAATGGCTGTCATTATTTCAACAGCGTTATCATACTCGTTCTCTACGGCAGTAATAGCTTTCGCTAATGCTAAACGAGAATGGTTTAATACGCCTTCAACAATATTCAATGATCACACCGCCTTGTTGAGGTCCAATAAAAATTGTATTATGCAAGCCGGGACAAGCCCGGCCTGCAAAATTTTTGAGAACCTTAATTATTTTACGTTAGCGTTGATGAATTCAACAATGTTGCCAGTCGGAGTGCCAGGAGTGAATACTTCGGCAATGCCAGCAGCTTTCAAACCAGGAATGTCAGCGTCAGGAATAACGCCGCCGCCGATAACCAGAACATCAGTCAAACCTTTTTCTTTCAGCAGTTCAACTACTTTCGGGAAAAGGGTGTTGTGTGCGCCGGAAAGCAGGCTCAAAGCAACAACTTTAACGTCGTCTTGCAGAGCAGCTTCAGCGATTTGTTCCGGAGTCAGACGAATACCGGTGTAAATAACTTCAAAACCAGCGTCGCGCAATGCACGAGCTACAACTTTAGCACCGCGGTCATGGCCGTCCAGACCCGGTTTTGCTACTAAAACTCTAATATTAGACATTATTTCTTACCTCCCTATTATTGTTGGCTCTAAATTACAGAGCAGTATGAGATTGATATTCGCCGAATACTTTTCTCATTACGCCGCAGATTTCGCCTTCAGTTGCATAAGCACGTACAGCGTCAAGAATCAAAGGCATCAGGTTAACGGATTCGTCAGCACAGCCTTTTTCCAGAGCAGCTAAAGTTTCTTCAACTTTAGCATTGTCACGACGAGCTTTAAGGGCAGCAATCTTATCAGCTTGCAATTTGCCAACGGAGCCGTCAACACGCAGCAAGTTTTTCGGCGGTTCTTCTTCTTGTTGGAATTTGTTTACGCCAACAATAATACGGTCGCCTTTTTCAATGTCCATTTGCCATTTGTAAGCGGAGTCTTGGATTTCTTTTTGGATATAACCTTTAGCGATAGCTTCAGGAGCGCCGCCAATTTCGTCAATCTTTTTGATATATTCCCAAGCTTCTGCTTCGATTTTGTTAGTCAAAGCTTCAACATAGTAGGAACCACCCAACGGATCAACGGTGTCAGCCAAGCCGGATTCGTAAGCAACGATTTGTTGAGTACGGAGAGCGATGGTTACAGACTCAGTGGTCGGCAATGCCAAAGCTTCGTCTTTGGAGTTAGTGTGCAAAGATTGAGTACCACCCATTACAGCAGCAGCAGTTTGCAGAGCAACACGAACGATATTGTTGTTCGGTTGTTGTGCAGTCAGCATGGAACCTGCAGTTTGAGTATGTACGCGGAGCATTTGAGATTTCGGTTTTTGAGCGCCGAATCTTTCTTTCATAACTTTAGCCCATACACGACGGGAAGCGCGGAATTTAGCAACTTCTTCGAGTACGTTGTTATGAGCGTTCCAGAAGAAGGACAGACGACCAGCAAAATCGTCAACGTTCATACCAGCTTTGATAGCTGCTTCAACATAAGCGATACCGTCAGCGATGGTGAAAGCGATTTCTTGAGAAGCGGTGGAACCAGCTTCACGGATATGATAACCGGAAATGGAGATGGTATTCCACAGCGGTACGTTTTTGGAGCAATATTCGAAAATATTGGTAATCAAACGCATGGAGGGTTTCGGCGGGAAAATGTAAGTTCCGCGAGCAGCATACTCTTTCAAAATATCATTTTGAATAGTACCGCGCAGTTTGTCAGCGGAAACGCCTTGTTTCTCAGCAACTGCGATGTACATGCAAAGAAGTACGGATGCAGGAGCGTTGATGGTCATGGAAGTGGAAACTTGATCCAAAGAAATTTGGTCAAATAAGATTTCCATATCAGCCAAGGAGTCGATAGCTACGCCAACTTTACCAACTTCGCCTTCAGCCATCGGATCGGTAGAATCATAACCGATTTGGGTCGGAAGGTCGAATGCGCAGGACAAGCCGCTGCCACCGTTAGCCAAGAGGTAACGATAACGTTTGTTGGATTCTTCCGCAGTGGAGAAACCAGCATACATACGCATGGTCCAGAAACGGCCACGATACATAGTAGGTTGTACACCACGAGTGTAAGGATATTCACCAGGGAAGCCAAGATCCTTCTCATAGTCGAAGCCTTCGATGTCGAGAGGGGTGTAGAGCCTGTTGGGCTCAAGGTTTGCACGTTCGGGATTTTTAGCAAGTTTAGCTTCTACGCCAGCCATGTACTTGTCAAATCCAGCTTTCAGAGTTTCATTTGCCATTCTCAAATCCTCCTTAAGAATATTGTTTTTGCACAATCCGGTTTGGACTGACCGAATTATGGTGAGAGTGTCCGTCATAGACGGTGTATATGGCAAAGCCCGAAGGCCTCGTCAACAGAATTTATTTACAGATAAGCTGTAAAGTTTGCCGGCAGAACTAGCTATCTGCCGGCAAAATATTTCAGACAACAATCTCAGTCAATCGTCTTGACTAAGAATTATTTTTCCATGGTGCCGGTTTTTACGAAACGATCATGGAAGGAGAAAGCTTCATCCATAATATGCGGAGTTTGGCTATTGCCACAAGCTTCGCAAGCTCTCTTGAAGTAATCAAGAAGCAGCGGTTGATATTTCGGATTAGCAACTTTATCAATGATAACCAAAGCACGTTCTTTTGGAGACAAACCACGAAGGTCAGCTACGCCGCGTTCGGAAACGATAACATCAACGTCATGTTCAGTATGGTCAACATGAGAGCAGAAAGGAACTACAGAGCTGATAGCTCCGCCTTTTGCAAGAGATGTAGTGAAGAATACGGTCAGATAACCATTACGAGCATAGTCGCCGGAACCGCCGATACCATTCATAATCTTAGTACCGCAAATATGAGTGGAGTTAACATTACCATAGATGTCAACCTCAATAGCAGTGTTCATTGCAATGACACCGATACGACGAGCAACTTCCGGGCTGTTTGCAACTTCTTGCGGACGCAGAATGATATATTTTTTATATTTTTCTACATTGTCATAGAATTTTTTGAGGCAATCAGGGGATGGGCTCAAAGCGGTACCAGAGCAAACGCGGAGTTTGCCAGCATCGATCAAGTCGAACATACCGTCTTGAATAACTTCGGTATATACAGTCAAATCTTCAAAATCAGAGTTAACCAAACCGTTGATAACTGCGTTAGCAACAGAACCTACACCAGACTGCAGCGGCAACAGATTAGCGGGCAAACGACCTGCAGCAACTTCAGATTTAAAGAATTCAACCAAGTTTTTACCCATTTTTTGAGCATCTTCGTCGATTTCGCCCAACGGACGAACTTTATCAGTAATATCGCAGGGAACTACTGCAACGAGTCTGTCCAAATCGCAAGGAATATAAGGAGTGCCGATTACATCTTCCGGTTTTTCAACAGGAATAGCTTTACGATTCGGAGGATCCAAAGGCACATAGGAGTCATGCATGCCTTCCAATTCTACTGGTTGAGAAGTATTTACTTCAACAATAACTTTTTCAGCACATTGAACATAAGAAGAAGAATTGCCCATGGAAGTTGTAGGAATCAAACCAACCTGGCCATTGCCAAGGTCAATGATTTTGCAGGCTTCGACGATAGCGACGTCTACACATCTGCGGTTTTCCATGAAACCATAGCGAGTCATTTGAGCAACATGGCTCAAATGCAGGTCAGTATATTTTACGGAACCGTTGTTGATAGCTTTACGCAGATCATTGTTAGTTTGGTAAGGCATACGACGAGCAACGATACCAGCTTGAGTCATTGCGGTATCCATTTCAGGACCTACAGAAGCACCGGTCCAAACGTTGATTTGGAAAGGAGTTTTTTTGCCTTTTTCTGCCAGAGCAAGAGGCACAGCTTTAGGATAACCAGACGGAGTAAAACCACTGGTACCTACGTTGTCGCCATCCTTTACAAATTCTGCAGCTGCTTCGGCGCTCATAATTTTGCCGGCTACTGCTTCGCATACGCGATCTTTAATGTCGATCATGTTTACCTTCCTCCTTGTAAATAAAACAAATTGTGGCTAATGCCAGCGAAGTCTATTAACTTCACTAGTAAAAATACACTTAGTCGGCTAAATACCAACTATAAAAGCATAAAGTATTATTTGCCGAATAAGATTTTACCCATAAAAAAGGAGCACTTAGAAGTTTTGATTTACTAAAACAAAACATAGCCAAGTGCCAGCTTACTTCTATCCAAAGTGGCTACGCTCTGAATCGCAAACTGTCAGCAGGTAAAGCTTTCAGTTGAACTTCTTCGTTCTTCTGTCTACCAACCGCTAAAACATATCCAAGATATTTAGTTCTGCTTAATTTACTTCGACATTCCAACAAAAAATCCTTCAAAAAAAACTTTAATTGTGATTTCTTTTTGAACTTTTTGTGTCCAGCTCTATTATAACACATAAAGAAGCAGTAAATTTTAGGCAAAATCACTACTTTTTTTAGTTTTTAAACATTTTTTCTTTAAAACGCTATACTACATATGATATCAGTAAAACTGTAACATGGCAAGCATTTTCTTTACAATTTACAAAGAAACACCCCTTGAGCAAAACTACTCAAGAGGTGTTTTGTGGTATCAAATTAGTACTTTCAACGTGTCTGTTGGTGATAGTGCGTATGCAGTAGACTATGAGCTTTTTCTCCGAGAGGTTTACCTAACCAAGTATCATAAAGCTCTTTAATTTCCGGATTTTCATGTGATTTTCGTAACTCATTGGCACTATCACAATCAAACAACCCTTCTCTACGGGCTCTTCTAATTTCTGCATTAACGGGAATCGGTTGACCGCCGCCGCCAATACAGCCACCAGGGCAAGCCATAACTTCAATAAACTGATAATCTGCCTCACCGGCTCTGATACGCTCTAATATCTTGCGTGCAGAAGCAAGAGTATGAACAACTGCTATTTTTACAGTATTTCCTGCAATAGTCAGTTCCGCCTCGCGGGTCTGTTCCATCCCCCGCACATCATTGTAATCAACAGTCTGCAAATTTTC
>OHTD01001341.1_pt1 | contig 11000 bp, 10 predicted proteins | sample 1578871 | NCBI WGS metagenome assembly OHTD01 (sample SAMEA3879574, study PRJEB24766) | human gut metagenome | biome: human-associated habitat; feature: feces | place: USA | collected 1985/1987 | reverse complement strand
TTTTAATGTGGCTTCTTTTGAAAAAGAAATAAAAAAAATGAAAGCAAAAGATTTATAAAGTTTGTATGAAAAAATCGGGAGATACACAGTTATCAGCCGTGAACTTGAGTTTGTCAAGTAAAGTGTGTAATTTTTTTTAAATTTTTAATATTTTTTTACTCGATGATCAAATTTTATAATCATCGAGTATTTTTCTTTTGTAAAACATAAATTTTAGAAATTTTTAAAAATTAGTATTTTTAAGGTTCTTTTAATAAAAGTCAATATTTTTATAATTGACATAATGTAAAGTTTATTAATAATTTGAATTAGGCATTGGCTATGATTTTTCTTGTTTGCTCCCATATATCTTGCTCGGTAAGTTCATAGCTTGGTATATTATTACCCCAATATTCTATAATTGCCTTTTCTTGTTCTTTTGTTATTCTAATAAAGCTATTTCTTAAGTTATTGATATATGTAAGAGTTTTCATATATTTGCCTGCCTTTCTTAATTATTTTCATATTTCATTATTCTTTTTTGCATTCCAGAGTCTATTGATAATTGGTTTCTTACCATTGCCCAGTTTGAGATTGGTCTGTCATTCCATTTTTTATATAACTCTGTTACTCGCAAATAAAGTAATTTAAATAATGCATTTTCATTTGGAAACGAACCTCTTTTTGTGACTTTTCTAAAACTAGAATTTACGCTTTCTATGGCATTTGTTGTATACATCACTTTTCGTACTGCACTTCCATAATTAAATAGTTGCTCAACGTGTTGCCAATTTCTTGTCCATACTTCGACTGCTCCTGGATATTCATTCCATGTCTGTTTAAATCTTTCAAATTCGGCTTCTGCTGCTTTTAAATTAGTAGCTCCATATATTTTCTTTAATTGTGATGTAAATGCTTTGTAGCTTTTACTTGGTACATATTTTATTGAGTTTCTTATTAAATGAACTATACATCTTTGAACTACTACATCCTTGAATATTGCTTTTGCTCCTTCTTCTAGACCAGTTACTCCATCCATTGATATGAATAATATATCTTCCACACCTCTAGCTTTTATTTCATCAAATATCTGCATCCAATTATGTTTGCTTTCTGATTCGTTTAGCCATATGCCTAATATATCTTTTACTCCATCTACGTCATATCCTAATATTGTGTATACAGCATAATTTTTAGTTTCATACTCTTTTTTTATTGAAACATACATACAATCCACAAACAAAAATGTATAGAATTTTTTTAGTGGTCTATTTTGCCATTCTTCTACTTGAGTTAATACACTATCTGTTATTTCCGATACTGTTTCTGCTGAAATATTGAAACCATATATATCTTCTATGGTTGATGCTATATCTCTTTGACTCATTCCTTTTGCATACATTGACAATACTTTGTCTTCTATGCCTGATACATCTTTAGTTCTCTTTGGTATTGCTTCTGGCTCAAAAGTTGCTTGTCTATCTCTTGGAATATTTATTGGAATTTCTCCATATGTAGTCTTTAATGTTTTACTTGAGTAACCGTTTCGCCTATTGTCTGTTTCTTTGTAGTCGTGATTATTACTTTTATATCCTAGGTGTGCATTCATTTCACCTTGTAACATTGCTTCAAAAATTGGACCAAATATGTCCTTCATTGCATCTTGAACATCTTCTTTTGTTTCTGGCTTATATTGCTCTAATATGGCTTGTGCTAGAGCTACACTTTTTGGATCTCTTTTAATTCTTCCCATTTGTTTCCTCCATTTAATTTATTATATATTTTTTTGTATAAAAAAGTAAAGTGCATAAGTTTTGGTACCTTTAACTTACACACTTTATTTTACACTGTCAAGTTATTTGTTATTCTTGATAACTTGAGGTCCTTTTTTTATATTTTTATTTCTTTATATTCTCCTTCGTAATTTCGTATTTCTTCTGGTATTTCTTCCGACCATGGCAAATATTTTTTTAGTTCTTCTTCTCTTAGGTTCTCTTTTTGTGGTAATTCTTTTAATAAATAATTTATATACTTTTCTATATTTAAGTTATTCGCCTTGGCTGACTCTATTATTGTATACATTGTTGCATTCGTTTTTGCTCCTTCTTCACTATCTGCAAATAGCCAATTCTTTCTATGTACTGCAAATGGTCTTATTGCTCTTTCTGCTCTACTATTCGTTAACGGTATTCTTCCATCTTTTAAAAATTCACTTAATTCTTTCTTTTGATTTATTACATATGTTAGAGCATTTTTTAGCTTTTTATTTAGTATTACCTTATCTTGCATTCTATTTACCCATTCATAGAATTCATCTAATATTGGCTTTGATTTTTCTTCTCTTTGTTTTTTCTTTTCTTCCTCACTTAATAATGCTATTTCTCTTTCTATTTCAAATAGCTTATCACAATATTTTACTCCTATATTTCCATCCGCACTTGTATCCATCTTTTTATTTGCATCTAATGGTATGCTTTCGTAGAAGTATCTTCTTGCATGTGCCCAGCATTCCGCATGTGTTACTCCTTCTATATTGTTATATGAAGAATATCCATCTGTAATTAATATTCCTTTAAAATCTTTTAGCAGTCTTTTTGCTGTTTCTTCACTTCTACTTGCTCGGTAGTTGAATATTATTCCTTTTTTCTTTTCCTTTTCTCCTGAGCACATAACCCACATATATGATTTACTTGTTGCTTTTCTTCCTTCTTCTTTATTACACTGCATTACTGTTTCATCTACATGTATCAATTCACAACTATTCTTTATTTCTTTTAACATTAATTCATATATGTAATTTAAGTAGTATTCATTTATTTTTATACACCAATTTGCCATCATGTTTCTTGGTAATATTAATCCTTTATCTTCCCACATTTTTTCCTGTCTATACAATGGTACTCCTAGATAATATTTTTGATATATTACCTCCGTTGCTAATGATGCTGATACAAAAGAATGGCTTAACAATGGCTTTGGCACTTTTGCTTCATAAAAACTTGGTGTCTCTTTTTGACTTCTTTCTGTTCCACACTCTTTACACTTATATACATACTTTACATATTCTTTTAGGATTAATTCTGCTGGTTTATATTCTACTTCTTGTCTTACTACTTTTTTTCCCACTAAATCTATTTCTTTTCCACATTTTTCACATCTTTCGCTATCAGCTAATTTATATTCTTCTCTTTTTATTATTATTTCTTTTAATTTACTTCTTTTTATTCCGGCTCTTTTTTTCTTTGCTTTTTTATTTTTATATACTGTTATTTCTTCTACTTTTTCTTTTACTTCTTTTTCTACTTCCTCGTCCATTTCTTTTTCGTCTTCAAATAATGAGCATTGCTCTTCTTCTTGCTCTTGTATTGGTGTATATTCTCTTTTTCTTCCAAATATTATTCTTCTTAAATTATTTAATTCTATTTCTTGATTTTCATATTTTATTCTTAATTCATTATATGCTTTTTGTAATTCTTCGTATGTCATTTTTCTCCATTCTTTTCTATTATTTTTATGCTATCATTATATCAGAAAAAGCCCTATTTTTCAAGGACTTTCTCTCTTTTTTTTATGTCTTTTTTATTACATTTTTTCTTCTTTTTTATTATTATATTGCTATATTTTTTTCTTCTATTTCTATTTCTTTAAAATACTTCTTCGGTTCTATACTTAATCCTGATAACAACCAATTTACTTGTTCTTTTGTTATTTCTTTCATTTCTACTTTATTCTTTGGCCACTGAAATTTCATTTTTTCTGTATCTATTAATGTTTTCTGTGCTAGTATAAATCCATTCTTATCATAACACAATACTCTTATACTGTTTCTTTTTTTATTACAAAATATGTATGCATCTTTTCCATATGGATTTAATTTAAATGTATTTTTTACTATATTACATAATGATGTTATTTGTTGTCTAAAGTCTGTTGCTCCATATGCTATATATACTGTCTCCACCTTACTTAGTAAACTATTTAGCACTACATAACACCTCCACTATATTCCTTAAAAATTCTTTATTAAATCCTTCTCCTAACTCCACTCTTATATTCTCACATACAAATACCATTGTGTTATTTTTTGCTTTTGGTATTACAGTTGATGCTTTTATTTCTATTGCTCCAAATGTCATATTTTGTACTTCTTTTAACCAACTTCTTAATGTTGACTCTGGCATTCCTCTTTCTTTTGCATATGTAGCTACTGGCATTCCACTACTTTTGTATCCTTCTATTATTTCCTTTTTTTCTTCTTCACTATACGTTTGTACTATCATCTTTTTTCCTCCTTTTATATATTTATATTACTTCTTAGGAGGCTCTGTTTCAATACAGTATTTTATTAACCGCTTACAAATAAATGATAAATTTACTTGTCCAGAAGGAAGAAAATTAGAATATATAAAAACAAGATATGATAAAACAGAAACAGGATTTATACAAGAAAATAGAGTTTATGAATGTTCAGACTGTAGTAATTGCACACATAAAAGCGAATGTACGAAAGCACAAGGAAATCGCCAAATACGATTTAATAAAAAACTATGGCAATTAAAGAATGTAGCAAGAAGAAATTTAATGTCTGAAAAAGGACTAGAGATGCGAGGAAAAAGAGCAGAATACTCAGAAGGAATTTTTGGACAAATCAAATGGAATATGGGCTTCAAGCGATTTTTGCTTAGAGGTTTAGACAAAGTCGACCTTGAATGGGGACTTTTATGCTTTGCATTAAATATAAAAAGAATGAATAAAAAAGATATAGAAAAATTAAAAGAAATAGCAATGGCGAAAGTTGTTTATTTATCAAAAAATATAACAAAATTTTTAAAACAAAAAATCCAACTCTTATCGAGCTGGATTTTTTGTTTCTTGGGTTCCTATTTCAGGACACCCTCTTTTGTAGATTTTTCAGCTTTAATTTGATATAATTTAGTTGCCAAAAAAAAATAACAAAGGAGCTGAAAATCTATGAATAATATATCACAAATTTCAATATTTGACTATACCGAAATTGAAAATTTAGGAGATTTAGAAAAATTAAAATTGTTTTTAGAGAATGTAGAAGATGACGAATTATGTGAAATACTTGAAAAAGAAAGAAAAAATGGAAGAAATGATTATCCAGTAAGAGCAATGTTAAATTCAATATATGCAATGAAAATATTTGAGCATAGAGGAATTGAGTCATTAAGAAGAGAATTAAAAAGAAATTCTCAATTAAGAACATTATGTGGATTTAATGAAGGAGAATATAAATTTTTAAAAAAGAGAAAACATTTAGTGCCACCAGCACGAGTATATACAGGATTTATAAAAAGTTTAAAAAAGCATAAAAAGGAAATAGAAAAAATAAAGGAAGAATTAATAAAATTCATGTATGATAATTTAAAAGATTTCGGAAAAGATTGTGCAGTAGATGGAAAATACTTAGACTCATATGGAAATCAGTTTTACAAGAATAAGACAGATGATAATAGAGGAGAACATGAAGCAACAAGCTCATGTAAAACATATTACATGAAAGATGGAACAACAAAAAAGGAATGGCATTATGGATATAGAGCACATATAATATGCGATGCAAAGTATGGATTACCAATAAAAAGTAAAGTAACACCAGCAAGTAATTCAGAGCAAACAGAGCTAGACAATATGATAAAAGAAATGGCAACAGGAGAAGAAAAATATAAACTAGAAAAAATGGAAAATCTGATGGGAGATGCGGGATATGACAATGGAGCAAGAAATAAAAAAATAAAAGAAGAATATAATATAAATCCAATAATAGATATAAGGCATATGTGGAAAGAAGAAAAATATAGAGAAGTAGAAAATCAAGAGTTAGCATACAATGAAGATGGAGAAGTATTTTTAATAATAGACATAGAGAAACAAAAATATGAAAAACTAAAATATTTAGGATACGATAAAGAAAATCAAGCTTTAAGGTATGGAAGATATACAAAAGGGAAAAAAGTATATAGAGTACCGCTTTCAACAGATTATCGAATATTTGTGCCAGTAGCAAGAGATAGTAAGAAGTTTAAAACAAAATATAAGATGAGAACAGAAGTTGAAAGAATAAATGGAAGATTAGATAGAGATTATATGTTTAATGATCATTTCATACGAGGAGAAGAAAAGATGGAATTGATGGTAGATTTGAGCTTTCTAGTAATGCTGACGATAGCAAAAGGACATATAAAAAATAAACAAAAAAATCTAAGAAGTTTAGTTGCATAAGTCAGTGAAAAAAATATGAAAAATGTAATAGGGATATTGTGCCATTTTGAAAATGGAAATACTTGCCAAACACAAAAGCAGAAAAAAATACCATAATTTACATAAAAATATGTGCTTATTTTTTTTTTATTGAATTAAAAAAAGTAGTACAAACGAAAAAATTCATAAAGAAAAAAGATTGACATTACAAAACATCCGTTTTATAATATTTAAAGCAAATATTTTTATTGGGGGCAAAATATGAATGATAAAATAGTAATAAAAGGAGCAAAAGAACACAATTTAAAAAATATAGATTTAGAAATACCTTTTAGAAGAATGACTTTTAATGATGCAATGAATAATTATGGAACAGATAAACCTGATACTAGGTTTGATATGCTAATTAATGATATTACTAGTATTTTGAGCGAAAATAAGTTGTCTTTATTACAAGAAGAGTTTGTGGGTGCGATCGTCGCTAAAAAAAGTGATGCAATGTTTTCTAGAAAAAAAGTTGATGAGTTAGCTGTTGACTTAAAAAATTATAAAATCGATAATTTATTCTTCGTTAAATATAATAATGAATTTACTGGTAATATTGCGAATTCTTTGTCTGATAATGAAAAAGATAGTATTAAGAATTATCTTGGATTAGAGGATGGCGATATTGTATTTATTATTGCAGGTGATAAAAAGAAGGTATTGCAAGCTTTAGGTGCATTAAGAATTAGTGTTGCAAAATATTTAAATATTGTTCCTAAAGATAAATTTAATTTTCTATGGATTACTGATTTTCCTATGTTCGAATGGAATGAAGAAGAAAATAGATATGTTTCAGCACATCATCCTTTTACGATGCCTAAAGATGTTGATGCTTTAGATGATCCTGAGAATTGTTATGCTAGGAGTTATGATATTGTTTTAAATGGATATGAACTTGCAAGTGGCAGTATAAGGATTCATGATAAGAATATTCAAAGCAAGGTATTTGAAAAGCTTGGTATAAGTGATGAAGAAGCACAAAGAAAATTTGGTTATTTGTTAGAAGCATTTAAATATGGTGCTCCTCCTCACGGTGGAATTGCTCCAGGACTTGATAGAATAACTATGATTCTTTGTGGCACTGAAAATATTAAAGATGTTGTTGCATTTCCTAAAACACAAAGTGCATCATGTTTAATGACTAATGCACCTAGTAAGGCAAATGATAAGCAGTTGAAAGAATTGGGAATTAAATTTTAGGAGGATATTATGTCTAAGTATAGTTGTGCTGTGCTAAATGCAAAGTTAGTTAGTAATGATAAAATTTATTTTGTTCCTATTCGTGTTTGTATAGGTAAATACGACAAAGCTAATAATCTTTTTTATGATTATTTGTCTAATTCTGTTATACCAAATATGACTGATAGTACTTATTTGGATTTTGATTTTGCTTTTAGTAATGTAACAAGTTTTTTATCAGTTTTTAAGTCTTTTAAAAGTTTAAACTTTAATGAATCTATTCAAAAATATTTATTAGCAAATAGGAAAAAGGTGACTATTGCTACATTTCATGATGAAAAAAAATTGTTTGTTTTTGAGGAATATGATATTGATGATTTGGATTTGGACGATATTAGAGTAAGATTTTATAGTATGAATAGGCAGACTGAAATGCTTTTAGATTCAAGAGAAACGTTAGATTCTGTATTAGAACAACTATCTAATTTAATAAAAAGTTCTTCTGAAAATGAGAACGTTTTAGTTAAAAGTGAAAACAAGTTGACCAGAATTAGTCAATTATATGAAGAAGTTAGAACTGAGGTTATTTCACAAGATGAACCTATAAAAAAGATTATTACAGCGGTGTATAAAAATTTAATGTTTGATGGCAAAGAGATGAAAAGTAATATTTTGATTTATGGATCGACTGGAGTTGGTAAAACTCAAATACTTAGGTCACTCAGTAAAAGAATAGGTGTTCCATTGTGGATTGAGGATATGACAAAATATACTGAATCAGGTTACAAAGGCGCTGATGTAGAAAATATTTTATACAATTTACTTGAAAATGCTAATATGAATCAAGAACTTGCAGAAAAAAGTATTTTAGTTTTAGATGAAATTGATAAAATGTCTAGTGACTGCTGAAAGAACAATTCAATTTGATACTTCCAAACTTACTATTGTTGCATGTGGTGCTTTCACTGAATTAAGGAATAACAAATTATCAAAAAATAACTTTATTGGATTTACTAAAGAAAAACATACTATTAATAATAATCCTGAAATTACTATTGAAGACTTTCAAAAATTTGGCATGCCTTTGGAATTTATGGGAAGATTTAGAACTATTGTCCAAATGAACGAACTTAAAAAAGAAGATTTTATTAAAATTTTAAAAATATCTACATTAAGTCCACTAAATAAATATAAAGCTGAACTTGAAAAATTAGGAATAACTTTTGAGACTAGTGATCTTCTTTATGATAGGTTAGCTACTTATGCTTTGAAGTATAAAACTGGAGCAAGAGCTCTTAATGTGGTCGTTGATCAAATGTTTGAAGATTTTCTTTATGAAATCTTTGATAATTCTGAAAGTATAGAATCTTTAAAGTTGTCTGAAAAAGATGGAGATGGAATAAAACTTGAGTTAAGAAAAAGGGAAAAAAATGAAAGAAGTTTCGCAGAAGATAGAGAATAGTATTATAAAAAAATATAGAAAAGAAATATGGCATAATTTTGTTAAGGCTATTCAAGAATTTGATTTGATAGAAGATGGAGACAAAATAGCTGTTTGTATTAGTGGGGGTAAAGATTCTTTTTTGCTAGCAAAATGTATGGAAGAGTTGCAAAAACATGGTAAAATTAATTTTGATCTTTGCTATATCTTGATGAATCCAGGGTACAGTGAAAAACATTTAGATTTAATACATCAAAATGCAAGTAAACTTAATTTGAACTTACATATTTTTAATAGTAATATTTTTGAGCAAATTAAGGATGAAAAAGATATTTGTTATCTTTGCGCAAGAAAAAGAAGAGGCGCCTTATATAGTGAAGCTAAAAGATTTGGCTGTAATAAGATTGCTTTAGGTCATCATTTCGATGATGTTGTTGAAACCATACTTTTATCAATGATTTATAATGGTGAATTTAAAACTATGATGCCAATTTTGTCATCAGTAAATTTTAAACCTATTAAATTAATTAGACCTTTATATTACGTTAGAGAAAAGGATATAATTTCTTGGGTAAATTACAATAACTTATCTTTTATCGATTGTGCTTGTAAAGTTACTGAAAAAAATCTTGGAAAAAGAAGTGAAGTTAAGAAACTTATTCAAAATTTAAATAAATTATATAAGGGTGCGGATATAAATATTATGAATAGTACTAAAAATGTTAATTTAAATACTATAATTAGTTACCTTGATAAAAAAGAATAATGTAAAGATTTTACGTTTTGAGTATATTTCTTTTTAATATGTGATATAATAAGGTTACCTGAAGATAATGATTGTCGTAACAAATAAACCGACTATTTAATTTACTTGGGAGCATAATTAATGTGCTGTGTTGAATGCTTAGTTTACTAAGAATCCTAATGGCATTATGTTGCTTAGATAGATTAGAAAAGCTTATTGGGAAAATTAACTTAGAAAAATTAAAGAAATTAAATGTTGCCATTGTTGGTCTTGGTGGAGTAGGTAGTTATGTATTAGAAAGTATTGTTAGATGTGGAATTTCTAACATTACTTTAATTGATAATGATATTATTGATTCTACAAATTTAAACAGACAAATTATAACTACATCTAATAATATTGGTAATTTAAAAGTTGATGAAGCCAAAAAAAGAGCAACTGAAATAAACCCTTCTATTGTAATAAATTGTTTATCTTTATTTTTGGGTAAGGTTAATATACCTAATATAATAAATAATAATTTTGATTATGTTATTGATGCTTGTGATACTGTAGATACTAAAATTGAACTTATTAAATATTGTTATAATAATAATATTAAAATTATTTCTTCAATGGGGACAGCTAAAAAACTAGATGGCACTAAATTTAAAATTAGTACTTTAGATAAAACTAGTTATTGCCCTTTGGCAAAAAAACTTAGAAAAAATTTGACAATTGATGAACAAAAGTACACTATTGTCGTGTATAGCGAGGAAATTCCTAAGAAAATTGACACATTAGCTTCAATATCTTATGTTCCTGGAATATCAGGATTACTAATTTGTAATGCTATTATTAATGATGTAATAAAAATAGAAAACTAATTTTTGTTTTCTATCCTTTTTTTATGATAATTATTTAATTCTGTTTCATATTTATTATCTCCTGGAATGTAATATACACTATTTTTTATGTTATCAGGAAGATATTGTTGATTTACCCAGTGATTAGGGTAGTTGTGTGGGTATTTATAATCTTTGCTTGTTGTTGTAATATGTGTTGGAACTCTACCTATACCTCCTTTATTTAATTCGTTTCTCGCATTATTCATAGAAGTTTCAACTGAATTACTTTTTGGGCTCAATGCCATATCGATTACTACACATGCAAGTGGTTTGTAAAGTTCTGGTAAGCCTAATCTTTCACTTGCTTCAATAGCAGATAACACGCGTGATGGTAAACTTGGATTTGCTAGGCCAATATCTTCATAAGCAATAACTAACATTCTTCTATATAAAATATCGAAGTCTCCAACTTCTATTAATCTGGCTAGGTAATGCAAAGCTGCATTTACATCACTACCACGTATGCTTTTTTGAAAAGCACTTAATACATCATAATACC